>OBEQ011468659.1_pt1 | contig 23332 bp, 28 predicted proteins | sample 1670901 | NCBI WGS metagenome assembly OBEQ01 (sample SAMEA104232315, study PRJEB22302) | groundwater metagenome | biome: forest; feature: aquifer; material: groundwater | place: USA | collected 2011-08-07 | depth 5.4 m
CGTTTTGCGTATGTCCTATGCAATATGTTTTGCAACTTCGACGACATGCATCACGAGGGTATTGGTGTACCCCAGTTCATGGTCGTACCACGTCAGTAAAAAAGGGGTTAATTGTAATGCTTTTTCCATTACTCCATTTTACCATATAGGCATTCTAAACAGAATGCCCTGCGCGCTCACCTGCTGATGCCCCGAATTGTTTCAGAATCTCAGCAGGCGAGCGAAGCTCTTTATTCAATTCTCAAGGACCTGTAATTCGTATTTTACTCCAACTCCTGACGGTATGCAAGCAAGTTTTGACCCCCTGTTTATAACTTTTTCATACCCGGGTATTTGCCCTTGACAGTCCCCGAAGATATGGCTTTTTTGTCTCCCCCTTTGGCTTTCTCTCGGAGGTAAATTTCGTGCGTTGTGGACTTGGAAATTTTATAGCGCGCAGCAAGAACAGCGAAGGAATACTTCACTGGGTCGAGGTCGTGCAGTCGGACAATCTCATCGTTTCTTTTTGTGTTCGGCCTGTTTGCCATCTAGGCCTATATAATACTACGAAAGCGAAGGACATTAAAACTTTGACCATCTCCCGCCGCCCGGTGTACTGATGACTGTATTTCTTTTTGGGCGATTGATGAAGTCGTCCTTGGTAGGTATATTCCCTTTTTGCATAAACTCTAAGAAAGAGTCAAAGACTTCTTTTGCATTATCCAAGTTTTCTAGATTCATGATTCCCTTCAGGTTTTTATTCAGCCTTCCCTTGTCTTGTCGAGGATTTCCGTGTTGGTTTTGGAAGAGTGTCCATCTCTCCTTTAGATCGTTACCCCACATCATAGTGTAAAACTGTGAGCTCTCGAGGTTTGAGTGTCCGAGGATATTCGTCACGTCCGCACTTGCACCGCCCTCTTTGATGATTTTACGGCCACCATAATGGCGAGCTGAGTGAGCGTTGAAAATCGAAGGGAGCCGAGCTCGATTGGATATCGTTCTAAAGACTTCACAAACAGATCGGTTGGTCATGCGCTTACCACTCACATCATAATGTCCGCATTTTCGGATTGAAATAAACACAGCACCCGGATCATCAAAACTCATGAGCTTTTGTATTTGGTCTTTTTTCTTGAGCCAAGCTTTTAAGTATTTACCAGTTGTCGGCGTCCAGAAGATTTCTCGGATTGGTCGCTTACCTCTCGACTTCTCTGTCTTGATCATCGCCGACCCTGAAAGGTCTTTATTAAAATTGAGCTCATCTTCGTCAAGCGAGATGATTTCTCCAGTACGAGCCCACGTATCCCAGACCATATGGACCAGTGCAAGATTTCTTATGTTATTTGGATTGTTGTCGCGAGGAATTGCTTTGACAAGTGTTTTGAAGTCAGCCTCGTTAGCAACACGCGGAATGTTGAATTCTTTTCTTTGAAGTGGGATGAGGGATTCGTTGACGCAGTTAAAGCCACGCAAGTTGTAAAACTCGAAAAACTTTCGTAGGGCAAGCGCAACAATTGTGATGCCGTTACGTTTCCATCCAAGTCTTTCCATTTCCTTCATGTAAGCGAGAATGTGGTGAATCTGGATTTGTTCGATATCCTGATCTCCCATGCAAAGGCAAAAAATACGCAGTGCGCTGTCATATCGAATAACCGTTTGGCCGGTTACTTTGAATCCTCTCCAATTTTTGAATTCTTCTATTGCTTGAGTCAGTTTCATAAAAAGGCCAACTAAAAAGCCCACTCGATGCTAATCAAAGTGGACTTTTAGTGGCCTCATTATTAAATTCGGCCTCTCCCAAGCTTGGGATACATACCCCGAGGGGCATGCACCTTAATCTTACTCTATCTCCGATGGAGATAGCAAGATGGCTGGGTTTAAAGTCCATTGTTAGCATCATGCCGTTACCGGCCGATCCCTCGCGGGACAATGGAATTCATATTCAGTTGCCACTATAATCTATTATAGTGGTTATCTATTGTCAAGAAGGACAATCTATTTCATAATAAAATAATTCTAAAATTAGCGAAAATAGCAAGTAAAATAAGGGGATTTTATAAACTATAAAAAAGTCGCACCGTTTTTTGGACGGTGCGACTGCTGTTTCGAGTATTTCATACTAACTTATTTCGCACCTCCTGAAGAAAATTTACAACTTCAGTTTCAAGCGATGGCAGGATGCCATGAGCCCCGATTGCGATCGGGACGGAGACCCTCGGGCAAGCCTTTAAGAGCTCCCCGACTGTGATTTTGCCATTCCCTACTCGGCCGAATATCTCGATGCTTGTGTCTAAACAGAAACGCGACAAGTCTCGAGCGCCTTCAGCCGGCATGGTCGCCCACTTTTCCATGTTGCCGAACGGCAGAATGTACGGGTAGGCACAGCTCATTCCATTTGCCATTTGCACTGGCATGTATCCTGACGCTGAAAGCTCGCCAAGAACACGCCCGCAGTTCGGGATGAACGGAATGAGATCGTGATCGGGAATCCAATCGACTAGATTTTCGAGCGGATCAACAATTACGAGCTCGCCGTCAAAGACCTCCTTAAGTACGGCATGCGCGCGAGTGCAACAGAAACCAATCACGACAGCCGTAACCTTCAGACCTAGACCGCTGAGTTGATTGAGCACGAAACGAAGAGTGCCTCCAGTGAAAGCTCCGTCTTCAATCAAAACTACAGACCGGCCGGCGATCTTTGTGGCTAAATCAGCAAACTGGCTATCCAAGGACCCGAACCCCGGCCTCGGACCGTGTCCTATCATCTCTCCTTCCGTGTTGAACAGTCGGTTGATGTTGAGGACGAGTCCTTCGCTCTTTGGATTTGAGTCTGCGATTTCTTGGCAGGTGCTGAGTACCACTTGAGTGTGCATGTCTTGGATTCGACTCTCTACCTCTTTCCAGATTTTAAGTCGTACCCTGCTCATGCCTATTGTGTGTATGTTCACGTCAGGCAGAGCGGTTTTCATCTTTTCGAACAGGAGCCGATGAAAGCTCCCGAACATGTGATCGTGTTGATACGGAACTTCCAAAGCGCCGGACCGGAATGCTTGAAGACGGCTGTCGACATCATAGGTAACCACGTAGGTCCCACGATGCGATGCCCGATTTACAGGTGTTGCCATGGGATCTCCTTTTTTTTGGGTTGTTATGAAAATGAAAAGAACACGGACACATGTCCGTTCTACTTAATCTTATATTTTATTCCACAAATGCGCGACCCTTCTCTTTATATTTTCTTTAACTTTTCTTTAGTTTTTCTTGAGACGGTCAATCATCGTTTTGTATCCGCCGCATCCTTCTTTCAGCCAACGATTGATTTTTGCGATTGTGTTTGAAGAGATCATTTCCTCGCCGCCCCACTTTTCTTGAATCTGTGTGAAGGACATCCCTGCATCAAGCATCTTTGCGACTTCCCATCGCATAGCAAATTCGCGAAGGTCGCGCTCGCTCATCAAGTCTCTAAAGAATGCCTTGAGTTCGTCTTCATTCTTCAGCGACAAAAATGCCTTTATTAGATCAGGCGATTTTTGCTCTATCTCTGCCCAGATATTACATTTTTCGTCATCGGGTATCATACTATAACTGATTATAGCATTTTCAGGTTTTGAAGGGTAGCTTGACCTATTCTTTACTTTTTCTTTAACTTTTCTTTATAAAAAATTAATCCACAGGACACTTCCCCTTCGATTACGAAGAAACAAATTAGTATGCTAATTTTTGACCATGTCAAAGATTGAGCTTGATCCTTTTGAGGACCTGAGAAAAAATGGACACATTTGGGAGGGCGACAAAGCCACACTCTGGTACCACGAAAAACTCGATGGCTCTTTTACTCTGGTTGTTCTCTACAACTTCGATGACAAAAAGCGCAGACTATTTTTGGAAGTGAACAATCTCAAGCGCAAAGTCGAATTTAAGAACGAGGATATCTCCGACGATCTCTATACTCATGTTCTCATGGAGATTGAGGCCTTCAGGGGCATCTCAAAAATCTAACCTAGTAGTTTAAATTCTTTCATCTCGGCCGTCAGCTCGTCGATTTCTCTGATTACGCGCCGTGCGATCTCTTTTGATTTCTCTGTGCCAAGATTGTCTTGCATGTAGTCCACTTCGTCATCGTCGATAAAAGTTGCAAGCGAAATGTACGCGCCGGCAAGCTCGCGAATGCGTTGCTTTATAGCGCGTTTCATTTTTGCTTTGTTTTTAGGAAGGACAGAAAGCCGATTGAATATTTCGTGTCGGTTGTACGGGAGGTGTGTATGGTCTGCGATATTCTCGATTGCATCTATGTCTTCCTTGTTCACACACACGACGATACCGAGAAAACTTTTTATTATCTAGGAGGACACACTTAATAAAGTGTCAAGGACACATCCGGCTATCTCCACTCGAACGATCTGCCGAAGTGACCCCATGTGCAAGTCTCTTTGAATTTGACCTGATCGAGTTTCAAATATTCGCGCAATCCTCGAGGACTCAAATCGTAACCAGTGATTTCTTCCTCTCTGCCATCGATTACCGCTACTGCCATCACTGGGTCGTTCTTCCCTATCGCGTATGCGAGTTTGGTCTGCACTTCTTTGGCTCCGTGCTTTTCCAAGAGCTCGACTGCGATTCTGCGCGCCATGTATGCCCCCGATCTGTCGACCTTAGTGTAGTCTTTGCCAGAGAAGGAACCGCCGCCGATTGTGACTTCGGGACCGTAATTGTCGACGATGAGCTTTCTGCCTGACAGTCCGGTGTCGGCATCAAAGCCTCCCTGTGTCCATTCGCCGGCAGGATTAATAAAGTATTCTTCTGCAATCAGAATGTCTTTCACAAAAGCGAGTAGTTCGTCGCTCTTTGTGTTTTGGAAACTCGCGACGACCGCAAGGACCTTGCCGTTCTCTACGGTCACTTGGGTCTTGCCGTCATACGGATATCGCTCGAAGATTTTCATGCACAGATTCCGTGCGAGTTGGTATTCAATTGGAAGGTAGGTCGAAGTGTCGGCCGTGGCATAGCCCTTCATGATTCCTTGGTCGCCGGCGCCTCCGGAATCCACGCCGCGTGCGATCTGTGGGCTTTGGAGTGCAATGTGGGTTATTACCTCAAAATCGGGCCCCACAATGGCTTTTACGATGCTTTCCACGTCGGGTTTGGCTGTACTTGTTACCTCTCCGTTAATAGTGACAAGGTTATGCCCGCCCATGACTTCGATGGCCACACGGCTCTCAGGATCGCCCTCTAGGTAGGCGTCGAGAATGCTGTCGGCGATGAAGTCACATATCTTGTCTGGATGCTTTGGACTAACGAATTCTGCTGTTTTTCTCATGGTTTATAAATAAAAAAATCCTCGTAAAGAGGAAAGACAGAGGACCAATCGTATCTTTCCGCGATGTCGCTTTCGCTCCATCTTGGCTGGATGTGGCACCTTCTTATTTCTAAGGGTTGCCGGTGGGTCGTTGAGCCAGTCTCTCGCCACTCTCTTGATATCTAACTATTCAGTTGTGCGACTATTTTATCACGATCAAAAAAATTCAGCTAGTCCTATTCTCTGCCAACAGAAAGGACGGCAAGCGTCATTTTTTCACAGCTCGGACAGACATTGTCTCCTTTTACGAGATCGTATCGTTCTGTTTTTCCGTGTGATAGACAGTCGGTACCTTCTTTGGGTGGGTTGTTCAAGTCGAAATTAACCCCTCGTTTATGTTCCTTGCAAAAATAAAAAGTGCTATTCGGATGCTTGAATTCAACACCAAAACCACACGACTCATCTTCACAATGAGTCATTACAATGCGACGTGTTTTTTGTTCTTCTGAGGTAAGGTAAAGCTCGGCCATAAAACCATTTTACCACGAAATGATTTTATTATAAAAATTCAGCTAGTTCCGCGGCCTCGTCTTCATCCAATCCCTCATTGTCCATAACTTCTTTGATTTTTTCGGCCTCATCAATATCGACACCTTGGTTTTGGGCGATTTCCGCAATCTCGATTATTTCCTCTGGGTCTTTGTCTTCAAGCATTTTATTTTTTGTTTACCACTATTTCATCTTTTATTAATAAATTTATCCAGTCCTCGGTGTAGACGTAGTCTTTATGTACTACATCGTACTGGCAGAATTTTGACTTGGTCTTCGTCTTGTCCTGATCCTTGGTAGCAGGACGCACTCCGTGTTTCTTCCACATTTCAGTGTGCCAGTTCGGAGATTTATCTATGCCCGTTCTCTCTTTAATTGTCTTCAGGACATCTGTTGGTTTGAATTTTCCTTGGTTCGCGACTGGTACATGCTTTTCTTTTATGAGTGCCTGTATCTTCTCGAAATTCTCTTTTTGATTTTTGTCAGCAAGGTCGAAGTCCACGAATTCCACGGCTAGGTCTGAGCTGTTTCTGTGATTGCCGATTTTTGGAAGAAGGAAAACCTTGAAGGAGAACTCTTGCGAGTCTTTGACTGTTTTCGATATGGCGCTACGGTGGTTTCGAATAAACTCTATGACCTCTTGGCCGTCTTGTGTGACTGGTATCTTTCTCTTATGGTTGCTGATTTGGAGAGGGATGTTCAGATGGTCAACGATCGAATGCTTGGGACCGAATTCCTTTATGAGAATGTTCTCGTAATTCAAAAGAAAAGCTTGGCATTCTCCAAGGACATGACTGTCGATTTCTGGCACAAAGCGATGCTCGATCTTGTTTCGGAGCTTTGCCATGAAGTCGATGTTTTTAAACACTGGATTCCCTGTGGCGTGCGAGAAGTAGACCTCGGCGCATTTCGTGAGTTCCCATGCTTTATAGTCGCCGTCTACGGTTTCGTATCTGTTTGAGTTTTTCTTTTTGTAGAAATACTTTACTCCTTTCTTTTCAAAAACAGCATGAAAGAGTGCCGTGTAGGCAATGCACATCATCGTCATGTAGCCGAAGGATTTGAATGCTGTCCTTGGCTTGTTGTAAATCTCAACACCGAGAAGAGCCGAGTCCTTAGACTTTTCGAGCAGTATAGCAACTTTCTTTGGTAGTCGAGCTGACATGGTGGTTCATGGTTATTTCTTAATTTCCACCATGACCCAATATTTGACTGGTCGGATTGTAACGCCCGGTATTTCATTCAGGAATGGATTCGGCATTCTATAAATCAATGGCGATTCTGAAAGATAATCGAATACGATGTAGAGGTGATAGTTTTTGTCGCTGCGCGCGATCGCTATTTCGTTCTCTGAGATAAAGAAACGGAATGAGGATACTGGTTTGCTTTTTACAGCTTTGACTTCGATGTGCTTTTCTTCACCGGACGGATCGTAGGACACGATGTCGTATCCGTGCGAATCTGATTCCAAGGACACTTGAGTTACGGCGGCGGCCAATTCCCCCTTGCCTGCTGCAGTCAAGTTTTCCTTTTCGTATTTAATGACTATCTGCTCGGCAAAGTCACCGGCTGCTCTGTTGTTTGCATCTCTCTCGGCGAAATCAATCTTTTCTGCAAGACCGTGCGCTCGCTTATGGACTTCTCCGGTTCCTTCTTCATTTATTTCTATCTCGATCGCCTGTGGTTTTACATTCTCGAGGTCAGGCAAGTTGGACCCTCCGACAATCTGATTCACAATGTGTTCCTGTTCTTCAGGAGACTTCTTTTCGAGGGTTTCAATAACTTTTATGTAGTTTGGATTTGCGCTATAAAGCTGCCATCCATCGTTGGTCGTGAGATAGTCAAAGTATCCTTCTTCACTGAAATCACGAGAGGCAAAGCTCTCGAGAATTATTTTTATATCTTTTTTAGAAATATTTGAACTGATTGTGTTTGCTCCATCCTTTCTTATGTAAGAGGAAATTGCGAGCATGTCGAAAAATCTTTTGACGTTGTCTGCAAAGTCGCCAATCTCGAGCTCGGTACTTTTAGCCTTCAGCGTTTCTTCGTACTGAGTCTTGTTTGGTGTCTTCCTGTAGTCTTCTATGAGGCTGAGGACGAGAGGGATTTCCGATTTGTCATTGATCCAACAAACAAAGAGGATGTATTCGTCAAAGGTGATGTGGTCAATCGAGTATAAAATATTCAAGAGCACCTCCATTGGGGCGATCTTGATTGAGATGTTGTTGTTTAAAGAGGCCGAGTCAAGGTAGACCTTCATGACCTGCTCATCGAGGATTTTCTGTTTGTAAGGAGAGCTCAGGAATGTTTTGCCGGCATTTGATATCTCGAGGTTGTCTGCTCCGCGATTTATGACCAATCCCAAGTAACGCAAAGTAATACTGTTGCGCGTCGTCAGCTCAGCGAAGTTTGTGGTGAGGTCTTCTTGTATTTTATTTAGGGCGTCGGTGGTATATTCCTTCTGCTTTGCTTTTTTCCAGAAGTTATTATTCCCCTTGCCCTCTAAGAATTTTTGGTAGTTATTTATCATGGCGGTTTAAGATTTTGGAAATCTTTTTTGCAATGGCTTGGGCTAATAATGGCGGTACTGAATTTCCTATCTGTATTCCGACCGAACTCTTGCTGCCATAAAACACAAAGTCGTCGTCGAAAGATTGGATGCGTGCGGCCTCTCTAGGAGTGAGCGCGCGGTGCTGTGATGGATGGGTTACGCGGCCAACGGAAGGGGTGTCGAAACGCGTTGTTATCGTGTAGGCGGGCTTATTTCTGTCCATTCTGCCGAACGCTCCGCTATGCACCGATTTAGTCTGTAGATTCTTCGGAAGGCTCGTTCTACCCTCTCCTTCCTTGATGTTCTTGAGCAATTCGATGATTCGCGGATCGTGCTGAGTAGCTTGATGGTTATATAACTTCTTGCTCTTTCCTCGTCTTTCCTGTTGGTACTCTGTGAGTGCTTTTACTGGACCGTACTCTGTTTCAAATTCTCCTGATCCTGATGCCACTTTCGGCAAGTCGAGAATGGTTTCGGCCACAGTCACATACGGTTTTGCATTCTTGGGACCGTGGGTTTTTTCTGGGAAGAATTCTTCAGGGTCTACTCCTATTCTGTTTCCAATGAAGACCGCTCGCTTTCGCATTTGAGGCACTCCGTATTCTGCTGCAAGGAGGACATGAACTTTTGTCTCATATCCTATTTCCTTGAACTTCTTGATTATCTCATCTCTGACAGCGCCTCCGTGTATGTTGAGCATTGCTGCCACATTCTCCATCACGAATACTTTTGGCTTGATCTCCTTTACCATCCGTATAAATTCCTTGAAGAGTTCGTTGCGTGGATCGTTTAGGAATGCGCCCTCTCCGCCTCGTATGCGCCTGCCGGCCATACTGAACCCTTGGCATGGCGGACCGCCGACAATGACGTCAATATCATGCTCTCCGTTGAGCAAATCTTTCGACTTCACTTTGGTTATGTCCTCGACGATCATCTTTGTACCCGGATGATTTTTGATGTAGGTGTTCGCGATCTCTGCTTTGTATTCGTTTGCGGCCACAACCTCAAAACCGGCCTTTTTAAAGCCGGATGAGATACCGCCCACGCCCGCGAATAAATCGATGATCTTTAGTTTATTTTTCTTGCCAGCCATATTCTTGAGTGCGGAGTTGTTTGTAATTAAAGCTTTGCTTGAGCAAGCCTTCGATGTTCATGACCTGACCGTCTTCGTCGCTGTACAGGTTTTTCTCTACAATGAACGGGATCAGTTTTTCGTATAGAGAATCCGAGGTCATAAAGCCATCATTTTTTTGTATCCAAGACTGAACCTTTTTGACGATCTCTTTTTTGCTGTCCTTGTGGTCGTATACCTTATCAATAGATTTTATTTTTGTGTTCTTTTGGAAGTTGTACACGAAGTCACCTCGCAACGTGTTGTTTCGATTCAGGCCTTGTGTGCCTGATGCGACTGCTTGTTCTTGGTAGACGACGTTCACAAGGTGGAAACCTCCGCCAGTGACCGCATCCATTACTGCTTTCCAGATATTTAAATTTCGATTATGGAAGGTGAAGGATAGGTATCTTTCGTCTTTCAAAACCCTGAATAATTCAGAGTAGACCTTCTTCATTCGAGAGGAGTAATCTTCGTATTTTTTATTGCGGTATGGGTCGTATATGATTTCTCCTTCGTAATTCACTTTGTTTCTAAGCCATCCGTTCCAGAACATGCTGAGTCCAAAATAAGCGATGCTATCCCCATACGGGGGGTCAGTAAAAATATAATCAACGGACCCGGATTTAACCGCGCTGAGATTCGTAGCGTCGATATTTAATATTCGGGCGTTCTTTGATTCAAAGACTCCAACTAATTCCTGCTTTCCTTTTTTAACTTTCTGGAATCTGTGTTTGAAACTGTTGAAAACATTTTTTTCAGTGTGAACTTTCGGAGCCCATAGTTTACTGATGACCCATCCTGATTTTCCATTCACTGAGTCAGTGTTGCCCGGAATCATTTTTGATACGTTCGGCAACATCGAAGTAAAGCACAAAAGGATAAGACTTTTTGTCTCAGGATTTTTAACCGCATCAATGTCTTTGATTATCGAACCGAGGACTGCAAGTGCGCGCTCTGAAAAAAATTCATTGAGCCTGCTCTTACCATTTCTCTTTACGAATTTTAGAATCTCATCTTTTGGATAGAAGATTTTATTTTCTTTGTCGAGCTTGTGAAAAGTTTCTAAAGCTTTCTTAAGAACTTTTTGATCGTAGGCATCCGCACTTTTTATAAATTTGCCGTGTGTAGGACAAAAAGCTCTAACTTTTGAGAATTCATCGTGATCCCAGATTGAGTTTTCGAATGGTACGTTGTGTCCGCACTTAGGGCATTTCGTATCATAGAGCTCAATAAATTTTTTGTAGTTCTTTTCGTAAATTTGAACAAAGGTTTTTTCAAAATCTTCGAGGTCAACTTTGTTTATTGTATTTTCCGTGATGAAACAGGCCATCGGATTTAAGTCTATCCCGATTGCCTTGCGATCGTGCTTGAGTGATTCAATCACAACAACGCCGCTCCCCATGAATGGGTCGAGGACTGTGTCGCCCGGTTTTGTAAAATTGAGAATGTAATCACTCACCACGTTGTGTGGTTTCCTTCCCCAATACTTGTGCATCATGTAGTGGGATGGATGAGTTTCAGCGGTAATGTTTTTGTTGATTTTCTTCATAAAAAATTGAACTGCGATATTTCTTACCACATCACACATACCAAGAATTGATTGTGATATCAACTACCGCTCTTGGTCGTGGTAACTCAAAATATCTCTATTAGAGTATAACATGTTTGTATACAATTCTGGAGCGTTTTCTTGATATGCAACGAGTTTGCCCGAGTAGTAAAGCTCCTTGAATTTTTTTACCCGCTCACGAACCTCATCCACGTATTCAGGCTTGATTTTTATGCCGTTTTTGTCCTGTTCGAGATACTTGTTGTAATGAAGGATTCCGTAAAATCTGGCATCCATTTCATTTTTTGACTGAAGGAGCTTTTGTGTCTGCTGCCTTTCCTCATCCTCGCGGAATCTGAGTATCCTTTCCGTCACTTCCTGTGCCTCGGAATGCTCTTTGGTGATCGCCAGAAAGGTGTTGAATTCAAATCTGCTGATGGCAGGCTCGGAGCCGTAGTCATCCAACAAGCGAATGAGGACATCGTAGACAAAAAAGAAAGGATAGATTTTGAAATCGTTGAAAGAAACCCGCTTTGTGGATTCCACATACTTGTTGTACGAGCCGTAGATAGGATTCCAATATAATATTTTTTCCAGTTGCGTCGTGAGGATATCCTGATAAGGACCAACACTTGCAAAGTCGCCCGTCGTTTTATAAACAGCGTCAAATGGGACTGTTGTTTTAAGTGGCGCGTCGGCAGAGACAAAGCCAGTGATTTTGCTTATGAAGAGTGCGCGAAATCCTGCGGTCATGTTCTTGCCCGGATACTTTTCTTCCACGATTTTCTGTATTGCCGCAATAAATTCTTTTTCAGTGATGTCGGGATTTTCCTTTATGATTTTTAGTGCCTCAAAGTTAACCTCGAAGTACTGGTTTTGCTGTCCGCGTTTCCAGTACAAATTATCCTTTGTCCATTTTTCCAAGTAACTCGAATATTCTCGCCATTCTTCTTTGATGACATCGTTTCTAATTTCCTGCGTGTGTATAGCCTCATTGTTGCGGAATATTTCCACAACTTCAGCATCGAACACCACCTCGCATCCGTTCAGATCGTATACGAAGAAATCTTTGCCATCTCTGTGGACTTTCTTGAGCCCGCGTATTCCGTTTTTTATGTTGAGTCCTTCAAGGATCAAGTTGGCGGTTCGGTAATTTCCAATGAAATCCAAAATCAAGACGTTTTCTTTTCCCGCAGCGACGCGCAATCCGCGTCCCATGTGTTGGATGAATATCGTCTTGGATTCTGTCGGTCGCAAGAACAACAAGCAGGACACATCCGGTATGTCGACACCTTCATTGAACATGTCTACAACGAATGCCACTTGGCACTTGCCGTCTCTGAAATGTTTTATGAGGAGGGCTTTATCTTTATCGTCGCTACCTTCAAGTCCCGCAGCGCGTGAATGGACCGCGATTGCGTTGATGCCGGCGGCTTTGAATTTCGTGACGCATCTTTCTGCATGTTCGATCGATGCACAAAAGCCTATAGTTTTTCTATCCCCTGCTGTTTCCTTGAATTTCTTTATGATGGCCTGATCGCGTTCATCGATAAGGAGGTGCTTGTTGAGGTCTTTCGTGTCGTACTTGAAACCGTTGTAGTAGATGTCGGAGTAGTCGATGCTGTCTTTGAATCCGAGGTACTGGAAAGGAGCGAGATATCCTTGCTCAATGGCCTGCTCTTGATTCATTTCAAACACCACATTGTTGTTGTAGTACCCCAATATATCCTTGCGATCCATTCGATCGGGTGTCGCCGTTAGTCCAAGGAAAAACTTCGGCTTGAAATAGGAGAATATAAGTCCGTATGTTGGTGCGGCTGTGTGATGCGTCTCGTCAACGATGATGTAGTCGAAATGATCGGGAGCAAAAGTCTCTATATGCTTTTTCTTTCCGAGCGTCTGTATCGATGCGAAGAGTATTTTCTTGTCTTTCTCTTTCTCTTTTCCGTTGTAAAGACCGAGATCGTTTTTCCTGTCTGGGACCACGCGCTCGAACGTCTCTTTTGTCTGCTTGAGTATTTCGTTGATGTGGACTATGAACAGTATTTTTTCCGAGCCGGTGCTTTTTGCGTCCAATGCTGAGAGTATCGTCTTGCCTATTCCAGTCGCGAGAATTGCAACGCCTCGGTCAGCACCTTTCTTTCTTGTCTCATCGAGATTGGCGAGAGCCTTGGCCTGCGCCTCATGTGGTCGAACTTCTTTCCCTCTTTTCAAATAAAGATTAAAGAGCTGCTCATCCGCGACGAATTGTCTTCGTAGAAAATATTTTACTTTTTCTTTATCTTTTTCTAAGAAGTTGGTTCCGATGGTCAGCGTCTTTGAGATTGATTTGTTTGAACTCGTTGGTTGGCTCGTTCCTCCGTCACCGCCGTCAAAGACAACGGTGTATGAGGAGTAAGAGGTTTTTATTTTAAGAAAGGCGATTCTGTCATCGACGATTTCGGTGATGTACTTTTCGAAGTCCTTCCCCATATCATCAAAAATAACCTCGAGGAGCCCCCGGAGGTTTTTATTTTTGATGCCAGAATAAAATGGGGGTTTCGGCTCCATGATTGGCCCATTTTACAATATTTCGGGGTTATTTTCCAGCCTTGAATTTTGGGTCTGTATTTTTACCGAAGGACTGTTGCATTACACCACGCATTCCTTTTGCGTTGCATTGAGGAGAGCAGAAACGACTCATCGTGTTCCCTTTTCGCGGATGATATTCTTCCTTGCAATGTTCGCAAGTGTTTATTGTTTCGAGATCTCTTTTGGGATCGTCTGCATACTTTGCCATGAGGACATGGTATCAAAGAGCGCGCAGATATCCTATTTGCCCGCGAATGGCTGATTGCTGTCCCCCTTGTTGGCAAAGTAGAACGTGAATGCCATTGATACAAGAACTAGAAAGTCCTTGGCCTCAATCCTGCCCATAAACATTCCGACGATAGTTGCTATCGCCATAAGAACGAAGACAAGTTTGGATGCTGATTTTATTATTTCCATAAATTAAAGTTGATTTATGAGACTGATAATTTGTGCCTTGATTGCCGCCTTGTCGACCTGTGCGGGCGGGAATAATCGCTTGAGCAATTCCGCGCGCACGATTTCTGGCTTTTCTTTGTAGTCGCAGATGTCTCCGTGGATGATGATGTTTTTCTCGTCGAGAACAAATGCCGTGTCAGGATTGTTTGAGAGAGACTTCACTAGCTCGGTCAGCTGTTGGTACTGCCACTCAGTGATATCGTTCTCGTTCGGCTCTACTGTGCCGTCCTGATCCACGTCATAGCCTGCAGCGAGTTCGATGCCGATTGTGTACTGATTCGGATTGACGTATGTGCCGTCCAGATTCTTCAGCATGATTCTTTTTGCACGGTCATTCGGATTGCTGACATTGCCTGCGTGCCATGCGATATCTGTGACCTTCACAAGTTGCACTATCTCGCCTTCCTTTCGGCCGATCACATAGTTTGCCGAGGACCGATTCGGCCTGTTTGCGTTGCATAGCCAACTTACGGCTCCCGCGTATGCGCCAAGCGTGAAGTGGAGCACGATAGCTATCTTCTTGGTATTGGCCGGTGCGTAGTTTGGAGTTTGTTTAAATGGAATATTCATAATGATTTTAGATTTTGTTTATCTTTTGTTTGGTAATCGTTCATTCAGAATCGTCTTGACCTCGATGATCTGATTTTCTAACTGGTCGGCTTTGGCATTCGCGTCGTCAATTTTCACTTCAAGCGTGTGGATGTGATTGTCCCGCAAATTGTTGATTTGATCGCTCAGTTCTTTTTGACTGGTGATTTCCTGTTGAATAAGTTCGATGTTCCTTTGGTTGTCGATTGACGGACCTTGGAAATAATTCACGACTGCTACCGTAGCGCCAACGACAGCAATGACAAGGCTGATCTCATTGAACAAGACCCTACGCACCTTGCCGTATGTGGTTTTTTCATCACTTGAGTTCATCTTGTGCTTGTACGGTCAGATTTTCTTTTTCCTCCGCAATCTTATTTTTTAATTCTTCATCACTGATCTGGGCGATGTCGCCTTTCTCTTTGATTTTTTGCATAACCTCGACCTTTTGCTCGAGCTCGAGATCGTGTAGACCGATTGTTGTCTCGATTTCTTTCTTGGACTGCTCCACATGCTCGTTGAAATTTAGAGAGAGAAGTGTCTCAGGGTTTTCAATAAGCGCGGCTTTGACGATTTCTTGTAATCGCTCAGGGCGCTCAGATGCAAGATGTGGGCAGTCCATTGTCTTTCCTTGAGCCAATATCTCAGGGAGCTTGTTCTCCTGATCGCATGCGGCACACAGATGCCCTCCACGATCTTCTACCGAGCTTTCGCCGAGAATCTTTTCGCATTGTGAGCATTTCAATTCGTATGTTTGTGTTTCTTCCATAGATGTATGTGATTAGGCTTCTAAGTAAAATTCATAGACGACTCCAGTTGCTCCGTTACTTCCGTTTGATCCGTTTGAACCGGCAGGAATGACAGGAGATGCTGTGGAATTTCCGCCGACTCCGGCAGTGCCACCAGTTCCTCCGGCGACGCTTTTGGTGATCGTGGTGTTTCTTTTGGCATACACGATAACCATGATTCCTCCGGCGCCACCGCCTCCACCTCCACCACCGCCGCCCGCGCCACCGTTTCCTCCGCCCGCAGTACCGGAATTTCCTCCCTTACCACCGGCTCCGCCTGTACCACCGATGCTCTCGAAAAGATTTCCACTTCCGTTGTCGACGATGCTGAAGGCAAACACCCAGAGGATGCCTCCCGAATTTCCGCCGCCACCACCACCGCCGCCGGACGCAGACACTCCGTTGAAGTTTTGATGTCCGCCACCTGCGCCGCCACCACCACCTGCAGCTCCGGCTGCTACGCGATATCTGCTTGCAGTCCCAAGAACCATTTCAGTCATGAAAGCCGCCGACCAGAGAGATCGGGGTTGAGTGATCGAGGCTGTAGCAGTGCCACCACTGCCTCCACTTGATCCTGAGCCTCCGCTCAAACCACCAGAACTGCTAAGACCGCCGTTACCTCCCGCGCCCGCGCTGGCCCCGTTACTTCCAAGAGCTTGTGAAATAGCAGAGCCGTTTACTCCGTTGCCGGCAGGGTTGGTATTACTGTTGTTGTTTCCGGCACATCCATTTCCGCCTGCTACACCGTTAGCTCCGGCCACGCCTCCGTCTACCGTTCCCGATCCTCGAGCGCCTGCACCACTACCGGCACTTCCAGGACCCGAACCTCCGCCGTTATTATCAAGACCGACACCTCCAGCCGAGCCCGCACTTCCGTTAGTGTGAATTTTGTATGTGCTACTTCTTGTGAGGACTCCTTTGACGAACACTCTGTAGCCTCCTGTGTCGATATTTCCTCCTGACAGAGTGAGGTCGTTGTAGTACATGTCTCGAGTGAGAGTCGTGTCGGTACCGATGGTCACATTTCCATCAGACCCATCTCCAAAAGGCATGAGCATAGCCGCGTCAAAGTTTGCGTTTAAGTCCGATGCATTTACATAGTCGCCTGCGATCCAGATTTTCATAAAATTAACTTACGGTGTATTTACAGCTGACAAAGAGACTTTGGGCGGCCGACTTCACCCACCCACCAGTTGCGATGTACGAGAACAGTTGCCCGGTGTTCGCACTTCCTGTTCCATCGATAACATTTCCGAATTCCGTGTATGTGCCGTTGGTATCGCCTGCTGTGTAGAAAAAATCCACATACGCTATGTTGTTGTCGTATGTTTGGCTTGCGGCAAGTTTTCGGAATACTTCCGTGCCGAGTTGGGTACTTCCGTTTGAAGGCGATGGGCTTGCTTGCGTACCAAGCAGACCGTAGTTAATTGCCGCGGTGTAGGTCGTATTGCCGGCAAGTCGGCGGGCGATTACTGTTCGGCCTGCGGTAGTGATTAGATTGTGTTTGTGAGTGTGACTAATAAGTGCGCCTGCTTTTTTAAGAGCTGACAAAATATTCTTTTTTCCAGTACGCACGTATTCGCGGAGCATCTCCACTTCCTTGCTTGTTTCAAGGACCCAGTCCGCAAGAACGAAGGTGTCGATGTTGGCTTTTATTTTCATTTCACTTTGTATGTTCATATGGTTAGTAGACTGTTAACGAATAATTCAAACGTCCCATTCGTTTGGGGTCGGTTTGACTGGTAGGCGTGTAAGGTGCGAGTACCCATGTCGGTGCAACGCCGGCGCCGAGCGGGTCTTTCAGAACGCTTTCGCCGATCGTGACCGTGACTTGGTCTTGATATGGCGATACCACTGCTATGAGTTCTGCAATGGTCACTTCGGCCGTGTCTGTTCTGATTGTCTCTGCGACTTCCGCGTCGTCTGCCTGCATTGGATCGGGCAATAAAAGCTGTTGTAAAAGTTCTATGAGTCCGAACTGTCGAGTGGTCACGAGCTCCACTGAGTAATAAAAATCTGTCAGCGTTCGTGCTGTGAATGTGACTTTGCTTATGATGAAATCGACGGTCGCACTTCTTCGCGCACTTGTGAGATTGATGACCATTCCGGTGCGAAGACCGGCAGTGTAAGTCTCGAAGTTCGCCTGATTTATTGCGTCCTTGTATGTATCGACTTCCGCCAACGCGCGCTTGCGTGCGACCGTGAGGTCTTGGATAGTCGTGTCTCGTATCAGTTTTTCTTTGACGCCATACAGAGCGATTGAAGAAGGATCGCTCGCAATCGCAAGCACTGGAATTTTTGGATTTCCTGAATACTGAATCTGGTCGCCGTCGGCACGGACCGTGTTCCATCGGATTGTTTTTTCCGCAAAGTTGTAGAGAACGTCTTTTGTCGTGAAGTCATCGATGTTGTCGATGCCCACTGTCTTGCTCACGCCGTTGAGCGTGATTGCGAGGTTTGAGAATCGATATGGAAGAAGGAAGGATTTAGAGTTGTTTCCGTTGACGGTGATTTTATCGGTGTATGTTGCTCCGTCGTACTCGCCTCCGCGGACCTTCACTGTATTGGCGAGCTGAGTGCCATCGATTTGACGCTCGAGCGATTGGTTCACATAGTTCCCACTTGTGTCTGTCAGATTGTATGGAGCGCTGTTCGTGAACTTTGAGAAAAAGTGAATGTCTTTTGTTTCATCCACGTACCAGTCATACCGAAGAATATCTGCAAGCCGTTTGAGGCATTGGCTTATTGGAATTTGGTTGAATACGATTTTTGTAATCGTGAACGTACTTGCTACATTGACCGATGTAAAACCAGACGCGTACTTGGTGAGAATATCGTTGATGATGTATGCCACCGTCTGACTCGAATAAGTTTCGCTGACCAGTTTGCTATCGAGAAGGAATGTGTAGTCGACCGCACTCACTTCAAACATCAGACCGTCGGCTGTGCTTATTTCCGTTTCCTTTATTGAGGTGATTGTGCCACCGAATATTTTCAGCGAATCTTGAAAGATGCCGACATCATCGCCGACAACAGGCACAAGGCTACGACTTCCGTACTTGCGATATCTAAATACCGCCGTGTCTGCTTGCGATGTGAGTATCTGATCTATTTGCAGACTGTCTCGTTCGACAAGAGACGATCTGTCTGTGCCGTTAATTTTCAAAATAATCATATGCGTTGGCTGGCCTTAAGGCGTCCCATAATGACCGAGCTGATATCGTCGGCCATTTGTCGGATGTCTATTTTGCTGTCGACCTTTGCGTCTATGTTCAGGTTGAAGATGTTTTGATTGTTGGTTACGCTCCCACCTCCGCCGGTGAGACTTCTTAAGCGATCGAGTGGGATAATGGCCTCTGCTCCGGCCTCGCCCACCATCGCAAAGGTCGGCTTGGTGATGATTCCGCCGTCTGCAAATCCGAGAGCATTGCCGACTTTTGTCAGTCCGTTTCCAACTGCATTTATTCCTCGGCCGACAAGAGACCCGACGGCCTGAGCGCCACCGATCACTTTGTTTACGGCATCAAGAAACGGCTGAATGAGAGCCATGAGCCAATTGATTGCGGTCTGGAAAACACTTTTGATGTCGTCCCATACCTTCACGAAGAAATCTTTGACTGCCGTGAATATTTCCACGGCTTTTTGTTTGAGCATGCTCCAGTTATCTACAATCCACATGACGCCGGCGACAATTCCGCCGATAATTGCTCCGCCAATAATGAAAGGTGCAAGAGCCACAGCAGCCGCAATAAATGCGGTTACGGCCGCGTATACGGCAGGAACAAGCGCACCGATAATTGCGCCCGCGATTGCATACATGACCGCCGGATGTCCTTTCAAGAAATCAATCAGCTCTTTTGCTTTGTCGATCCATTTTGGAAGTACGTTGTTTATGAAATCGACGGCCGCAGTTGCGAGTTTCGTGAGCGCAGGAAGGACCTGTTCGCCGAGCGCCTCTTTGAAATTTCCGAAGGTCACAGAAAGCACCGCCATCTGTCCTTCGAATCCACCCGCGAACGCTTGCGCCTGCCCTCCCACCTTTGCCTGAAGTTCTCCGATCGCTTGGAGTGGCGTGGAAGTATCTTTGATGTCGATGCCGAATTGTTTCAGCACGCGACTGTTTCCACTCATGACCATGCCGACTAGATTGCTCGCAGTCGCAAGGTCAATATGTTTTGCGCGAGCCAAATCCATCGCGACCGAGTTTAATTTTTGAGCCTCGGTCAAATCTCCAGTGCGCTGATAAAGTCGTGCAAGACTTACCGCCGCGTCTTCGTCATCGAATCCAAGCTGTACCGCTGCTGCGGACATTTTCATGATGGATTCACGGGCCTCTTCTCCGCCTTTTCCCATAGTGCGGAGCGTAGCGTCCATGCTTGCGATCTGTGTCTGCGCCTCACCGGCCGCTTTCACTACCGAATATCCAAATCCCACAGCAGCGACGCCAACGCCAAGAAGTCCAAGAGCAAAACTCTTAGACGCTCCTTCGGCATCTTTGAGAGAGGCTCCGAATTTTTTCATTCCATCGGATGCCTCGTCTTTCAGTTGCAATAAAATTTGTAGTACGGTCTGATCCATAATTTATTTATCCTTTTTGCTTGCGTGTGCCTCTGCTTGGAGCATGTCTATCAGCATGTCCACGAACCAGCTGGGAGTTTCGAGATAGTCTTCGTATGTCCATTTCATCTCTCGGCATATGACTGCCTGTACCATCTCGGGCGTGAGCTCAGCTCTGCCTGCGGCGAAGTAACGCTCCCACTGGTACGTTATTTCGCCCCGGTTAAATTTCCCTTATTGATTTCCATCGCCTCTTTAACTACGAAGTCGTATTCTTCGGGCGTGGAATCAAGAAGACGGTCGGCGATGTTTTCTGCGCTGCCGTCGTAGGAAGTGATGATTACTTCGATCATCTTTCTTTCTGACAATTCGAGCGTGTTGCCAGAAAGTTCTGCCTGTCCGATTTCTTTTCCTTCCGTGTCGAACTTCATGTTGCCGAGAAGTATTGAGCGGAGTTCGTTTCGCTCGCGCGCGGTGACGTACTCCTTGAGTACGAGTTCTTTTCCGAGCGGAGTCTGGAGTGTTTTTGTTTTGCGTTCCATCTTAGTAAGAAGTGATTAGGTTCGTTGCGACGATTTGAACCATCTTTGTGTCTGACTGCGAATAATGTGCTTTGAAGTTGAGTGTCTGCTTGACCATGTCGTTTACCTTGATTGGTCTTGTGAGTGCCTCAAAGACGATTTTTGCCAAATCGATTTTTATTTCAGGATGTGCAGATGTTCCGATCGTTACATCGCTGTTGATGATGTCGATTCGCATTGCCTTTGAAGTTCCCGCAAGAACGAATGTCTTGAAGTCAGACTCGTTTTGCCACATGGCCTCAAGACTTCCTTCAATCGTGAATTGTTTGTTGAGGAAATCTGCCGGAGCGAGACTGCCAAGCACATAGTCGTCTTCGATGTTGTTGTCGAACTTCAGACTGAGCGACTTGATGACAATCGGTGATGCTGCGCCAAGACCTGCAAGAGATGAGGCGAGCTTGAATGTCACATGCTGAGGCAGAAAGCGATTCTCGGCCGTAGTTGAGGGCGTATTGGTCGTTGATGCTCCTTTTTGCGCCTTGATATTGAGCGAATACTCGAGGAATTTGCCCATTTCGTAGCTGATTTCGAGGCTCGTTGCTACGCCGTTTGCGTGCTTATAATCCGCGCCTGAGAGCGGATCATCGAGGAAGTAGGTCAGAGATTGATGCTGTGCGCTCTGAGCCACGCTGATTGTGTGGTCTTTGACGTTGCCTGATCCGTCGGCATTGGCCCCTGTAGAGAGCGAACCGAGGACCGAAAGCAGTATCAAGGGGAAGTGGCGGTCGCCGATCGGCGCTTTCATCTTCCCTTCCGCCCATTGCTTGATGATTGATTGGCCTTGTGTGTCTTCAATCACGCCGTATGACTGGTCGTCTACGACCTTGGTGTCCTTTTCCTCAAGCGCGAGCTCGGAGAACGGAATCCAATATGCTGCAGACGATATCGCCGTTCCGCGTGATGTTTCTTTTGCTATTCCGACTTGGAATAGTCTTCCGATTCCTTTTGACATAATTATTGAGTTTCGTTATCTGATTTTGTTTCGACCTTTTCTTTGGTTTTGTGATAAATTTCCTCCGCCTCTTCGATGCTGTTGGCTGTAACTGTCTGAGGTTTGTATTCGCCTCCGCCTGCAAAGAAGAATTCTCGAGGAGATTCACCGATGGCTTTGTTTTTTGATTGTGTTTGCATGGTGTTAGAAGTTGAGCAATTTACTTGCGTGAGCTTTTAAAGTGATGGTGAAGATGATGTACGACTTCCCTTGCGAAACGATTGCCTCGGGCGTACTGCTTGAGGGTTCGAGTCCGCCGTTTGCCACTCCGGAGAGTGTTGGGTTGTCATCGAAGATATCGAGAAGGAAATCACTGAGCGTCTCGATGTCATCTGCCGACTCGAGGTTCTCGCCTTTCTGAATCACTGTTACGGTGAATCGATATGTCCGCATGTTCTCTCTGTTGGTCAGATACCCGCCTTCCGAACTTGGCGAGGTGAGAATTGCTGCGGGAAAGGATGGAATGTCTCGGTCGATGATTGGGCTTGTCTTCAAATCGTCCACCATTACCGTCTTGATTTCTCCGCTCGTAACGACGCCGTCGAGAATATCTTTGATTTTATTTTTGATATTTACTGAGAGCGACATAGTGTTAATTGCTTAGACTTACAATTTCTCGGACGATGATGTCTCCCGCTTGGCGGAAGAGACTCTGCACATCTTTCTGTGATTTTTCGACAATCTTTTTCATGAACGGTCTTGGCTTTGATGGTTTTGAGAATCGTGCGAATACACGATCGCCACTTTCGTTTATCCACGAGAGCATCTTTGCTTTCTGCGGATAGACAGCGCCACGGCCGTATTCCACGAACGGCGCATACCGTGCAGTTGGAAACCATCTCGCTTGAAGTTTTCCGGATTCAAATCGGAAACTATGGAGGAGGTTGCCGGTGCGCCATGGGATTGGATCGTCCTTCAGCGAGTTCTTTGCGAACACCGCTTGGGACGCATCAATGGCTCTCTGAAGAATTGGCTCTGCGATTGAGGGATATCTTTCGATTGAATCCCTGAGCTTTGCCAAATTTTTTATTTCAACTTCAATGAGCGCCATGTTAGGAAAGGACTGGAATCCTGCGATAACGATTAAGAGTGGCCTGATCTTCTTTTGTAAAATCAGCGCCCCATGAGACCTGTGAGCTGTCGAAACCTTCCGAGAGTTTTCCTTCGGATTCGCGACGCTTGTACCACTTCACAACGAGTCGCTCTGCAAGGTCGGTCAGGTCGCTTGGGAGAGTATGAAGTTCTTCGTCATCATAATTTTCCCAATCGATTTTGTAGCCGGCTTTGTAAGTGACTCTGTTGAATTTCTCGAGCATGGAACACACTTCGACGATCCCTGAATCTCCGTCATCCAACAGCTCCCAATTGTCGGGAAAGTACGCCTCCCACATCGGATTTGATTTCAATCCGACCCGATATTCGAATGCCGTCACTTCAGTGACAGGAGATTGTCGAAGGACAAGCATTGTTTGTCCGTATGTATGGACCGTGTGGAGTTCGTTGGTGTAGGTAGTTTCTTTGAATCGTCGATTGCACTCGCCTTCTATAAAGTCCGTCACCCCGTTTATCAGATTGGCGAACAAAGAATCAAAACCATCCGACTCGATTCGAAGTCGTATGTTTCTTACTCTGTCTACAGTTGTGAGTGCGTATGATCGTGGTTCCATGGTGTTGTGTGTGATTAAGTCTCGGTCGCTCCCTCCCATTGCGAGAGGGAGAGCCGAGATTCAATCACGGATACTTAGTTCACAGGTTCGTTGTA
>OBEQ011985910.1_pt1 | contig 23321 bp, 23 predicted proteins | sample 1670901 | NCBI WGS metagenome assembly OBEQ01 (sample SAMEA104232315, study PRJEB22302) | groundwater metagenome | biome: forest; feature: aquifer; material: groundwater | place: USA | collected 2011-08-07 | depth 5.4 m
CCCGTTTGAAGTGGCGACCGCAATCTTTTTAAAAATCTCGCCATAGACGACCTTGACCTGCATGATCCGGGGATCGGCGCCCCAAGCGGTCTCTTCGACTCGAGTGACGAATCCCTTTTTAAGCTCAAGCCCAAAATCGCGTGGGGCCTTTTTGAAATCAAATTGGAGATGCGGGGGAACGGTCTTTAGGGTGATCGTTCGGTCAAATTTCTTTCCCTTCACCGATTCGGCGACCGATTCGGCAAGCTCCAGAAGGGCCTTCTCAGAGATCTCATTAGTAAACCCATAAGCGGTCCGGTCTTCCCAAAGGACCCGGATTCCGATCCCGCGGTCGATCGAGGGAGTGACCTTTTCGATCTTCTTTTCCTCGGAGATGATCTGAAGACTTTCGGTATGGTCCGAATAGATGTCGGCATAATCCCCCCCGTTCTTGAGGGCCGTCTTAAGTATTTTGGTCAGATCAAAGTTTTGGATCATTTGGTTCCCTATCTCCTCTCCCTTTTGGGGAGAGGATTAAGGTGAGGGGGAGAGACTATGAGAGATAAATCACTCAAAGTCCTCCCCCTCACCCCGGCCCTCTCCCCAAAGGGAGAGGGGGCTTATTTCACCACAATCTTAATCTTTTCCGACATGATGGCCGGGTCATGCGGAACATGATTCCCCGCCGCCAAAAGGATTTGAAGCGTATGAGTCCCGGGCTCGAGATGGATCGTCGCCGTGGTTTGCGCCTGCCCGAAGTGGAGCATCTGATCGGTGAAAGGGATCGGTTGATCGAGCGGCGGCAGGGTTTCGACATCGATTAGAAGATGAAAATGCCCGCTCCCTTCTTTGACCTCTCCAGCCGGCTCGACGGCGATTCCTTCCGCGCCGAATTTCACCATGAGGTTCTGCGACACCTCGTCGCCGTTCTTAAGTCCCTGGAAAAAGACCTTCGCATTGGCAGGCGAGGGGACGCGGGTCAAATTGATCTGAGCCGCCGGTCTCGGCTCTGGGACTAGGTCCGATTTTTTCTTACAACCGGCCTGACTTCCGATGACGAGCGATAAAGCGATGAGAACGAAAAGAATATTTTTGTGCATGACGCCTCCTTATGGATAGAAGGCGCGCATTGTGGTCAAAGCGGAGGGGAGTTTCAAGTGAAATGAAAATAAAAACCCTCGCCCCCGGTGAGAGGGCGAGGGTTTTTTGAGAATTTCTCTAACGAGCTTATTGTTAGACTCTGGCTGGAACGGCCCTAAGTCTTGCCAGATTTGCTGCCTCCTCAGCCTCTCTACTTGCAGCAATTTCCGCCTGAGCGCTCTTTGACCACGGATTATCATCATAGGTTCTCAGACCTAAGACAGACAGATAACCGGCACAGTAGTGAGCCAGAATGGCGACCGCTTTTCCAAGACTGGCGGTTGCAATCGTCCATGGATTAATATTGGTTGCCGCATGGACAATCCCATCCCAGGCGGGAAGAGCTACGGTTCCGACAGCGGAACTAGCGGCGTTAATCCCGGTTTCGCGAACGAGAACCTTGAGCTTCTTCCCCTTGGGAGCGACGACCGCTGTGTAAACTGCCTGTGGCTCAATTCCAATGAAGAGTCTCGCCCACAAATCGAGCATCGGCTCAAAGGATTTGTCTGCTACTAGATGCTTCACACCTTCAATGAGTGGATCAACGAGGCCACCGAAGGTCACGCCAAGCCCTATCCCTACGATGGGAATATGAAGGGCCCGCAATCCAGATTTTCCAATAAATTTTCCAACCGGTCCGCCAATGGCTTCCCCAATTCCTTGGAGGCCTCCACTCCCATCCATCCATCCCAAAAAGCGGGTGTTGCGCCCATGGCGAAACCAGGAAGTTGCCGCATCCGCCGTCATCGCAGTTGCTCCGGCGGCAATCATCGCTAGGGCAGTCCCTGGCGTTGCAGTGGGGAGGGTGTTTAAAGCGATAGCGCCTAAGACTCCAGCGGCGGTGACAGCCTTGACAACTCCGTATTGCGTCGGGGTCAGTACGTTCATAAAATCTCCTTATAGTAATAAATAAAATCTAAACTTGGGTAGCTCATCGACTGGGCAATATGTGAGTTGCTAACTTTTTTCGTTTTTTTGAATTTTTTCAAAACTTTAGAGACAGGCTTCCTAAGGAGGGTTTTTAAAGAATGGAGTCATCGAAATAAAAATCATTTGTTAAATCATAGAGTTATATTAGATAGATTCCTCTATGTTACGGTTTCTTATTTTAGGAATCGGCGGAGCGGCAGGGGCGATCTCGCGCTACCTTTTGGATGGCTGGGTTCAAGGCTGGACGAATTCGGTCTTTCCTTGGGGCATCCTGACCGTCAATTTGGCGGGATGTTTTATCCTCGGCCTTCTCGCCACCTTGGCCGACGAAAGATTTTTATGGAGCCCCACCGTCCGGATGGGCCTCTTCGTCGGATTCATCGGCGCCTTCACGACCTTTTCCACCTTTATCTATGACTCGTGGAATCTTTTGAAGGAGAGCCAATACTTTTTGGCCGGTCTCAATGTGGCTTTAAGTCTGGTCGGAGGCTTCTTAGGTCTCGGGCTGGGTGTTTTCTTTGCGAAGATTTTTTAATGCCCGGGGACGGATTCGAACCGTCACGACCCTTTCGGATCTCAGGATTTTAAGTCCTGTGAGTCTACCAGTTTCTCCACCCGGGCGGGTCAATAATGAGGCGCGGGCGGGAATCGAACCCGCGTATAGCAGTTTTGCAGACTGCCGCCTTACCGCTTGGCCACCGCGCCATGAAGGCGGAGATTTACTCTTCGACTGGAAGGGAGTCAACAGCAAGCCAGGTTTTTTCTCTTCATTCAGTCTGCAAAAATCCGATCTTTCTGTTTTTTGTGGGAGGGGGCGTCATTATCTGCCGGATGGCGTCAAAAACTACCCTGAATTGGGAGTCATATTTTTTCTCCAAGTTTTCCAGTTTATGGGCAAGGTCTTTGTGAGTCGAGAGAATCTGCCGAAGTCGGACAAAGGCTCGCATAATGTCGATGTTGACTCGGATGGCTCGCTCGCTGCGGAGAACACTCGATAACATTGCAACTCCTTGCTCTGTGAAAACATAGGGATGATAACGCCGTCCTCCTCGCCCTGCCTTTGACATCGCAAATTGCGATCTCAAAATTTTTAGCTCATTGACGGACAATTGAAACATAAAATCAGATGGGAACCTCTTAAGATTTCTCTTCACTTGTTCATTGAGCCTATAGGTAGGGACACCGTAAAGCCGGGCCAGATCGACGTCGAGGATGACTTTGAAGCCTCGTATTAACAGAATCTTTTGTTCAACGATTTCGGATGGTACGAGGGCGTTTTTGTTGGGCATGATCTTGTCTCCTTAGTTTAATAGGCTCCGATTTCATAATCGGCGCCGTCGGTTTTTATTTCAATGGTCCCGAGGAGATCAGTCCGATAGACCTTCGCGCCGACATCTTCCAGACGGTTCAAAACGGTCTTTGTCGGGTGGCCGTAGTCGTTGTCCTTGCCGACCGAGATGATGGCCGCCTCGGGTTGGATCAGACGGAGAAAATTTTCGTTGGTGCTGGAGGCGCTTCCGTGATGGCCGACGTGGAGGATATCGATATCCCCGACAATCTCTCCGGCGAACGTCTCCATATCCTTGGTCTCAAAACCGCCGGGACTTCCACCCCCGGTCAGATCCCCGGCGGTAAAATATTGAAAATCGCCGTAGTGAACGAGAATTCCGATGCAGGCCTCGTTCTCTTCGTCCGGGTTGAGATGGATCGATCGCCCGTCCTGATAATGACCGTTGGCGACGATCACCTCGGCCGTCGCATCACCTCCGAGGGTGAACGACTCTCCCACCTGGATTGTTCGACGAAATTCTCCCAGTTCATTGAGATAAAAAAAGTAGATCGAAGAAGATTTATCGGTGGAAGGGCCCCGGTCCAGGAGCCCGAAGAGGGGAATGAGGTCGTCTTTCGTCCCAAAAACCTGGTCGACCCCCCGGAGGATTTCGGAAATTCCCCCGATATGGTCGGCGTCGTAGTGGGTTGCGACAACCCAGTCCAAGGAATCGATCCCCCTCTCCCGGAGAAAGGGGAGGACTGTTTCTCTCCCTTGACCCGGCGGTCCCCCATCGATCAGGAGGGTCTTTCCGGTCGGACCCACTATTAAGGTGGAATCCCCCTGTCCTATATTAAGGACGAAAATCTGGAGAGGGGCCTTCGGCTCGGTCTTTCCGGTCGTATTTGGGACAGGTCTTTTTTCAAAGGGGTTGTCTAGAGGGAGGATCGGACCGCAGGCGGTGAGGAGGATCCAAAGGAGGAAAAAGAAAAAGACAGGCCTCATGGCGGATCCCCTTGCAAACGCTTGCCATCTTTATGAAGCGGTGCCGATTTGAGAAAAGAGTCCGAAAATCGAACCCACCAGTCCAAAAATCGAACCCTTTTCAATGAATCTATCTTTGATTGTCCTGGGATTGTCCTGGCATCCGATTTGCTAAAACACGATCCGTGATCTCTTTTGTCTGCCTTCTTTTTTTATTTTTCTCTCCTTCAAACCTCTCGGCCGGAGACCCGAGTGTGCTGGAGTTGCACGCCGAGGTGATTCATTACCTGAAATTCGACCAGGAGGAGATGGAGGGATGGAAGAAAAAGGCCCGGTGGGCGGCGGCCTTGCCGAGACTGCAGGCCGGTTTTCAACGGGATCTCAAGGATGTTGCCCAGCTCTCCACCCAAAATTCGGTCTCGATCACCGGCGGGGATGTCTTTATCGGGCCGGACAAGAATCAATTTGATCAGGACTTCAATCAAGGGACCAGTTTTGACGTCAAGGCGATCTGGTATCTCGATGAGGTGGTCTTCAATCGCGATTCCTTGATGGTGAGCGGCGAGATTCGTGACTGGGTGCGGGAGAGAAATAGGGCCTTACAGGAGGCGACCGAGGCCTATTTCGCCCGAAAAAGGCTCCTGCAGGAACTTCGGGAAAAAGAGATCCCTCCGGACATTCGTGAACAGAAAAAACTCCTCCTCGATCGGGCGTCGGCGACCCTCGATGCCCTGACCGGCGGTTGGTTTTCAACGAGGCTCGGAAAACCATGAGACACTTCCTTTTCCTCTTTTTTATTATTTCCTGCGCCCAGGTCCCCGAAAGGCCGGTACCCGTCACTGAAAAATTTCCCCAGGTCCTTTACCTGATCCCTTCTCCCGGGACCGTCTCGACCGCTCCTCAACTGATCGTGATTTTTTCCAAGCCGATTGACGCGACAACCGTCGGGAACCAATCGATCGTCCTTTCAGAAGGGGCTCTCGACCTTGGAGCGTATCAAAATCCCTCTGAACTGCATCAGGCGATTGATCGGGGAAGTCTCTCGATGGTCCCGCTCGATTTTTCCGTCGCCGAAGACAAGCAGGCTGTCCTCATCAAGACCACCCAAGAGCTCTCTCCAGATCGCCCTTATTCCCTGATCGTCACTTCTCGCCTGTTGTCTTTTGAGAGGGTCCCGATCACCCCCTATGTCGCCGTCTACCAGTCGGCGAAGGATTTAGAAAATCCAGGAGATCAAGCGGTGAACTCCGATGCCGTTTCAAAAGAACCGATCGGGACCGCGGCTCCGACCCAACCGCCCGGCGGAATTCAGGCAACGATTCCGATTGGGTCGGTCGTCTTAAACAAAATCTATTACGATGCGGTCGGGAGCGATACCGATGGAGTCTTGTTTGTCGAGCTCTTTGGAACCTCCGGAATGGGTCTTGCAGGATACAAGATTAATTTTATCAATGGGAGCGACGGGGCGATCTACGATTCGATCACCCTTCCCGATAGCGCCAAGATTGGGACGGATGGTTTTTATCTGATCGCTGATGCGAAGACCAATTCTCCCAATACCTCATTTGTCGTCGGCGCCGATCTGATCGACAGTTTTGATCCTCAGAATGGTCCCGATGCGGTTCAACTTTTGGACCCAACAGGACGACTCGCCGATGCGGTCGGTTACGGCGAGGGGATCGTGCCGGTCGCCTCCAACGGACTTGCAGCGTTTGAAGGACAGTCGACGATCGATGTCGTCAACGGCCACAGCCTTGAGCGAAAACTCCCCGGCATCGACACCGGCAACAATTTCAATGATTTTATCGATCGGGAAGTGCCGACGCCGGGGAGTTAATTTATCTCGGAAACGCCTCTTTCACGCCACCATCTACCGTGATGGTGCAGCCGGTCGTTTTCGAAGATCGGTCGGACGCGAGGAAAAGGATCGATTCGGCGACGTCGGGCGGGGTAACTTGTGTGTGGAGCAAGTTTCTCTTTCGATAAAAATCTTCCAATTGATCCGTTGGGATTCCGTGGGCCTGGGCCCTCTCTCTGCGGACCGCCGACGACCAGATTTTAGATCCTTGAAAGACGGCGTCGGGATTCACGCAGTTGACTCGGATGCCGCATTCGCCGTTTTCGATCGCGAGGACGCGGGCGAGTTGCGCCTCGGCCGCCTTGGAGGCGGAATAGGCGCCGAAATCGCGGCCGGGGGCCATGACGTTTTTGGTCGAGACGAAGACAAGATTGCCGCCGATCTTTTGTTGCTTAAAGATCTTGAGCGCCTCCTTGGCGACCAAGAAATGCCCCGTCGCATTGACGGCGAGACTCTTTTCCCATTCATCCAGAGAGGTATCGTCGATCGGGTGGGAGAAGGCGATGCCGGCATTTGACACGACGATGTCGAGCCCTCCGAAGGTCGTCACCGCCTTTTCAAAAGCGGTTCGGACCTCTCGTTCACTCGTGACATCCATCGGGAGTCCCACGCAAAGATCCCTCCCATATTTTTCCTCAATCTCTTGGACAACCGCGGTTATCCCCTGGGCATCCGTGTCACCGATCACCAGGTGACAGCCCGCCTCGGCAAAACGAAGGGCCGTTGCGCGACCGATACCGCCGGCCGCCCCGGTGATCAGCGCAATCCGTCGAGCCAGTTCTTTTTCTGCGGGGGCGAGAGTCAGCTTGTAAAGTTCGAGGGGCCAATACTCCATTTGGAAGATATCTTTCTCCGAGAGCGATTGATAACGATCGATCGCCTCCGCATTGGCCATGACCTCCAAGGTATGCTCGGCAATGTCGGCGACGATCTGGGCGGTCTTTTTGTCTTTACCGATCGTCACGATCCCGACTTGGGGAATGAGAAAAATCCGGGGATTGGAGTCCAAAAGCCGATCTTTCGCGGAGGCATGTTGATGAAAATAACGGTCATAGTCGCGGCGATAATCTTTCAACGCCCGGAGGATTTCATCCGGTCCCTTTGAAATTTTACAGAAGAGAGGAGATCGTTTGGTGCGCAGCAGGTGATCCGGGGTGGCCGGTCCGCGAACGACGATCTCTTGAGCGTTAGGCCGATTGAGAAATTTTAATATCTCCTCGCCGTCTCTCCACTCCAGAATCGATCGTTTTTGCCGACTGACTTCCCCTCTCAAGGCGGGGGCGATGCTTCGATAGATTTCTTCTCTTTGCGCGCGTCGCGATTTTGTTGGAGGAAGGGGAGAAGACCGTTTTTTCTTCGAAGCGGCAATGAATCTTTCGGCGCGGCTTACCATCTCAATCATCGCTTTGTAGCTCTCCCGGGCGGTCTTCCCCCAGGTGAAGAGGCCGTGTTTTTCCAACATCGCCCCGCGAATGCCGGTCTTCCCTTCCATCGCCTTGGCCACCGCCTTGGCGAGCGGGAATCCCGGTTTGATGTAGGGGACCCAGACAAGTTCGTTTCCGTAAATTTTCCGAAAGATTTCCCGATTTTTTCTCGTGTTGGTGATCGAGACGATGGCGTCGGCGTGCGAATGATCGACGTGATCGAATGGAATAAAGGCATGCATGAGGGTCTCGATCGACGGACGCGGGGCCTTGGGATCGAGGAGACACCGTTCCATAAAATCGACCATCTCTTCGTCCGTCATCGTCGGAATCTTCAATGCGGCTAAGAGTTCTTCCAACCGCAGGGGAGAAAAGTGTTGCGCGGCGCACGACTGGAGATCCGAACCGCTCCCTTTGACCCGGAGGACCCGAATCTGGCGCCCCAGATGATCCTTTTCCCATAATTTCATCGAAGTGTTTCCACCCCCCCAGAGGACGAGGGAAGATTCCCGACCGATCAGACGAGACCGATAGACGAGGAGTTGAATCCCTTTGAGGTCTCGCGCCTGACTTTCCGACCAACGTGATTTCATCAGGAGAGAATCACTCCGCAGAGGAACAAGATTGAAATAAACCCATTCACCTTAAAGAAGGCGGCATTCACCCTCGAAAGATCGGAAGGGTGAACCAGGCTGTGCTCATAAATAAAAAGAAAAGAAATAAGAAGGATCGAAAAATAATAGATTCCTCCCAAATGGAGAAGAGATCCGAAGAGGAGAAGAAGACCCAGAGTGATGACATGAAACAGACGGGAGAGTTTGAGGGCTTGAGGGATGCCCAGGCGAACGACGAGGGAGTGGAGAGACTCTTTTCGGTCAAAGGCATCGTCCTGGGTCGCATAGATGACGTCGAAACCGGCGACCCAAAGGAGGACGGCTGCCCCCAAGAGAACCGGCGCGAATTTAATTTCACCGGTGACGGCGATCCATGCGGCGATCGGTGAGATTCCCAAGATCAATCCGAGGACAAGATGCGAGAGACTGGTGAAACGTTTGGTAAAAGAATAGAAGTAGAGAAGCGCCACGGTGGGGAAAGAGAGAAAAAAACAGAGCGGGTTGATCCGGCCTGCGATGATGATGAAAAGGATCGCATTCAGGACGGAAAAGGAGAGGACAAATCGTTTTGAGAAGACCTTCTGCGGGATCGGGCGGGTCGTCGTCCGTGGATTTCGCGCATCGAGTTCGGCATCCAAGTAGCGGTTGAAGGCCATTCCGGCGTTTCGTGCGGTCACCATGGCGAGGACAATGAGAAAGAGGATTTTAGGCGAAGGGTGACCTTCCGAGGCGACCCAACCCGCCGCCAGGGCGAAGGGGAGGGCGAAGACTGAGTGGGAAAATTTTACCAGTTCGCCCAGCTGGGCCGATTTGCGCAAAAAATGAATCATGAAAACTATAAAACTTCTTGATTTAACTCAGAATTATCATATAGTTTAACATAATTATATTTAAGTCAAGGTGTCCCTTATATGTCGCTCATCCGTCAATATGATTGGACCCTTCACCTGATGACCATCGCCACCTGTGCCTATTTTGTTGCCCGAGCGGCGACCACTTATTTTGGAGGTGTTTTGGAGGCGTTGCCGGAGATGGCGGGTACGAAGGCGGTCGCGCCGCTCACCCCCACGGTGAAGGGAGAGGAAGAGGCTTCTGACCTGGAGTCCTATCGGGTGATTGCCGAACGGAATATTTTTAATTCAGCGGAGAGCGAAGTACTTAAGGAAAACAGCTCGGAGGGAATCAATGTTGCGGATCTGGGGGATTTGGGTCCCGCCGTCAAGACAAGCCTGACGATTCAATTGTTGGGAACGATGATGGTCGATGACGGAACGGATCGCCGGTCATCGGCGGTGGTCTCCGGGGGGGAAGGGGATAAATCGGTCGACACCTACTATCCGGGGGATGAAAAAAGCTTCGCCCCCAATGTCCAGCTGACAAAGGTTATGAAAGACCGGATTGAATTTGTCCATGGGAGTCGTCTGGAATACGCCGAGCTGGTGAACCTTTCGGAAAAGCGATCGATCTTCGCCTCCGCCGAAGAGGTCCATGGCAAGGGGACCTTGACCCCGGGGGAGGCTCCGGCGGCCCCCGTTGAGGGAGGTTCGCGTATTACCCTCGATCAGGCTGAGATCGACCGGGCCCTCCAAAATCTCGACGCCCTTTATCGGGATGTTCGTATTGTTCCCAACTTCAAGGATGGAAAACAGTCGGGATTTAAAATTCTGTCGGTGAAGCCGACAAGTGTGGTAGCAAAGCTCGGTGTTCGCCGCGGTGATGTGCTGCAAAAAATCAACGGCGAGGAACTGGATATGCAGAAGGGGATGCAATTATTCAGCGAGATGAAGGATCTGAAAAATTTTTCCTTGGAGATAGAGAGAGGGGGAAAGAATCAAACGCTCGAGTACGAAATTAAATAAGGCGCTGGCCCTTCTGGTTGTTGCCTTTTCGCTGTCGGCGAATGCCGCAGATCTTCAACCGTTGCCGCCGATGGTCTTGCCTCCGACCGGATCGGCTCCGCCTGAGACGGCGCCTCCGAACATCGGTCCTGTTCCGGCACCTCCGCCAGGCGTGCCCTCGGTTTCTTCGGCGCCGATTGCAGCTCCCGTCTCTTTGCCCTCCGTTCCTTCTGTGAATCCAGCGGCGGCTCCTTCGCCGGCCCCCGCGCCCGATCTTCCCCCGACCGCCGCAGCCGCTCCCGTGCCTCCTTCGGCGGAACCGTTGGTGTCACAACCGATGCGTCCGGCCGCCCCGGGGACCGTTTCGGAGGCTGAAAAAAAGCGAGAAGAAGAGGGGATCTATTTCAATGTTGCCGACGAGGAGATCGGTGAAGTGGTCAAACAGATCAGTCGGGCCTTAGGGAAAAATTTTCTCTTGGACGGCAAGTTGCGTGGAAAGATCACCATTATCAGCGAAAAGAAAATGACCAAGGATGAGGTTTGGGAGGCTTTCCAATCGGCCTTGGACGTCTTGGGATTTACGATCGTCGACGGTCCAGCCGGCCTCCTTCGGGTGGTCGCCAAGCGCGATGCCTTGAGCAATCCGATCGCGCTTTACACCGAGAAAAGTCCCTTCAGTGATCGTTTTATCACCCGACTGATCACCCTGGAAAACATCAGTGCCGTCGACATGGCAAACGTCATCAAGGGACTGGTCTCCAAGGAGGGAAACCTCTTCGCCTATCCGGCGACGAACACGTTGATCTTGAGCGACTCCGGCACCAACATCGATCGACTGATTCGATTGATGAGTCAGTTGGACAAGGAAGGGCCCCAAGAGGTTTTGGAAATGATCCCGGTTGTCTACGCAGATGCCAAGGAGCTGGCGGCAAAGATCACCGATATCTTTGAGACGGAGGAAGATACGCAAAATGGTTCCTCCCCTCGTCGCCGAGGAGGCAGGGCACCGACGGGAGAAGAACTTGCGGAGATTCCGCGTCTCAGAAAGGTGATCCCGGATGAGCGGACCAATTCGTTGATTGTACTCGCCTCGAAGATGGCGATTAAAAAGGTTCGGCAGATGATCAAGAAGCTGGACGCCCCGATGGCGGAAGAGGGGGAGATCCACGTTTATTACCTGAAACATGCCAATGCCAAGGAGATGACGACGGTCCTCAATGCCGTTGCCGGACAGGTCTCTCAAAATCAGGACAAGCAAGCAAGCCCCGCCGGCAGAGGCGGGGCCTCTCAACCGGGTTCGGTGGTGGGGGGGGCGGAGATTTCGGGTAAATTTTCCGTCACGGCGGACGAGACGACCAATGCCCTGATTATTGTCGCAAGTTCGAAAGATTATAACACCTTGGTCGATCAGGTGATTTCGCCCCTCGATATCCCGCGACGTCAGGTTTATGTGGAGGCGGTCATCGTCGAACTCTCGATCGAAGAAAACCAACAGCTCGGCATGGGGATCTTGGCAGGGAAGAATTTTAATGTCGGAGGGGCGAATCTTGCCGCCTTTGGGAGCACCTTTGGTTTTCTCGATATCAGCCGTCTGTTGGGAGGGACTGCGGGGGCTGCCGACACGGCCAACACGATCAATATTAATCTTCCGGGGGCTCCGGGGGCAGGGGCCGGGACAACAAGTTCCATGGCGGTCCCGGCCTTTTTTGCCGCCCTTCAATTCGCCCAGAGGAACTCAAACGTCAATATTCTCTCAACCCCCAATATTCTCACCCTCGATAACCAAGAGGCGGAGATCAAGGTGGGGCAAAAAATTTATCAGCCGCAGGCGCAGGCGACGACGATCGGCGGCAGTCTTCAAACCTCCTTTGTGGGAGAGGATGTCGCCCTTTCGTTGAAGATCAAACCCCAGATTACCGAAGGGGGATCAATTCGAATGGAGGTGGCGCAGGAGGATCGGGAGGCGCTTCCTCCCATTCAAATCGGTTCCGGTGTCAGTCCTATTCCGACGACACTCCGTCAGATCAAGACCGCTATCGTGGCCAAGAACGGACAGACGGTGGTCTTGGGAGGACTGATCAAGGATAAATATACAACGACGGTCAATAAAGTCCCTATCCTGGGGGATATCCCGATCCTCGGTTATCTCTTCAAGACGCGCCAGAAGGAAAAACGGAAGGTCAATCTGATCGTCTTCATGACCCCGAACATTATTCGCGAGCCCCGCGATTTCTTGGCCCTGCTTCAGCGAAAGATCAACGAACAAAATTCTTTCGTCGATCAAAATTTCACCAAGAGGGAGCAGAAGCAGATCCATCAATCCCTCGAAACTCACGCCTCCTATCTCCTTCGTGCCGTGGAAGAACCGGTTCCCTTAACCGAAGAAGAGCGGTTTCCGATGGAGATACCGGAGCCTGCTAAAAAGAAGGCGGCGACTCCTCCTGAGAGCCAAGTCGATACAGCGTATTAGAAGTGGCATAGGAACCTGTGAAAGTGTAAACTAAAAAAATGGAAGATCGAAGCCTGGGGGCCATTCTTCTCGAAAATACGACGCTGACACAGGAGCAGTTGGAAGAGGCCCTGACCTTGCAGAGGGAAAAAGGGGGAAAGCTGGGCGAATCGCTCGTCCAGCTCAAGTTTTTGCGGCACGAGGATATCCTCAAGGCCCTTTCGATCCAGTTGGGCATCCCTTATCTCAACAAAATAGAAACGGAAGAAGTCCTGCCGGAGATCGTCTCCATTCTGCCGCTTAATTATGCCAAGAGGAACGAAGTCTTGCCGCTCCGACGCGATGAGAACTCGATGCTCGTCGCCATGTCGGACCCCCTCAATCATCATGTGATCGACGACTTAAGGCTTGTTTACAACCAACCGATCCGGCCGGTGATCGTGAGCTCTTTTGAAATTATGGGGGCGATCAACTGGGTCTACAACAAAATGAGCGATGTCGGGGCGAAGGCGGTTGAGGATCTCGAAGAAGGAAATCTGGATACGATCGAACAGGAACTCGAGGAGGTGCGTGATCTTTTGGAGTCGGCCGACGAGGCCCCGATCATCCGTCTCGTCAACTCGCTTCTCTTTCGCGCGGTCAAACAGAAGGCTTCCGATATTCACGTCGAACCTTTTGAAAAAGACCTGATCGTCCGTTTTCGAATTGACGGAATCCTTTACGACATCATGCACCCCCCGAAGAAGGCCTTTGCGGCGATCTCTTCCCGGATCAAGATCATGGGGGGGATGGACATCGCCGAGAAGCGGCTTCCTCAGGACGGCCGGATTCGGATCAAGATGGCGGGAAAGGATATTGATATTCGTGTCTCCACGGTGCCGACGGCCCAGGGGGAGTCGATCGTGATGCGGCTTCTCGACAAGAGTCATGTCGTGCTCGATATGGAAAAGCTCGGACTCGGCGGTAAGCTGCTTCAAACATTTCGGGAAGCGATCAACCGGAGTCACGGGATTATTCTGGTCACCGGTCCGACCGGGAGCGGAAAAACAACGACCCTTTACGGGGCGCTGACGGAGCTCAATACCCCCGACGTGAAGATCATCACCGTCGAAGACCCGGTCGAGTATCAGATCGAGGGGATCAATCAGATTCCGGTCAATCCAAAGATCAATCTCACCTTTGCGGCGGGACTGCGCTCGATCCTGCGTCAAGATCCCGATATTGTGCTGGTCGGTGAGATCCGTGATCGGGAAACGGCGGAGATTGCCGTCCAGGCGGCGTTGACGGGGCACTTAGTTCTTTCCACCCTCCACACCAATGATTCGGCCTCTTCGATCACCCGTCTCCTCGATATGGGGATCGAGCCCTTTTTGGTTTCCTCATCGGTCCTTGCGATCCTGGCTCAACGCCTGATTCGATCCGTCTGTAAAGACTGTGCCAAGAAATATACCCCGAGTGAGGCGGAGTTGGAGCGTGCCGGGCTGACTCCCGAGGATCTGAAAGGAAGGCAGCTCTACCGAGCGGTCGGTTGTGCGCGCTGCATGAATACCGGTTATGCCGGTCGAACGGGGATCCACGAACTGTTGATCATTGATGACGAGGTTCGTACCCTGGTGATGCAGCATGTGGATGCCTCCGCCATTAAGAAGGCGGCGATGGCCAAGGGGATGCCGACGCTGCGGGAGGACGGGATTCAAAAAGCCCTCAAAGGGTTGACGACCCTTGAAGAGGTGTTGGTCAATACGCAGGAAGATGTTGAGAGAGAGAAAGCCGCCTAATTTTACCGATGCCCAATTTCTTCTATAAAGGAATCAACAACCAAGGAAAGACCGCCACCGGGGTGATTGACGCCGAGTCCGAGAAGGTGGCGCGCATCAAACTCCGGAAGATCGGGATGTTTCCCACCGAGGTCTCCGTCGAAGGGGGAAAAAAGCGCTCCGGGAAGGGGCTTCGACTGGGAGGGGAAATTGATTTAGGAAAATATTTCCAAAGGGTCGGCGGAAAAGACCTCGCCGTAATGACACGCCAGATGGCGACCCTGATTACGGCCCACATCCCGATCGTCGATACGATGAGCGCCCTGGTTGAACAGACCCAGAATCAGAAGCTTAAGAGCATCCTCTCTTCCGTCAAAGAACAGGTCGTGCAAGGGGGGCGTCTTTCGGACGCCTTCGCGGCCCATCCGAAGGTTTTTTCCAATATCTATATCGGGATGGTGGGGTCCGGTGAAGCGGCGGGGGCCCTCGATGTCGTCTTGCTGCGGCTGGCCGAGCTGACCGAGAAGCAGGCAAACCTAAAAGGAAAAATTGTCGGCGCCCTCATGTATCCGGCGATTATGGGATTTGTGGGAATCTCCTTGATGGGATTCCTTCTCGTCTATGTGGTTCCCAAAGTGACCAAGATCTTTGAGGATGTGAAGGCGACACTCCCCCTTCCGACCAAGATCTTGATTGCGGTCAGTCACGCCTTGGCCTTTTATTGGTACCTCTTTCTGCTTCTTGGACTGCTGGTGGCCTACGGTGTTCGGAGATTCCTCAAGACCCCGAAGGGGAGAGAACTTTTCGATCGGACCACCCTGAAACTCCCGATCTTTGGAAATCTCTTTCGATTGGTGGCGGTCTCGCGCTTTGCGAGAACGTTATCGACCATGATGGGGAGCGGAGTTCCGCTTTTAAAGGCTATGGATATCGTCAAGAATGTGGTAAACAACACCCTCATGATTCGGGCCATCGAAGAGACCCGAGCCAGTGTGAGGGAAGGGGAAAGCATCGCGGAGCCTTTGAGGCGGAGCAAGCTCTTCCCCCCTCTGGTGACGCACATGATATCGATCGGTGAGAAGACGGGGGAGTTGGAAACGATGTTGGTTCATGTCGCAGACTCATACGATCAACAGGTCGACAATTTGGTCAGTACCCTGACGACCCTCCTGGAGCCGGTGATGATCCTGATGATGGGGGGAATTGTTTCATTCATCGTCATGTCGATCTTGTTGCCGATTTTGCAATTAAATCAGTTAGGTTCGTAACTCCCCCAACCCCCTCTTAATTTAAGAGGGGGCGAGGGGGAGTTATAAGGGGAGTTATAAAAAGGGGGAACCATGAAACGACTCAATCAAAGCGGAATGACCCTGATCGAAATCATGGTGGTCGTGACCATTCTGGGACTGATCGCGACTATCGTCACGGTCAATGTCATCGGTCGGCTCGATCAGGCCAAGGTTTCGGCGACCAAAACGCAAATCAAGAGTTTAGAAACGGCGCTCGACGAATTTCGGCGCGATAACGGTTACTATCCTTCGGCGGAACAGGGCCTCAAGGCCCTCGTCGAAAAGCCTTCGGTCGGTCGGGTCCCCAACAGTTATCCCAGAGGCGGATATCTCAAAGGGAGTGCCATCCCAAGGGATTCCTGGTCATGCGAATTCCTTTATTACAGCCCGGGGCTTCACGATCATCCCTACGAAATAACCTCCCTCGGGTCCGATTGCGCCGAAGGAGGCGAAGATGTGGATGCCGACATTCAGTCGTGGGAAATTGGGGTTTCCAAGGAATAGTCGGGGACTCACGCTCATCGAGCTCCTCGTGACGATGGCGATCGTGGGGCTTCTCTTCGGCGTCTCGGTTGTCGGTCTGCGATCGGCCTTTAACGTCGATTTAAAAAAGGCCTCGATGCGGCTTTCCTCCACCTGCCGGTATCTCCGGAACAAGGCGATCACCGACCATCAATATCTCCGGGTGGTCTTTGATTTTGAATCCCAATCTTATCGTATCGAAGAAAGCTCGGAACCTTTTGTCATTGCAACGGAAGAGAAGGCAGAGGAGGAAGGTCCAAAGAACTTTGTCGCCTCGGAATCCAAATTGTTAGAACCGGTCAAGCTTCCGGGAAACGTGTTTTTCAAAGATATCACCGTTTCTTATCTTTCCGGCAAACAGGAGAAGGGAGAGGTCGCCGTTTATTTTTTCCCGAACGGTTATGCGACCCCTTCACTCATCAATTTACGCGATGAGGCTGACGAAGATCACTATTCGATCGAGGTGGCCCCTCTCTCAGGGAAAGTCGTTGTGGTGGGAGAGTATCGCGAGTTTGAACGGAAAGAGGGGAAGGAATGAAAAGGGATTCCGGTTTTACTCTCTTAGAAGTGATGATTTCCGTAGCGATCCTCGCCGTGTCGCTCCTGGCGCTCTTTAATTTGCAGGGGACATCGCTATTGGGATCGGCCAGGGCGCAAAAGATTGAGACGGCGACCCACCTCGCGCGAATCAAAATGGCCCAGACCCTGATCGATCTTGAGGCTGGGATCAAGAAGGGAGAATTTCCGGAGGATAAAGAGATGTCGGGGACGTTTGAGGAGGAGAAATACCCCGACTATCGTTGGAAGCTTGCCATCAAAAAGGTTGAGATACCGGTTCCTCCGGCCCCGGAGGGCCAGGCCGACGTGATGACGAAGGTTCTTTCCATGGTGACCGACGAGCTTTCTCAAAAGACGCGGGAGGTGAAACTGACGGTCTCTTGGAAGGAGTTCGAGGAGGAAGAAGAAGGAATTACGGTCACGACGCATATCGTGAAGATGTGAAAAAATGAGGAAGCGCCGATTCAATCACTCCCCCGGATTTACCCTGATCGAGGTGATGGTGGCGATCGCCCTCCTGGCGGTCATTTCTTTTCTCATCTGGCAGGCGATGGGTGCGGCGACCGGGTCCAAGGAGCGGCTTGAAAAGAGGGAAGAGGTTTTTCGCGGGGCCACCCTGGCGATGAACGGGATGATCCGGGATCTCGAGATGGCGGTCCTTTTTGCGCAGGTCGATTTTTTGGGGGTTTCCGCGTCGGGGCAACAGATGAGCAAAAGCCAGTTTGTGGGGGCGAACAATGGGGATCATGACAAGATCAGCTTCGATACGGTCTCCCATGTTCGTTATCTGAAAAACAGGAAGGAATCCGACCTGGCGGAGGTCAGTTATTTTTTGGAACCGGCTTCCGAAGAGACGGGAGGATTTGTGTTGAAGAAGCGGGAGTCTTCGCCTCCCGACGACAATCCCGATGAGGGAGGGACGACAGCGACCCTCTTGGAAGGGGTCAAAGAGCTGAACTTCCGTTATTTTGATCCGATCAAAAACGAATATACCGATGACTGGGATTCAACGAAGATCGACCAGTTCAACAAAATGCCGAGGGCCGTCGAAATTGTTCTGGTCCTCAAGGATCCCCTCGATGAAGAACAAAGCGTTCGGTTCATGTCGGTAGCGCTTGTGGAGATGTCGCCCGGCCCGAATGATTTTTAGAAAATGAAAACGGTTCTAAAAAATGAACGAGGAGTGGCTCTCATGCTCGTCTTGGGGACGCTTCTGATTATGTCGACCCTGGTCATCGAGTTTGCCTACAATACCCACGTTGCCTACGAGCTCGCTGCCTCGGAAAGGGATGGTCTCAAGGCCTACTATCTGGCTCGGTCCGCCATGAATTTGATTCGACTCGAACTCCGTTTGGAAAAGGGGCTTCGAGCCCAGTTTGCCAGCTTTTTAGATCAGATCCCGGGGGGTGGGGTCTCCGCCGATCCCCTTTGCAAACAGATTCCGATGTCGACGGAGCTGTTGAAAGGGCTCAGCGCAGGAATGTTGAGCGGAAAAGAAAAAGGAGAAGAGAAAAAAGAAGAAGGGGGAAAAAAGGAAGAGGAAAAAAAGATAATAGAGGGAGAGATCCCCCCGGCCGCCCAGGAATTTTTAAGTTTCGACGGCGATTTTGAAGTGACCTGTGATACCGAAGAGAGAAAGATTAACCTCAATGTCTTCTCTGTCGATCCGACGGCGAGCGCCGCCGGATCTCCGTACTATACTCAAAAGGATCTCCTCTTCTCCCTTCTCACTCAAAAAGATTTTGAGCCGGTCTTTCATGGAAAGCCCGATGAAGCGAGGAAGGTGGTCAATGCAATCGCCGACTGGGCCGATCGTGACGATCGGGTCAATGAAGATGTGGGGATCGCCGGCGGTTCGGAAGACGCCGATTATGGCGGGGCTGAATATCATACGAAGGTTAAAAATGGAAAATATGCCACGGTGGCGGAGCTCCTGCTGGTCGCAGGGGTCGGGGACGACCTTTATCAAAAATTGGCCCCTCAGGTGACCGTCTATGGGGATAACAAAATTTATCTTTGTCAGGCGTCCGACGAGATGATCCGGGCCTTTGTGATGAGGTATCTCCAGACCGCTTCGGGGGTCGTCCAGATCAGTCCGACCGATGAAGAAAAATGGGGGGAGGTCATTAAAGTGATTCAAACGACCTGCAGCGAGCCGTCGCCGACCCCTCAAGCGGTCGCGGGAGCGATTGCCGCCGCTGTCGGTGGGAGTGACACCTCTTTATTGGCTAAACAGCTCACAACGACCAATCGTTTTTATCGGATCGAATCAACGGGGAGGGTGGGGGAGAGCACGGTCAGGTTGGTCTCTATCTTGGACACAGGCTCCTCCGACCCTAACCTCTGGAAAACAGTTTATTTTCGGGAGGAGTAAGGGTAGAGTCATCGAAGTCCGAACCTATGCCACAAAGACTCCTAGGGATCGACGTCGGAAGCTACTCGGTCAAGATCGCCGAGCTCGAAAGGAGCTTCCGGAGTTTCAAGCTGATCGGTTTTTTCGAACAACCGATTGTCACCTCGGAGACCGTCGGAAAAGAAGCGGCGACAACCCTGGCTCTCACCAAGCTCTTTGAGGAATACAATCTCGCAGGTCACTTTGTTTATACGGCCCTCCCCGGTCAGTTGATCGCCCATCGCCTTCTCAACCTTCCCTTTGCCGAGTTTAAAAAAGTCGATCAGACGATTGAGTTTGAAATGGAAAATTACGTCCCCCTTCCGCTCGAAGATCTTCTGATTGATTACGAATTTTTAAGCTCTGAAAAAACAGGTTCAGCGGTCCTTGTCAGCTATGTAAAAAAGAGCGATTTCGTCAAATTCCTCAATACACTGACCGGCGCCGAGTTGGATCCTCGCTTTGTCGGAAGCGAGCCGGTGGAGTTGAGTCGTGTGATGAAGATGGGGCCTTCTCAGCCGGAAGGGGCCTACGCCATCATCGACCTGGGACATGAAAAGACCAATGTCCTTATCTTTCTGGGCCCCCGTCTGCAATTCGCTCGAACGATCATGGTGGGTGGAAAGGACCTGACCAAGGCGATCGCCGAAAAGCTCCATCTTCCCTGGGTGGAGGCGGAGAGGATGAAGGTGGAGCTCGGACAGCTCGGTTCCGATCTGGAAGGAGCCGATACCACGACACGAAATGTGGCCGAGGCGATGAAAGGGCCTCTGGAAGACCTTTTATTGCAGTTGAAACAGACCTTCATGGCCTTTCAGGAGACCAAAGAGGAGGTCGTTCAAGCCCTCCTTTTAACCGGGGGGACGTCGCGTCTCTCGGGGATCGATCAGTACCTGACCTCCGGTTTGAGAAAAAATGTCGGTTTCTTGGACTGCCTCGATTTTCCTTTCAATCATCTTGCCGATTCTCAGTGGTGTCGATCGATTTCCGCCACGGCCCTTTCCTTGGCCTATCGAGGAGTCATCGGCGTCGGTATTCGGGATATCCAATTTCGGCGAGGGGAGTTTGCCTACCGCGGGGAGGTGCGCGAGATCTCCTCTTTGGCCAAAGAAGTGGCGATCCTGGCAGGCCTCGTCATTTTTTTTGCCACGGCAAGTTTTGTCGTCGGTTACGGAACCTTGAATGGACGCCTCAAGAGGCAGCAGGCGAAGATTGCGACGGTTGCCACTCAAGCCCTCCCGGACTTTCCAAAAAAATCGCTGGCGAGTCCGAATGCCGTTCTTTCCACCCTCGCGGGAAAGACGAGCGAATTGGAGGAGAAGAGGAAAAAGATTGAGGAGGAGACGGGACTTTCCGTCCTGGCGGTTTTAAAAGAGTTTTCCACGGTCCTTCCTCCGCGTGAAACTCTCAAATTGGATGTGGATGATTTGACGATCGCCTCGCGTCGATTGAGGATCCGCGGGCAGACGACCTCGTTTGAGGCGGTCGATCAAATCAAGACCGCTTTGGCCAAGTCGCTCTTGTTCAAAAATGTGGCGACCGAAAATGTCAGAAAGGGACGCCAAGACGAAGTGCAGTTCGTCCTTTCCCTCGAAGTCGCGGACGAAAAATCGGAGAAGGCAGCGCTGAATTAAAAAATATCATGGCCCTCAAGACCCGCTATTCCCCTTTGCAGCAACTTTCCGTCGATAACCTTATTATTGCGTTCAGCGAGCTTCCTCCGATGAGAAAGATCATCGCCCTTGGAGTCATTGCGGCGGTAGTTGTTCTGATCCTTTTCCTCCCCCTCTCTCTCTTTTCAGGGAAGGTCAGCTCCCTTCGTCAGAATATGGCGGATGTTCAGAAGGGCTATCGACAGGTCCTCGACAAGATTACGGAGTATGAGGCGATCAAGGCCCGCACCGATCTCCTGGAAACCCGTTTTGGAAAACAGGCCACTTCGCTGACAACCCGGATTGAAGGGATCGCCAAGAACAGCGGGATCGCCGTCGATCAGATTCGTGAGAAGGCCCCCCAGGAGACCGACTTCCTCGAGATCGCTCCGATGGATGTCAAACTTTCCCAGGTCTCTCTGTCGCAGTTGATTGAGATTCTACAGGGCCTTGAAAATGACACATCGACCCCGATGCGGATCCGACGGATTCAGATTAAACCGAATCTTCGCAGCCGGCAATTTTTGGACGTCTCTTTTGAGGTGGCGACTTTTCGGGTGAAAAAGGAATTTTAAAAATGTCGACCCTGACCAAATTGATTGTTTATCCGGTTTTTGCGGTCCTTTGTCTGGTGATTTTCTCGGTCGTTCTTTTCCCTTTTAACAGTCTCAAAGAGAGGGCCGCCAGGGAGATTGAAGAGGTTTTGGGAGGCAACTACTCGATCGTGATCGGAAACCTCTCACCTTCTTGGTTGGGAGGGGTCGTTCTCAAGGAGGTGGAAATCAGGCCGCGCGGACGGGAAGTCGAGCCGGCCAAACTCTCTCAGGCGAGGCTTAAATTTGCCCTGTTTCCTCTCCTTTCAGGGGCGGTTGAAGTTGCCTTTGACCTTCGACCTCAACAAGGGAGGGCCGTAGGCTCTTTTTCTTGGAAAAAAGGGGGAATGGGATTTGATGTGAAGATGGAGCAGCTCGATCTCTCTCTGATGCGTGTCTTTGTAGAGAAGCTCAATATCCCCTTGAGCGGCGTGATGAGCGGAAGGGTTGCCATGGAACTTTACGATCAATCTCCTCTGAAAAATTCGGGTCTCATTTCGCTTAAAATTCCTACTTTGAAACTCGGTGAAATGGATCTCGCGGGAGGCATGGTCAAATTGCCCGCACTCAAACTTTCCGGAGATCCGACTTCTCAACTCGAAGTGGTCATTCAGAAGGGAAATTTTGAACTCAAATCTTTTCGCTTGTTGGGAGATCTCAGCTTAGACGCGGATGGAAAGATCTATGGGGCTCGCCAGAGTGAGAACTATCGATTCAATCTGAAGGGGAATATCCGCCTTCCGGCGGAACTCATCGCCAAGATCCCGATCCTTTCAGCCATCGAAAAACAGAAGGGCCCGGACGGGAGTTATCCCTTTACGATCACCGGACAGGTTTCGAAACCGAATATCCGAATTGGGGATTTTAAGCTGCCGATTTGAGGATATAATCGGTAAAAAAGTTAATTACTTTAGGCCTATATCGCCCAAGAGACAAACAAAGTGCTAAAGCGACTTGATTTACCAACTATAATTGGTATACAACTGCCATGCCATTGAGTGGAAAAGAGATGGTGTGCTTGTATGAGCGTCATGGATGGATTTCTTTGCGTCAGAAGGGGAGTCTATGAAATATCACTTCAAGGTTCACAAAGAAAAAAAAGGGTATTGGGGAGAGTGCGTTGAACTCCGAGGGTGTGTCTCCCAAGGAGATACGATTGAGGAGTTGCAACAAAGCCTCAAAGAGGCGCTGGATCTTTATCTGGATGAACCCGAGGATTCAAAAATTATTTGTCCAATGCCTCAGCGGCATGTTAGAGGGAGAAATCTAATCGAGATTCAAGTTGATCCTCAAATTGCATTGGCCACCTTGATTCGTACGGAGCGACTTAGGAGAAAATGGACTCAACAGAAAACAGCAAAAGAAGTCGGAGTTCCCCTCTACAGTTACCAGAGACTCGAATCGTCCAAAACGGCAAACCCCGAATGGAAAACCCTGATTAAGTTGAGAAAGCTTTTTCCTCGGCTGAATCTGAATGAGGCCGCATAAAACACCATTTTGAGAATTCCTTGACAGTTCTGATCGGCCTCTGCTAGTTAACCCTCCCTTTTCGGAAATGAGTGGGTCCTTGAAAAATTTGGCAAGAAAATCAACCCCTTGAGAAATGGGAAGGAGTTTTTTGCTCTTTGAAAACTAAATAGTAAGCGCCAGTTAGGGTCCTAATTAATTCTAAAGAGTAAAAGTGGTTTTCGAGACTACTCGTAAGCGAACACTAAAAAGAACGCGTTGCTGGGTAGTTTTGGAAATCGACCAGTTTGTGAAGTTTAACTGGAGAGTTTGATTCTGGCTCAGAGCGACCGCTGGCGGCGTGCTTAACACATGCAAGTCGCGGGGGCTGTAGCAATACAGTCACCGGCGCACGGGTGAGTAACACGTGAGTTATCTGCCTCCGAGATTGGGACAACCTGCCGAAAGGCGGGCTAATACCGAATAAGGCCACAGGGACTTCGGTCCTAGGGGTTAAAGGTTGCCTCTATTTATAAGCAATCACTTGGAGATGAGCTCGCGGCCCATCAGCTAGTTGGTAGGGTAATGGCCTACCAAGGCTAAGACGGGTAGCTGGTCTGAGAGGA
>OBEQ010175804.1_pt1 | contig 23316 bp, 26 predicted proteins | sample 1670901 | NCBI WGS metagenome assembly OBEQ01 (sample SAMEA104232315, study PRJEB22302) | groundwater metagenome | biome: forest; feature: aquifer; material: groundwater | place: USA | collected 2011-08-07 | depth 5.4 m
CATTTGTAGATGCTCTGGTCATCATCGCAGACGACCGTGATGTTCGCCTCAGGGGGCGCGAGGAGCTGCAGCAGGATGTACTGGGCGAAATTCGTGTCTTGAAATTCGTCGACCAAGATATACCGAAACCGCTGCCGGTAGTCGGCCAACACGTCGGGATGGCGCGTGAGCAACTCGATCGTGCCCAACACTTGATCGCCGAAGTCCAAGACTCCGGTTTCATGCAGCAGCCGTTGATACGTTTCGTAGCAGCCGGCCAGCTCGCGCACTTGGGCGGCTTCCTGCTGCAGGGAGGGATCATCCGGATGCGCGCGGCTGTGCGTTTCAAGACTCTCGGCCACGCGCAAGAATTCTTCCACGTTGACGGCCTCATCTTTCGCGCGGCCGATCACGGTCGCCAGCGCCCCGAGATAGCGGGTCGGATCCTGCAGCGGACGGAATCGGCCCAGGGGCAGCTCGAAGAGATGTTGCTGCAAGAACATGATCTGCTCGGGTTTCGATAACACGCGGACTTGAGGCGAGAGGCCCAGCAAGGTGGCATGTTCGCGCAGGAGGCGATCGCCGAAGGCATGAAACGTGGAAATCCAGGTATCCAGGTAGCCATACGGAACCAGGAGGTCCACTCGTTCTTGCATCTCGGCCGACGATTTCTCGGTAAAGGTCAGCGCGAGGATTTCTTCCGGGCGGGCGCGTTTGGTGGTGATCAGCCAGGCGATCCGTCGGGTGATGACGGTGGTTTTACCGGTCCCGGCTCCTGCGATGATGAGCAGCGGGCCGCGGTCATGGGTGACGGCATTGCGCTGACGGTCGGTGAGGTCGGCCAGCAAGAGCTCATCCAACCGCTGGCCATTCAGTTCCAGCGTCGCCATCAACAGGTATCAGTGGGTAGGAGACTACTTCTTCTTCAAGACGGCTTGCTGCTGCAAGGCGGCCGAAAAATCGAACGTGAAATCGAGCGCTTTTTTCGGCAGGTCGTTCGCCTCAAAATCAATTTTGACGTTGCTGAGGATGAGCTTCAGTTGATGCGCCTCCCGATGGGGACTCCAAAACGCGATGAGTCCATCATAGACTACGCCGTCAAACAGATACCCTTCCTGCAGACTGGACATTTTCATCAGGGCAAACAATTGTTGGGGCTTGGCGAGGATTTTACCCACCGGCACTCCGACGCCGAAGTAGCCAGGATGCGCTTCATCCAGGACGCCGCGCGTGAAGGTGCCGACGGGCGCTTTGGCCTCGGCAAGAGCTGTGTTATAGTCCGGGGTCAGGCATTGGTACTGGTTGGCGCGATCGTCGATGAGGATGAAATCATCCGGTTTGACCCGGATTTTCCTGCCGCTATGGTTGGCGATTTTGACGTAGAAGACTACCTGCTCCGGAAAATACGGATTCAAGCCGGCGTAGGCCCCAAAGATCTGTTTATTCCGGAAGAACTCATTCAAATAGGACGTGGTCGTGTGGCGAACGGTGATCTCGACGGCCTCGAGGATTTTCACCTGCGTGTCAGGACTCAGCTGCCACTGAACTCGCTCGGCGATGGCGCTTTCTTCCTCGAGCGGGCCGCGTGCCTGCCGCTCTAACAGCAAGGAACTTTTGTGCGCGCACCCGGTAAGCAATAATCCGAACGCGACGCCCGCCCCAACGAGCGTCCCCATGCTGATGGATGCGCGGTCCATGGTCGAGTCCTCCTCTAGGTCCTGACGGTTGTTAATGTGCAGTTCCCTCTTCTTGAAGTGTACCTTAAATCAGACGCGCTCAAACGGATCAAACAGTTTTTTATATTCTTCCAGGCAGTACCGGTCGGTCATGCCGGCGAGGTAATCGCACACGACGCGGGCCGGATTGTCCCCCCGCTCGATGCGCGAACGCGTGGTTTTCGGCAGCTGCTGCGGTTTGCTCAGGTACAGCTGGAACAGCTCGCCGATGAACCGCTTCGCCTTGTCGGCCATGCGCTCGACGCGGTAATGATGGTAGAGATGCGTCCAGAGAAACGCCTTGAGCGGTTTGCGCAGCGCCAGCATCGGCTCGCTAAAGGTGATCAGGCGCGCGGAGCACCGGCGGACATCCTCCATCGCATGGATGTGGTGGTCCGTGAGCCGCTGCGCGGACGTGTGCACCAGGTCCGTGATTTGCCGGTTGATCAGCGTGCGAATGATTTGATATTTGCGGATTTCCGGATTCGACAGGGTGTGTGTGGCTTCCACGTCCTGGCGCGCGTCTTCCCACAACGGGATGGTGCGCAGCTCGTCCTCTTTCAGCAGTCCCGATGTCAGTCCGTCATCAAGGTCATGGTTGTCGTAGGCGATTTCATCGGCGATATCGGCGATCTGGCTTTCCAAGAGGGGTGAGGAGCTGGGGTCCAGCGCGGCGTGGAATCCCGGTTCGTCGTACGGCGTGCGATGTTTATTGATGCTTTCGCGGACTTCCCAGGTGAGATTCAGGCCCGGAAACCCGGGGTAGCGTTCCTCGATGAGATCCACGATCCGCAGGCCCTGCAGATTATGGTCAAATCCGCCGTGGTCCTTCATCAGCTCGCGCAGCGCGTCTTCCCCGGCATGGCCAAATGGCGGATGCCCAAGGTCATGGGCCAAGGCGATGGTCTCAACGAGATCTTCGTTGAGCCGGAGGATGCGTGCGATCGACGCGGCGATTTGCGCGGTTTCCAGCGTGTGCGTCAGGCGGGTGCGGTAATAGTCGCCCTCATGATTTACGAACACCTGGGTTTTGTATTCCAGCCGGCGAAACGCGGTCGAATGGATGATGCGGTCGCGGTCGCGCCGATACACGGTGCGGTAGGGATCTTCGGGTTCCGCGTGCTGGCGGCCGCGCGTCTGTTTGCTCTTCATAGCGTAGGGGGCCAGCCAGCGTTCTTCCCTTGCCTCGAGCTCCTCCCGCGTGAGCAGGGATGCCGGATTCGTGGGAGGACTGGAAAGCGCGGTCATCGCGAGGTCTTCAGGGTGGCAGTCAGGCGCTCATACAAGGCGTCGAGGGATTGCGAAATCACTTTGGTGTTGCTGACCACGGACATAAAATTCGTGTCCGCCTGCCATCGCGGGACCACGTGTAAATGCAGATGCCCAGGGATGCCGGCCCCGGCGATACGCCCAACGTTGATCCCCAGATTAAATCCGTCCGGGTGTAGCAGATGCGTGAGGGTCTCCGTCATCCGCGCCGCCATGCCGAGCAACTCCTGCATTTCGACTCCCGTCAGGCGATTCAGGGATCCCACATGGCGGTATGGGCTGATCATGAGGTGACCGTTATTATACGGGTAGAGATTCAACAAACAAAAGACGCGACGGCCGCGAGCCACGACGTACACGGCCCGATCATCCCGCGCGCGTTTGGCGCGACAAAAAATGCACCCCGTGCCCTTCCGCGAGGTTCGCGTGATGTACGGCGCGCGCCACGGAGCCCAGAGCCGCTGCCAGGCGTTCATCCGGATGCCAGGGGCGGCTGCCCGTACAGCAGCAACAGCGTGTTGACGTCCTCGGGTTCCCACACCCACATATTGCGGTCTTTGGCGAGCAGTTTGGCATTGAGGTCCACGCCCTGCCGGGCCACGATGATTTTTCGCGCGGGTTTCGGATCCTGAGTTTTGCAGAATTGCTCAAATGCCGCGACGGTCGGTTCTTCCAGCAGGCCTTCGTACGCGAGGCAGCACCAGCGGCGCTCTGGCCCATCCGCGGTTAAATAATGGCACATCGGATGGCCGGTGGCGTGCGTCCACATCGTGGCAAACTGCGGGAGGCGCCCGGTTTTATGGTCAAGGCAAACCGTTTCGTCCCGAAACTGGCTAAAGAGCCGTGCCAGCCGGTCCACCAGTGATTGATGGGTGGCGAGCGTCCATTCGCTCCACATAGTGTGCAGCGCCTGGGAGAATAGTTCCATCGCGCGGGCGCGATCCAGCGCGCCCCGCAGACGCTGCGGCCCCAAGACGGCCGACAGCCAGCAGGCCAACAGTTGATCGGTGATCACCCAACAGGCTCCTTTGCGCTGCACCAGATCATGCTCCACCAGCAGTTGCAGGGCTTGCGAAAGATTCCGGGTGGTGCCGCATTGGCCGGCGATGGCCTGCGAGGTGCGGGCGCCTTGCGCGATAGCGATCACGGCTTCCTGCGCGAGCGCGCCGAAACGTTTCTGGAGCAGATGGGCCATTTGCGCCGCGCACCATTGGTGGAGGACGCCGTCCGGACTCCCCAACACATCCCAGGCCGCGTCGACGGTGAGCGGCTCCGCCAAGAGGCGCTCGCGCTGCAGGAGCGTGCGTTCGCGCATGCGGTTCAGCAGCACCGTCAGATACCACGGATATGCGCCAACCCAGTGCAGGAGAAATTGCGCCGACACCGGATGGCGTTTGGCCAGCGGGAAGGCCTCTTCGATCCACTTCATGGCAGCCGGAGGTTCGATGGAGCCGACGGTGATGATTTCAAACTGCCCAAAGAGCAAATGCAGCCGTTCGCGGATGATGTCGCGGGCCCGCGAAACCGAGGAGCTGCTCAACAGAAACATGACGAAGGGCCAGGTCATCACGCGCTTGCCCAATTCATGGAAGGCGTGCGAAAGCCCAAGCTCCTCCAGATAGAGACATTCATCCAACACCAACACGCAGGGCTGGCGCAGTTCTTCGTGCAGAATGGGGATGAGTTCAAGCGCCTGCACGAAGCCGTCTGCCGGAAAATGGCCGGTGGCGTAGCGGTCCAGCCGCTGGATGGCGGCCACCGTATTCGGCGCCCGTTCCGCAGCCTGTTGGAGCAATGGTTCCAGGGGGGTATCCGCGGGAGCGTCCACGATGGCATGCAAGACGGCCGTGGTGAAGCGCCGCAAGAATTCTCGGACCGAGCCCCGCTGGAGCGCGCAGTAAATCTTGGTGACGCGGGCGTCCGTTCGGTGCAGGACCTGTTGGAGGAGCACGCTTTTGCCGCTGCCGACCGGCCCGACCAACGCGAGATTGTGGCGGAACCCTTCCGGAAACGCGGCCACGCGCTGGTGGAGATACGTGGTCAGCGAGGGCCGCAGATCGCGGAGCGCATGGGGTTCGGCTGCGGTCAACGGCTGGTGGGCGCTAGATTTTGGCGCGGGTTTTCGTGAAGCGGCCACGGACGGCTGGAGAATCCGGGACGGAGTCGTCATGGCAGCAGCCGCAGCGGATCCTGCGCCTTGATTCCCTGCCGGATTTCAAAGTAGAGGGGCCGTTTGCCTAGGCGCCCGATGGGAATCCCCTGCCGGACATCCGCGCCGACTTGAGCTAGGAGCTGCTCAAGCCCCGCATACACCGTGACGTACCCGTCTTGATGATCCAGGATGATGGTTTTGCCGAATCCCGCCAGATCGTTGGCGGCGACCGCGACTCGTCCCGACCGGGAGGCGCGCACAAAACTGCCCTGTGCGGCTTGGATCAACACGCCGCCCTGTCCTGCATGCGCGGCGGCATGCGAACGGCCTCTGGCCGGCCAGAGAAATCGCTGGCTGGCCGTCGGCGGAGTCGGAATAAACAACCGTTGGCCCGGCTCGACGCGGGTGGGATCAGGCAGGCGGTTGGCCGAGGCAAGCGTGTTGACGTCGATCCCAAAATCATGGGCAACGCCCCAGAGGGTTTCTCCGCGTTGGACTTCATAATAGCTGCCCGCAAGTTGCGGCACGGCCTGCGGAGGAGTGAGTGTGATCGGTGTGGTCGTCGGTGTCGTTGCGCATCCTGAAAGGATGGCGATGAAGAGCAACGCGATGCTTGGTCGGTCGGTCCGTTCACGCATAGGGTGTCGTGAGTGCGCTCGAAGTACCATGAACACGTTGGGATCCAGCTTCATCCAAAAAAATATCAGCGGGTAGCGGGAATCGAACCCGCGTAACTAGCTTGGGAAGCTAGCGCACTACCACTGTGCTATACCCGCGAACATGCTTATTATAAGGGCGCCTGCGATCTTGTGGGAACAAATTGTGCGAACAGGCGTTTTAATTGCCGCGTGGCCGCCTCGGGATCGGCCGCGGCGCACACCGCGCGCACCACCGCAACACCAGGGGCGCCTGCGTCCAGCACCGAGGGAGCCACGTCCAGATCGATGCCGCCGATGGCGACGAAGGGTTTGCGGGCGTGCGGCGCAATCTGCCGGATCAGCGAGAGACCCACGTGCGGGTAATCGGGTTTCGTGGGCGTGGCAAAAATCGGCCCAACGGCAAAATAATCAATCGGTTCTCGTTGGGCGGCGAGGGCTTGTTCCAGACTGTGGGTCGATTGCCCGATGAGCCGGTGAGGACCGAGCAATCGGCGCGCGAGGGCGGGGGCGAGATCGTCTTGTCCGAGATGGACGCCGTCCGCACCGACGGCCAGCGCCACATCGACGCGGTCGTTGATGATCAGCGGGATTCCAGCGGCGCGGGTCAGCGGCAATAATTGTTGCGCCGTGTCGCACAACTGCTTGGTGGAGGCGGTTTTGTCTCGCAGTTGGAGGAGATCCGCCCCGCCTCGGATGGCGGCTGCCGTCAGGTCCTGAAGATTCCGGCCGGCAGCTGCCGCCGCATCAAGAATGACGTAGAGTTGCCACATGCAGGAGGACGCTCCGTTCCACGGCATACACGTCAAAGCGGAAGCGTTGAAACGCGCGCGCCTTCGCGGGAGCCAGCAGCCGGCTCAACTCTTCCAAGACGCGGAGCGCTTCTTTGACCCGCTGGAAATTCACCAGCACGACCTGTTCGGTTGAGGAGAGCCGCGGCGCCTTGAAGCGGCGGCCGATGTCCGTCGTGGTGTCGCGGGCGCGCAGCAATTCGCCAGGAGCCGCCGGCAGCGCGTGGATGGCGTGAGCGACGCCATGGCGAATGGCCCGCAGTCGCTTGACGATGGTGGTTGCATGGAACCCGAATCGGATCACATCTTCGCAGACCCGTAATCCCTCTAGCGCGCGGTTGCGATTGGCGTCGATGGCCCGCAGCAGTGTCCGCCGAGTCGCCATGTCAGGACGACAATCGACGAAGACGCTTCACGAGCGCTGTAGTCGAAAACCCTTTCACCAGCGGCAGCCGCACGACGCGCCCGCCGGATCGCCGGATGAGATCACTGCCGACGATTCCGGTGGAGGCCCAGTCGGCTCCCTTCACCAGCACATCGGGTTTGAGTTGACGGATGAGCTTAAACGGCGTCGGTTCATCGAAGATCGTGACAAAATCAACGCTGGCCAGCGCTGCCAGCACCGTTGCGCGATGGTGTTGCGGGACCAGCGGACGTCCGGGGCCTTTGCGGAGCGCGCGGATTGAGCGGTCGCTATTGATGGCGACGATGAACACATCGCCTAACCGTTTCGCGCGTTCCAAGAGCGTGACGTGCCCCACATGCAGCAAATCGAAGCAGCCGTTCGTGAACACTATGCGCTTGCCTTGCCGCTGCGCGCGTTGGACCGCACGCTGCAGCGAGACTCGTGAACAGATCTTACGTCGGAGTGATGGGGTCATGAGTTCTGGACGGCGCTTTCGCTGCGTGCGTTATGGCGCGGGTGGTGCGACCGCCGCTTCAACCAACGCACACAAGGCATGGCCAATGGTCAGGTGCGCTTCTTGGATGCGCGCGGTTTCCGATGACGGAACGCTGATCGTCAAATCGCAGAGGGCGCGCATCTTCTCGGCTGAGGCGCCGGTGAGGCCGATCGTGATGATCCGCAGCTCCTTGGCTTTCTGCAACGCGGCCAACACATTTTTGGAGGAGCCGGACGTCGATAAGCCAATGGCGACATCGCCGGCTTGCCCCAATCCTTCGAGCTGGCGGGCAAACAAGAGTTCATAGCTGTAATCGTTGGCGATGGCGGTGACGCTGGCCATGTTTTCCGTCAAGGAGATGGATGCCAACGAGCGGCGATCTTTGCCGAAACGCCCCACAAATTCCGCCGCCATGTGCTGGCTTTGCGTTGCCGAGCCGCCGTTGCCAAACCAGATGATCTTATGGCCGGCGCGGAGCGCTTTGGCCATCGCCTCGGACGCCTTTACGATGATCTCCAGCGGCTGCCCTGCCAGTTGCGTGTGGACGCGGGCGGTTTCCTGAAGACAGCTGCGAATGAACGCTTGGGCATCGTTGCCGGGAGTGGCCATGGGTTATTGTCCTTTAGCCAAAGAAAATCTTGGCGATGTTATAGAATTCCGGGTCAACGGTCTTCATCGCGACCGCAGATTGATCCAGTGGCACGGCGACGATTTTATTGCCCTGTAGACTGACCATGCGGCCGAACTCGCCCGCGAGGATCAGTTCCGCCGCTTTGACGCCAAACCGCGTGCCGAGCACCCGATCAAACGCCGAGGGACTGCCGCCTCGCTGGATGTGCCCGAGGACCGTGACGCGCGTTTCATATCCAGTTTTTTCTTCGATCAATTCTCCCAGCGTTTGGCCGATGCCGCCCAAACGGACGTGGCCGAACGCATCAAGCTTGCCTTCCTTGGCCACCAGGGTGTTGTCCTTGAATTGCGCGCCCTCGGCGACGACCACAATGCTGAAATCTTTGCCGCGCGCGTGGCGTTTTTTGACGATCTCGCAGACCGTGGCCAGATCAATCGGCTCTTCCGGAATCAAGATCACATCGGCCCCGCCGGCAATTCCGGAGCACGTGGCGATCCAGCCTGCGTGCCGGCCCATCACTTCCACGACCATGATGGGGTGATGACTCTCGGCGGTGGTGTGCAAGCGGTCGATGGCCTCCATCGCGACGTTGACTGCGGTGTCGAATCCAAACGTGTAATCGGTGTTGGACAGATCATTGTCGATCGTTTTCGGCACGCCGATGATCTTGAAGCCATCGTTGATGAGCTTGACCGCGACGCCCAGGGTGTCTTCACCGCCGATGGCAACAAGCGCGTCAAGCCCCAGCGCCTTGAAATTGGCGTGGACCTGTTTGGCGTCTTCAGGTTTTTTGTAGGGATTGGTGCGCGAGGTGCCTAGGATGGTGCCGCCGCGATGCAAGATGCCGGAGACCGCCGCCAGATCCAGCGGCGCGGCATTGCCCTTCACCAGGCCTTCCCAGCCGTTGCGAATGCCCAAGACCCGGATTTGATCCATGAGCAAGCGCCGGGTCACCGCCCGGATCACCGAGTTCAGGCCCGGACAATCGCCGCCGCCTGTCAACACGCCGACCTGTTTAACTGTCGCCATTCCCTCCTCCGTTATTCGTTATTCGCGTTCTTCAAGCAGTTGATCGATATAGTGCGTGGAGATTTGGCCCCGCCAGAAGGCCGGATCGCTGAAAATTTGTTTGTGCAACGGAATCGTGGTGCGGATGGGCTCGATCATGTATTCATCGAGGGCCCGCTGCATCACGCGGATAGCTTCTTGGCGCGTTTGGCCGCGCACAATGAGTTTGGCCAGCAGCGAATCGTAGTAGGGCGGGATTTCATAGCCGGCGTAGACATGCGTGTCCACGCGCACGCCGGGCCCGCCGGGCTCATGGTACATTGTGATGCGGCCGGGACTGGGCGCAAAGCCATTGGCCGGATCCGCCGCATTGATGCGGCATTCAATCGCCCAGCCGGTGAGGGTGATGTCATCCTGTTTCATGCCCAGATCGTCCCCAGCGGAGACGCGGATTTGCTCTTTGACAAGATCCAAGCCCGTGACCGTTTCGGTGACCGGGTGCTCAACCTGGATGCGGGTGTTGACCTCGATGAAATAGAAATTGCCGTCCCGATCCAGCAAGAATTCAATCGTGCCGACGTTTGTGTAATCCGCCGCTTTGGCGGCCCGCAGGGCCATCTCGCCCATTTTCCGGCGCAGCTTCGCGTCGACCACCGGCGAGGGCGATTCTTCGATGAGTTTCTGGTGGCGCCGCTGAACGGTGCAGTCGCGCTCCCCCAAATGGACCATGTGGCCGCGTTTGTCCGCCAGGATTTGGAACTCAATGTGGCGGGGTTCCTCGACGTATTTTTCCACGAACACGTCGCTGTTGCCGAAGCTCGCCTTGGCCTCGGCTTGACAGGTCATCAGGGCGCTGATGAGCCGCACGTCATTGTGGCAGACCCGCATCCCGCGTCCGCCGCCTCCGGCCGCGGCTTTCAAAATCACCGGATAGCCCACACGGCGGGCCGTACTGAGAGCGTCTTCTTTATTCTTGATGGCCGTCACGCTGCCCGGGATGATCGGGACCCCGGCCTTGCGCATGGTGTTCTTGGCTTCGATTTTATCGCCGAGCAGCCGGATGGTTTCCGGGGTGGGACCGATAAACGTGATATTGCAGGAGCCGCAGATTTCCGCAAAGTGGGCGTTTTCCGAGAGAAAGCCATAGCCCGGATGCAGGGCATCGACGTCGGCGATTTCGGCCGCACTGATGATGGCAGGAATATTCAGGTAGCTTTGCTCGGGCTTCGCCCCTCCCACGCAGATGGCCTCATCGGCCATGCGCACATGCAGACTGTTGCGGTCGGGTTCGGAGTAGACGGCCACCGTCCGGATGCCCATCTCCTTGCAGGCCCGGATCACCCGGACCGCAATCTCGCCTCGATTCGCAATCAAGATTTTTGAAAACATGGCGATGGCTCTGGGTGACGGGTGCGGTCAGGCGGCGATCCCCTGACCTGGTTGCGCTTACCGGGGTTCAAGCGCGCAGAGGGGCTGGCCGAATTCAACCGGATCGCCGCTGTCCACCAAAATTTCCACGATGCGCCCGGCGGTCTCGCATTTGATTTCGTTCATCAGCTTCATGGCTTCGATGATACAGAGCACCTGGCCGATATCCACCTCTTGCCCCACTTCGATGAACGGCGGCGCATCGGGCGCCGGAGAACGGTAGAACGTGCCGACCATGGGAGATTTCACCACGACCCGTTTACCCGTCGCTTCATCGGCTTGCGCTTTTGCGGACGCGGCAGCACCGGAGGACAGCTGGGGGGCTTGCGGCAGACTGGCGACATACTCCAGGACCTGCGGACCGGGCGCGCTGACGGATTTTTTCAAGCGGATGCGCATGCCCTGATGCTCCAGTTCCAATTCCACAAGCCCGCGGCTCTCCATCATCTGAAGCATTTCTTCGATGAGCTTAAAAGCTTCGCGTTCGGATGCCGGTCGTGATCGCTTCTCCACGTGGGCCTCGCTATGGGTTACGCGCGTGACACGTAGGCGCCGGTGCGCGTATCGACCTTGATCGTCTCGCCGCTGCTGACAAACAGCGGGACGTGGACGGTTGCGCCCGTCTCGACCTTGGCCGGTTTCAACGCGGCCTTGGAGGTGTCGCCTTTGATGCCGGGCTCGGTCTCGGTGATGCGCAACTCGACAAACACCGGCAGGGCCAGCTGGGTCGGCACCCCTTCAAAAAATTCGCCTTCCACTTCCATGTTTTCCTTCAGAAATCCGGCTGAGGGGCCAATCGTGTCTTCCGTGAACTGCAGCTGTTCAAAATTGGCCATGTCCATGAAATGGAAGTCGTTGCCGGTGCGGTAGAGAAATTGCAGTTTGCGCTTTTCGATGTACGCGTCTTGGAATTTTTCCCCCACGCGGAAGGTGCGTTCCACCACGCCGCCGTCTCTGACGCGGCGCAGTTTCGTGCGGACAAACGCCCCGCCCTTGCCGGGTTTGACATGCTGGTGCTCCGCGATGACATAGAGCGTGCCGTCGATCACAACCGCGAGGCCGTTTTTAAATTCGTTGGTGCTGATCATGCGTCGTTCATCCCGTCGTTCCCCTTATTGCGCAAAAGAATATTCTAACGAAACAGCGTGGGGAGGGCAACTGCACGTCACGTTCGTTTGCGCGAGGCCGTTACAAGCTCCGCGGCGGCGCGCAATCCCAGCCGGTAGCTCGTGATGCCGAAGCCGCTGATTTGTCCCTGGCACACCGGCGCGATCAGCGATTCGTGGCGAAACGGCTCGCGGGCGTAAATGTTCGAGAGATGAACTTCCACCGCCGGAAGGCCGCAGGCCTCGATCGCATCGCGAATGGCGATGCTGGTGTGCGTGTACGCGGCCGGGTTGATCACGATGGCGCGGTAAGTTCGTTTGGCCTTGCCGATTAGATCGACCAATTCGCCCTCATGATTAGACTGCGCTGCGGTGATCTCGATGCCCAATGCTTTGGCATCCTGCTGGAGCTGGTGGTTGATCTTCGCTAAATCCTGCTTGCCGTAAATCGTCGGCTGGCGGGTCCCCAGTAAATTTAAGTTGGGGCCGTGGATCACCAGGATTTTGGGTTTAGCCATGCGTCGCGTGCGTGGACGAGGGTGTTGCCGATTCCGCTTCTTCCAGGAGCATCACCGGAATGCCGTCGCGAATCGGAAAGCGGCGGCCGCATTTGACGCAGACCAAGCGGTCGGGTTGCTCTTTTACTTCAGTCTTGCACGACGGACACGCTAAAATCGCCAGTAATTTTGGATCGATCATATCGTTTTTTCCTCCTGGTCAAGCGCTTCGATGAGTTGGTTCTCCCCGAGGGACGCGTCAAGTTCTATGGGTGGCTGTCCTTGTTTTTGTCTTTTGATGTGTTGAATTTTCTTATCCAATCTGACAAAACTTTTGGTCATGATGTCTCGATATTTTTCATCAAGTTTTCCAAGCTGATCACCCATGTCTTGAAAGCGTTTTTTGAACAGATCGTAGTCTTCAAGGAACCCATCAATGGTTTTCACAATATCTTTAATCGAAATCGTGTAGTGATAGTTGTCCCATGCCTGATAGATGACTCGGACAATGGCGTAAAAGGTCCACGGCCCACAAAGAATCATCCGTTTGTGTAAACACTCATCAAGCAATCCTGGGATCCATTCATTTACCAACCCATACACTTGCTCATTCGGGATAAACAGAAGAATGAAATCGAGCGATTGCTCTGGACTATTCGCATACCCACGTTTCTCCATTTCTCGAAGGTGCGCGCGCACATCCTTCGTGAATTCTTCTCGATAATATTTTTGCTGGTCTTCGGTTTCTGCCTGGGTGAGCTTGAGATAACTGTTCAGCGGGAATTTCACATCCATGAACAGCTTGTGTTGGTCGGGAAGCAAGAACGTGTAATCTGGTCGTCCGGCTGCCGTTTCCTTTTCTCGGACATAGTGGGTGCCTTCCTGAAGTCCCGTGAGGCGCAAGATATCTTCGGCCATTTTTTGGCCCCATTGACCTCGGACCTTCACGTTTCCAAGAATAGCCGTCAGGTTCGCGGTGGTTCGTTGTAGCTTATCTGTTTCAGTGAGCGTTCGCTTTAATTCACCTTCCAGCGCTCCATATTTTTTATTCCGATCGGCTTCGAACTCGCTGATTAATTTCCTGTACGTTTCGAGATGGTCATTGAGCCCTTTGACGGACGCATCGATGGCGTCTTTTTTTTGATTCAATTCCGCCAATCCAGCTCGTCGATCGGTTTCCAGCTTATCGTTGGCAAGATCCAGCGTTTCCTTAAGGACTCGGCGGGCGATGTCGCCAAATTGGGCTCGTAGCCACCACGCCGCCGCAGCAGTGATCATGATGAGGATAAATACTACGATGTAAGGACTCATGGAGCAACCCCGGCCTTGGCCATGTAGCGCATGCGCAACTGATACAGCGCGTCTTTCAGGAGGCGCTCCTCATCGGTGCTGAGATTGCCGCGGGTTTTCTCCTCGATCACGCCCAGCATATCAATGAGATATTTGGCGTGGTCCAGATTCGCCGCCTGCCGGTGCGTGACAGGATGCGGGACATCCCCCAGCGCGATCAGCGCATCCATCGCCAGGCCGGAGAGAAACAAATCAAACCGCGCCTCCGGAAGCCCCTCTTGCTCCGCGGGCTCAGTCGCTGGATGCGGCGCAGCAAGATCGGGTACCGCAGGCGTGGCAACAGCGCCTTGAGGAGTCGGCGATTCCCCGCCGACTGTTTGTTTTTCGTGTTCGACCTGTTCTTTCCAGGATTCGTCGACTTTTTTATTAGGAGTTTCGCTCATCTTACAGTGTCCTGAGTTCCCGTTGGCTCCGACTGCGGACTCCACCTCGCCGCACCGCTCCGGATTCCCCAGCGAGGAATCCGTCGCTCGGCGCCGTTGTTCACCAATCGTGAAGAACCACATGGACCATGCTGCTCACACCGGCGGACGTGCGGCTCGGCGGCTCCTCCATCGGAGCCATTGAGCGCGTCACCCGCTGCAAAACATTTTGTTTGCGAAATCCTCATGGTGTTATTGGATGAGCAGGCCTGCGTAGCCGATCACAGAATGCGGATCGCCGCCGGCCTCAGCGCTGGTGGCGTAGGAGACAAGTTCCGTGTGCGTGGCTCCAAGCCGGCGTGTCGCTTCCAGCAGACAGGCCACCGGCGCTTCCGCGCAGGTTGCGATGCGCAAGTCGCGCAGCTGCGCGATCCATCGAGCCGCTTCGCCTGATTGTACGCTCGCCAGCAGCAGCTCATCGGTGGCGCGGACGCGCTCGTGCGGCTCGTAATGGGTCAAATCAGCGCTGGCCATCAGCAAGACCGGTTCTGGCGATTGTTTGACCACGCGCGCAATCGCCTCGCCCGCGTGTTGATAATCCGTTGGTGTGGTGCTGTCGATGACAATCGGCACCATGGCCAGATCGGCCGGGCCCAGCGATTGCAGAAACGGCAGGAGAACCTCGATGGCGTGTTCAGGCCAGTGCGCGGTATGATCTTCTGCAAAGAGCGGACACGCGCGCAGAAGCGCTTCCGCAAGGGCTTCATCAATCGGGACGTCCCCCAGCGGCGTGGCGTACGCTCCAGAGGACATCACGCTCCAGGCGTGGCCTAACCCGGTATGATTCGGGGCCAGCACGATGACGCGCCGAGGCAGATGGATTCGGCTGAGTGTGCGGCCGGCCACCGATCCGGAAAATGCCCAACTGCCGTGCGGCACCACTACGCCTAACGCGGACCGCGTCGCTTCCTGCGGCGGCAGCAGCTGGATCAGGGTGTGCGCGAGCTCCTCGCGATGGCGCGGGTAATAATACCCGGCCACCGTCGATGGGCGCGCGCGTTTAACGGCCGTTGGCGGCAACGTGAGGCTCATGCTGCTGGTCCGGGGCGACGACGATCTCGGCGCGTTTTGAAAGCTGCAAGTAGTGTTGCGCCGCGGTGTGCACCATCGGAATGGTGACCGCATTAATTCGCTGTTCGTACGATGTCCAATTGTCGTAGCTAAGGCCGTAGAGTTCGTCCAGCGCGCACCGTTTGGCCAGACCCCCAAGCGACTGCATGTCCAACCGATAACTGCCAATGAGCGTGCGCTTGGCCAGCAGGAGTTCATCCTCGGTGACGTTCTGTTTCACAATCAGCTGGAGTTGCTCGTGGATGGTTTTCAAGACTTGCTCGCGTTCACCCGGCCGCGTCGCCGCATACACTACCAGATATCCCGGATCCCATCCCGGCACGTTTGACGCGCCCACCGCATACGACAAGCCTTGCCGCTCGCGCACCGCCTGAAACAAGCGTCCGCTCATGCCTGAGAGAATGGTCGTGAGCACATCCAGCGTATCGCGATCAGGCGCGGTCAGGCGCGTGCCGCGAAAGCCGAGCATGATCACGCTTTGCTCTTTGGGCAACGTGAGCGAGGCCTGGCGCACGTGCTCAAGCGGATCTTCGGGCAGCGTGGCCGGCCACGCCGTCTTCGAGGGATCGAGGGTTCCGAATCGCTGCCGGATCTCTTCAAGGATTTGGGCCTCATCCAGATCGCCCATCACGGTGATGACCATGTTCGTCGCCGCCAGGCGCGTTTTGGCAAACGCCAGACACTCGGGTTTTGTGAGCCGTTTCACGGTGTCCTTGGTTCCCAGCGGGTCAAATTGATATGGATGCGCGGTGAACAGGGTGCGCCGAAGCAGCCGGCTGCCCTGATCAAAAATATCGTCATCGTTGGCGTCGAGTTCTCGCAGGATAAGTTGGCGCTGCAGGGCCAGCTCATCGTCAGGAAATGTCGAGTCGGTCAGCAAGTCATGGATCAGCTCCAGGCCCCGGGAGGTGTCGTCCGACAGCAGTTGCAGCGCCAGGCCAAAGCCATCGCGGCCGCTGAACGCGTCAAGCTGTCCCCCGAGCGATTCCACGTAGGCGGCGATTTGCGAGGCGCTGCGATGGCTGGTGCCTTTGAGCAGCATCTGCGCCACGAGGTTTGAGAGTCCTTGGGTCTGCGGCGTTTCGGCCCGCACGCCCCCTCGAGCCGCCACGATGATGACCGTCATCGGCAGCCGATGCGTGGTGCCGGTGACCAGCGTCAGGCCGTTGGGCAGCACCGTTTTCTTCACGCGAATCGGAGCCGATGGCGCGGAGGCCGGTGGTGCCGCCAGCGCGCCGGTTGGCTGGATCGTGACGCGCGTCATCCGCGAGAAATCCAGATACGTCGCGGCGACCCGTTGGACATCCGCCGCGGTCACCCCTTCCACGCCGGCGACATAGCGCTCGGAAAAGTTGGGGTCGCCGGTCAAGCCATACGAGCTGGCCAAATCATTCGCGACGGATTCCACGGTTTGGTGGCCGAAGACGTAATCCGCGACGACTTGCCGCTTGGCCTTCGCCAGTTCATCCGGCGTGACCCCGCCCTGCGCGACCGCGCCTAAGACCTCCACCGCGGTGTTCACGGCGGCCTCGGTTTGCGGCGGATCCGTCCGCAAAAAGATCGTGAAGATGCCGGGATCCATCGGCGTATAGTTGGACGCGGCCACGACATGGGCCACGCGGCGTGTGCGGACTAGCGTTTCGTATAACCGCGAGCTGCGTCCGCGCCCCACGATGTTGGACAAGACATCCAGCGGATAGAGATCATGCGACGCCAGCCGCGTCGACGGAAAGCCCAGCATGACGTACGAGGCCTGAATCGGCAACTCTTCGGTGGCTTCCCGCGGACTCAAGGCCAGCGGTTCTTCAGGCACCACAATCTGGTACGGTTTTCCGCGCGGCCAGGCGCCAAAGGCATGTTTGATCATGTCGGGACACGTGGCCGGATCCAGATCGCCGACGATCGCCACGTGAATGTTGTTGGGCACGTACTGCGTGTGGTAGTAGGTGCGCATATCCTCGGGCGTGAGCCGCTCCAATTGTTCCTGGTATCCGAGGATGGGATGGCGATATGGATGCACGAAGTAATGCGTGGCCCAAAACAAGTGGTTGAGCCGCCGTTCCGGGTCATCCAAGTTCATGTGGATTTCGGAGATGACCACCTCGCGTTCTTTGGCGAATTCCGCGTCCGGGAACGTGGAGTTGCGCAAGATGTCGGCGAGCATCTCCAGGGCGTCTTTCGTGTAGCGGGATTCCACAAAGAGACTTACGCCGGTGAAATCATGGGAAGTAAACGCGTTGATGCTGCCGCCGTAGCGCCGGACTTCCTGGTCGATGCTGCCGGTGGGGCGCGTGGTGGTGCCCTTGAAGATCATGTGTTCGAGGAAGTGCGTGACGCCGCTGCCCAAATACGGGCCTTCCCCGCGCACGCCGCCGAGAATCCGGGCTTCAATCGCCACCAGCGGTTGGCGATGGTCTTCTTCCCAGAGCACCTGGAGGCCGTTCTCAAGCTTCAGTTGGTGCACCGGAGGCGCTTGAAATGTGGTGGTGGCAGATGAGGCGTGTGATTGAGCGGTGGCGATCAGAGACTCCCTGGTGACCCTCGCTGGACAGAGGGCCAGGAGACACGCGATGCTGATAATGGCACGTGCGCGGCGATGGATGGTAACCTCACACACAGCGTCTGACTGCGCAAGAACGTCGGAGCCGATACGAACGAAAAACACCCCGACTCGTCGGACGCCACATGACTGGCTTGCGCGATGAGACGCGGAGGATCGCTAGGCAGAGCGGGCGCGTCGGCTGATGGCTTGTCGCATTTCTCGCCGTTTGCGCTCGCTGGGTTTTTCGTAGTGTTTCTTAGCCTTGAGCGCTTTCAAGATGCCCTCCCGTTCAAGCAACCGCTTGAACCGTCGCAGCGCCTTCTCCAGCGTCTCATGCTCACGAATTTCAACTCGCGGCATTGGTCTCCTCGTTTATGAAACAGTTATTATAACGGAGAGAAGCAGTTGTGTCAACTTACGGCCGGACATGCTCGTCGCTGATTACGAACCGGTGAGGAATTCCAGCGGCACGACGATTGTTTTGGAGGGGTCCGACATGGAGGGCGGAAACGGGCGAAAGGGGCTTGAGGCTTTGACGATTTGCAGCGCAATATCTTGGAGCGAGGAGGACGGCACGGAGCGGTCGGTCACGATGTTGGCGGACATCACCTGTCCTCCTGAGGTCAGGAGAAATGCGATATACACGATGCCCTGCACCGGTTGGCCGGTCATCCAGGTGTGTTGATTGGCGGTGCGCTGGATCTGCTCTCGAATCGCGCCGAAGTAACTCAGCAGGACCGGATTGCCCTGCGCGGCCTCGACCAAATTCGTGAGATCCACGACCGCCGAACGGCTCGCGCCTCCGCCGCTAGAGCCAGCGTCGGCTGAGAGGTTGGAGACCGTCAGAGCCGGGCGGTCCGGAATGCGGATTTGCGTCATGGGCGTGCTGGGCTGCGGAGGACTAGGAATGCCCTCGGGATTCCTGGCCATTTGGGCGGCTTGGCGGCGGAGATGGTGCAGCGAAGGCTCCACCGCACGGGATTCGTAAATGATATCTAGCGGCGCGCGCATCTCCAGCTGCTGACGCGTATGCTGCAGGTGAATCAGTTGCAGCGTCAGGAGCAAGCTGTGAAACGCCAGCGAGATCGCAAAGGCAATGGTCAGCGGACGGTGCGCGGAGGAGGAGTCGCTCATGATGGGAGCGACGGGCTGGCGGGCCATCCAAATGCTCCGATCAGCGGCACAAACATGCAGCCGGCGATTTGTTGGGTTTCCAACCGGTCCCGATGTTTCTGGATGAGGCAGAGCGTCTGGTTATCTTGGGGGCCAATCGGGATCACCAGTCGGCCGCCGTCCCGCAATTGTTCCAGCAGCGGCGGAGGCACGTGTTGGGCGCCTGCGGTGACAATGATGCCGTCATACAGGGCGTGGTCAGGCCATCCGAGCGTCCCATCCCCCCCGAGGATGTGGACATTGCGGTAGCCAAGCGTTTCTAATCGCCGCCAGGCCTGGCTGGCCAACTCCTGCACGCGCTCCACGGAAAAAATCTCTAACGCTAATTCCGCCAAAATCGCCAGCTGATAACCGGATCCGGTGCCAATTTCCAGCACGCGCTCATGGCCCTGCAGGCGGAGCAGCGAGGTCATCAGGGCGACCATGTAGGGTTGGCTGATGGTTTGCTGGTGACCGATCAGCATGGGGTGATCGGTATACGCGTCTGCGGCCTCCTCCGGCGGCACAAACAGGTGCCGCGGCACGCGCAAAAACGCCTGCAGGATCCGTGGATCCGTGATTCCCCGCGCGCGCAGCTGTTCTTCTACCATGCGATGCCGGGCGTCCTCAACCATGCTCCACGACGGGTGCTTAGGAACTCGACAGCAAATACCGCAGCATCAGCCGAACAAATCGCAGACTGTCCGACACCGGCTTGATGTGGCTGGAGTGATTTTCATAAATCGTTTTAATCGGCACCGACGTGATCGGCCAGCCCAGCCGGGCGGCCGCCAGCAGCATTTCCGTTTCGATTTCAAAGCGTTCGGTGGACAGGTGCATGCGTTCCAGCACATGCCGCCGAATGACGCGAAACCCGCATTGGGAATCAGGAATGTTTTGCCGCACCGCCCAGGAAATGACCCGCGACATGACGCGGTTCGTGCATCGGCGCGCCCACGGCATGGCGGTGCTATCGATCGTCCGGCAGCCGACAATAATCGCCGCATCGGAGGCGCTGGCCGCTTCCAAGAGCCGCGGAATTTCCGCCGGATCGTGTTGTCCGTCGCCGTCGAGTGTCACGATGGCCTCGAAGCCGGCTTGTAAGGCGTAGGCGAAGCCGCTTCGCAGCGCGGTTCCCTTGCCTTGGTTTTGGACATGACTGATCACCACCGCCCCGGCTTGCACGGCGACCTCCGCCGTCTTGTCCGTGGACCCGTCATTGACGACGATTGCACTTAGCGACAGCGTGTGGATGTGCCGAATCAACGGGCCGATGGTGCTAGCGGCGTTATACGCTGGAATCACGACACAGGCGCGCACGATCGGGTTTCTCTCTCTTGTGGTCGTGCACATCACGCGCTTGGACGATGGGGTCAAACAGCAACCATTGCGCGGGATACCGCCGAATGTACCGGCTCAGGACGTCGCTGTAGCGCTGCGTGAGGGTCCGCACCGCCTGGCCGGCCATCCGAACATCCTGCGGCCAAATGGCCGGTTCAATGTGGAGCCGAAGTTGTCCGGAGGCTTCCCGGAGCAGAAAGGCCGGCACGACCGGGGCGCCTGTCCGCAGACTCAACAGCGCAGGACCCTTGGGCATGATGACCGATTGTCCCCACGCGTGAATAGCAATCCCGTTGGTCCCGAATTCGCGATCTCCCGCGATGCCTAAGACCCCTCCGTTGCGCAAGACCTCCAACGCCTGTTTCGTCGCGTGGGGGCCCACCGCGATGACGTCGACGCCGCACCGCCGACGCTGACGGTCAAACAGCGTATTGGCGCGCGGATCGATATGCGGGAGAGCGACCGCCGTGGTCGGATACCCGAGCCGATGCAACGTCATGGCGCCAAGCTCCCAATTTCCCAGATGCGCCGTAAACACAATGACACCCCGTCCCTGCTCCCACGCCCGCTGCAGAGAGGACTCCCCTTCAATCATAACATGTTTGTGATCATGCCGGTGCGCGTGGAAAAATTCAAACAGGTACCGGGCAAAATTTCGGAAGACTTCTCGCACGAGCGGACTCTCTTGCCCATGCGTCTCTCCCGTGACCATGGAGAGGTTGGCTTGGATGGCCCGTCGTTGCGTCGGGGCCAAGCGGTACCACGCATCGCCGAGGGCGTCCGCCACCCGCCGGCCGTTCTGCTGCGGCGGAATAGCCGTCAGTGCGCGGCCTAATTGGTAGAGGAGATAGACGTAAGGCATTCCGAATGAGGGTTGTCTGCCAATCGCATCAACAAGGCGGCGATATCGAAGGCGGCGCGGGGCTGCGCAAGGGTCTGGGCGCAGCGCCGCAACTGCGCGAGCTGGGTCGGGTTTTGCAGCAATTCGTCGACGAGCGAGCCCAAACGGTTCATCTCGGTGATGTCCACAGCGGCCTGATGTTTGAGCAAAAAACGCGTGTTGCACATTTCTTGCCCCGGGATCGGGGTGGCAATGAGCAAGGGCACGTGCTTGGCCAGCGCTTCAGCGGTAGTGAGGCCGCCGGGTTTGCTGATGATGGCAGTGGCCAGCTCCATCAGTTCATGGACATCATCGACATAGCCCTGCGCGATGACGGGATGCCGGAACGTGTGTTGCCGCAGCCAGGCCTGGAGGGATCGGTTCGTGCCGCTGAGCACGACGATTTGAAAGGGGTGTTGGCTTTCGTCAAGGTGCGTGATCACCTCTTGCAGAGGGCCGAAACCGCTGCCGCCTCCCATCACGAGCAGGACGGGGAGGCGTTCATCAAGCTGCCATTTACGGTAGAGCTGCGGCCGGTCCAGCGGATCGAGAAACGCGGGATCAATGGGAATGCCGTACACATGGATGCGGGAGGCGGGAATGCCGTGTTCAAGAAAGCGTGTTTTGACTTCAGCCGCCGGGACAACATACGCGTCCACGGCGTCGTGCACCCAATACAAATGCGGCGCGTAATCCGTCAGCACCCCGACCAGCGGCGTGGAGAGGTTCCGATGTTTCTTGAAATCGGCCAGCATCCCGCAGGGAAAGGCCTGCGTGCACGCGATGGCATGGGGTTGCACGGTTTCCAAGAGCCGCTGCAACTTGCGCGTGTGGTACTGATGCAGCAGTGCGCGCAAGTGCTGCACGCGCTGGTGAACGGCCGGATTGTCATAGAGATAGCCCCACACATCGGGATAATGCCGGATGAGCGACAGATACGACCGCATGATGCCGGCCCGTGCGAATCGGCCGACGTAATCAAAGGCATCTGCATTCACGATTTGACAATCCGGGTCCAGGCGTCGGAGGGCGTGCGCGATGGCGCGACTGGCGTGGTGATGGCCAGAGCTCGTGGTCACATGCAGCAACAGAAATCGGCGACCCGCCATCGTATGTGTGAAGGAGGTCGAGCAGGGGGCGCGAACTAACTTTCCATCTCCAGCACCCGCTTGATGCGCTTGACGGCTTCGGTGAGCCGGGCCTCCGGTTCCACCAGCGCAAACCGGATAAAGCCTTCCCCGTACTCGCCGAACCCGCTCCCCGGGGCGGCCACGACGCCGGCTTCTTGCACGAGCAGCGTGGCAAATTCTAACGACGTCAGCGCGCTGAACTTCAGCGGGATCCGCGCCCAAACGTAAAACGTGCTCTTGGGCATCGGCAGGTCCCAGCCGATTCGTTGCAAGCCGCCGACGAACACGTTGCGCCGTTTGCGGTAGATGTCCACCGTCTGTTTGACGCAGTCTTGCGGCCCCAACAGCGCTTTGATGGCCGCCCATTGCACGGCGCGGAAGATGCCAAAATCGACGTAGCTTTTGGTCTTGGCCAGCGAGGCCAGGATGTCGCGGTTGCCAACGGCAAAGCCCAGCCGCCACCCGGCCATGTTGTAGGATTTCGAAAGCGTGTGGAATTCCACGGCGACATGTTTGGCATCGGGGACGCTGAAGATGCTGGGCGCTTGCGCACCGTCGTAGATGAAATCGGAATAGGCAAAATCATGGACCACCATGATGCGGTGCGCCCGGGCCCAGCTGACGACGTCCTGGAAAAATTTCACATCGGCGGTCGCGGTGGTGGGGTTGTGCGGATAGCTGATGAAGAGCATCTTGGCCATCTTCAACACTTCCCGATTCACGGATTTCAGATTGGGGAGATAGCCCTGCTCGGCATGCGTGGGAATGTTGTAGAGAATCCCGCCGGCCATCACCACGCCGTTAAAATGGACCGGATATGCGGGATTCGGCACGAGGGCGATGTCATCGTGATTGAGAAATGCCAATGAGAGATGCGCGATGCCCTCTTTTGAGCCGATGAGCGGCAACACTTCACTCTTAGAGTCCAAGCTGACCCGGAATTTCTTGAAATACCACTCGGCGATGGCTTCTCGCAGTTTGTGTTCAACCTCGCCATCGGGACGGGAGTAGCCGTGGTTCTGCGGCTTGCGGGCCTGCCGGCACAATTCCTCAACGACGTGGGAGGGCGATCTAAGATCAGGATTACCCATCCCCAGGTCAATCACATCGATGCCGCGCGCGGTGGCCTGCGCTTTGAGGTCGTCGAGAATCGTGAACAAATACAGCGGCAGGCGCTTGAGGCGGTTAGCTTCCTGGAACAGCCGCCGCTCGTTGCGCTTGGTTTCCAGCGCTTGGCGCTGCTGGAGGTGTTGTTTGACCGGTTGAAGCACCGGGGGTTTCGCGGCCGGTTATC
>OBEQ010882721.1_pt1 | contig 23308 bp, 50 predicted proteins | sample 1670901 | NCBI WGS metagenome assembly OBEQ01 (sample SAMEA104232315, study PRJEB22302) | groundwater metagenome | biome: forest; feature: aquifer; material: groundwater | place: USA | collected 2011-08-07 | depth 5.4 m
AGTTTAAAGATTGAAACAGATACATACATTGACCAAGATAAATTTTTTAAAAATGAAAGCATACTTTTTGTGCCAGTACAAAATGGTATTTTAAATATAAAAAAAAGAGAATTAATCCCATTTAGTCATAAAATGGTTTTTTTTAATAAATTGCCTTTGACTTATGATAAAACTAAATATCCTGATTTGATTGTGTCTTTTTTAAAAGATATATTACAAAGTGAAGAAGATTTAATTGTTATCCAAGAATTGTTTGGATATTTGTTATATCGTAATTATAAATTTGAAAAGGCATTTATGTTGCTAGGTGAAGGGAGAAATGGAAAAGGAAAAACAGTTGAATTAATGAAACGCTTTTTAGGAATAGATAATTGTTCTAATATTTCTCTTTCATCTATTGAAAAGGACAATTTTGCGATGGGAGAATTGTTTAATAAAATGGCTAATTTATCTGCCGATTTAAGTAAAACTTCTCTTGTAGAAACAGGTAATTTTAAATCATTAACAGGACATGACCTTATTTCTGCCCCTCGAAAATTTCTTACAAGGGTAAATTTTGTTAATTATGCAAAAATGATATTCTGTGCGAATGATTTACCTATAACCAAAGATATTACCCCTGCTTTTTTCATGAGATGGATTATGATTGATTTCCCATTCAAATTTATACCTATAAATGAATATAACTCAATGGAAAACGTACCAGTTCACATTAAGATACAAGATACTGAGAAAATTGACAAAATAAGTACTCCTGAACAGATGAGTGGGTTATTAAATTGGGCATTGGAAGGTTTAGATAGATTACTTAAGAATAATTGCTTTTCAACATCAACTTCATCTGAACAAGTAAGGATTAAATGGTTGCGTAAAAGTAGTTCTTTGAACGCTTTTATAATGGATATGGTAATATATAAACCAGATTCTATAATTCCTAAAAGTGAGTTTAGATTGGTATATGCTTCTTACTGTAGAGAACACCAGTTAGTTTCGGCTACGGATAAGGAAATCAAAGAAACATTATCTACTGAATTAGGTGTGTATGGTGAATATTCTACAATAGATAATAATCGAGTATGGATATGGAAAGGTATTAATTTTAAAGATACTGTGAAGGGTGTGAAAGGTGTGAGGGGGTTTTCAGTTAGTAAGGAGGGTGCTGTATCGGTTTCCAAACTTTCTCAAAATGCCCACACACCTTTCACACCCTTCACACTTTCTTCTCAAAATAACCTAGTAAGTACTAAGGACCTATATAGTTTTAACAAAATTAACGAAAAGGATATACTTTTTCATATAAAACATCTAGGAAAAGGGGAAATACCAATAGAACAGCTTATTGATGATTTGGGGATTACAATGGATATAATCAACAAGCTAAAAAGAAGTGGGGATTTGTTTGAACAAAGAGCAGGGTGGGTTAAGATACTATGAATACTAAATATACTAAACCATCAATATCATACAATGCCCAGAAAGAGTGTATCCCATTAACTATATTTTACAATATACTTAATCCTAGTCACAGCCAGTTGAACATAGATTCAGGGCGGACGGATACAACACAAATGGAAAACCAAAACGAACAAACACAACAAACACAGCAAACACAGCAAACAGTAGGATGGGATGAAGTTGGACGAGGCAGTATGTTTGTCTTGTTGGAACAAGATAAACGTAAAACTGTAGTAATTACAAATTGGAAACTACAGAAGACTGATAAATGGGGCAAAGACAAGTTCGGCAATGATAAAGTTGAATTTGGGGCAGATGTGGTAGAAGAAGACAACAAAGAATGTAACAAAAAATGGACTTCTACTAGCTGGAAACTTATTAACAAGTTAAAGCCCATTTTGTCTGTGCGAGACCCAACTACAGAGGTAAGGTTAAGTGTAAAACGGATTGGAGACAAAACAGATACCACCTACGATTTGGAGGCATTGAATTAAGTAAGGAAAACATTGTTTTTTGCCCTATTTGGGCTTTGTTTTATTTAAATGAAATACACAAGATAAGTAAAAAAAAGGCTAAAACAACAAAAAAGGAGAAAAAAATGAACCATTTTGACACCATGCACGAAATGTTTGAGTTCTTTGGGATAGAAGATGGAAGGGCAATCGAGATTATGAAAGAATCCTATACTACTTTGCGTAAATGCAAGAATCCAAAAAAGGCAATGAAAAAGTTAAAATTAGAAAATACGGGAGAAATCGGATTTACCAGTTTTATCTTTGCGAGTCAAATTTTTCTTTTAAATGCAAGGGAAGTAGCTAAAAAAATGAAAGAAGAAAAGAATGAAAAACCAAATTATATTGGATAGGAAAGTTTATATAATAATTATAAATACTACTAAATTAGAAAGGTGACATAACATGAAAGACAACAATGAATATATTTTATCAGATGACGTAAAACGAACAAAAGGAAAAGACGCACAACGACAGAATATTCTTGTAGCCAAAATGGTCGCAAATGCCGTATCCTCAACACTAGGTCCGAAAGGAATGGATAAACTTATCATGGAACCATATGGAAAGATTATTGTCACAAATGATGGTGTTACAATCTTACGTGAAATGAAGATAGAACATCCAATCGCCAAAATGATAGTGGAGATTGCCAAGACACAAGAAGAGGAGGTGGGTGATGGGACCACTTCTTGCGTTGTACTAGCTGGAGAATTTCTGAAACAAGCAGAGACGTTACTTGAGAAAGGAATACATCCAACTACCATAGCTAAAGGGTACAGAATCGCAGAAGAAAAGTGTCAGGAGATAGTGACAGAAATTGCAGAAGATGTAAGTTTAGATACGCCTGACATTTTGAAAAAGATTGCGATGACTGCCATGACTGGCAAAGGTAGTGAATCAAAAAAGGAGTTATTAGCTGATTTGGTTGTACTAGGAGCAAAATCCGTTTCTGAAAATGGGTTGTTTGATTTGAATAATATCAAAATAAGTACTGTCTCAGGAAGACCAGTATCTCAAAGTAGGCTTATTGATGGTATTATCTTAGAACAAGAAAAAGCACATAACAATATGCCTTCCAGTCTTACTGAATGTGGTATAGCTTTACTTTCATGTGATTTGAATATAGATAAAATAAAAGTAGATTCTCAAGTTCAGATTACCGACCCTTCCAAGATTAAAGAGTTCATTATGTTAGAACAAGAACAAGTCAAACAAATAAGCGATTTCTTTAAAGAATCAGGGGTAGACGTAATCATCTGCGAAAGGGGGATTGACGAAAAAGTCGCATACAACTTAGCCAAGATAGGGATACTAGCCTTGCGGAGGATACCACGTTCTGACATAGAAAAAGTAGCAAAAGCGACAGGAAGTCATATTGTGAGTGATTATAGAGATTTGACTATAAATGATATTGGTTTCGCAGGAAAAGTGTATCAGGAACAATTTGGGCAAGAGATTTTTACTTTAATTGAAATGTGTCCTCATCCAAAGGCAATAAGTTTATTGATATGTGGAAATACAGAACATATATTGGATGAAATTAAACGGTCAGTCACAGACGCTTTAGGGGATGTGGCAAGTGCGTTACGGTGCAAGAAAGTGGTTGCAGGTGCAGGGGCAGTCGAAATGGAAATTTCCAAACGGTTGCGAGAATTTGCAGACACAATAAGCGGCAAAGAACAGTTTGCGGTATTAAGTTATGCTGAATCGTTAGAAATAATACCCCTTTGTCTTGCTGAGAACTCAGGATTAGACGCAATAGACGTAATCACTAAACTACGTGCTGAACATAAAAAAAATAACAAATGGATTGGTGTAAATGTATTTACTGGTGAACCTATGAACGCATGGGAAGAAGGGGTATTGGAACCATTACAAACTAAAACTCAGGCTCTTTCCTCTGCCACAGAAGTCGCAGAAATGATATTACGGATTGATGATGTGTTCTTGGGAACACCTCGACAAACACAAGAAGATATTCCAGAAGATGAGATGATTCGCAGGATTATGAATAAAAGAAAATGACAATGAATCCTGCAAAAGTCATTCAAGTAGAAATGTCAAAAGGGGAGATAATGTTGTATGAATTTGGAAAGTTTTGTTGTCCAACTTTGGTAAAAAACGCATTTAGATATAACCCGAATGAGAAAGAAGATTTGGCAGATTACCACGAATCAATAGATGTAAATGTCCAGATAAAAGTTGGCACAAGTTTGATTACAAGGTCAAACGAAATAAAATTCAAACCGAAACCAAGAAAGATATTAGCAAAAACATCTTCAACTAATATGTATAATCCAGGAGGGTTTAATTATGAATTTTGTATTCCAAAAGAAGAAATTGAAGAAGAATTGCTTAAGTTAATGAATAAAACAGAACATAATTTTTGGTTTACAGAAAACGAGTTAATCCAACAATCACACAAATTATTGGAAGGGCAATATGATTATGTTCATTTCCGAACTCATATTACAATTGAAGAAAGTATCATTGATGGGATTGCGTTCATACAACAAAAGGAGGGGATTAAAATCATCGGGTTTGAAGCGAAAACTGACCATGACAATTTTAACCGACTCTATACACAAATGAACTCCTACCTCAATATTTGTGATGAAGTATATTTAGTGTTGCAGTCAAAGGAAACACCAAAAGATTTACCGTTTTATATTGGCATATTGCGTGTGAAAGAAGGGAAAATACAAGTGGAACGGAGACCTCAGACATTGAAACATGAAGTCAATGAAAACAGGATTTGGAAAATTATGGTTGAGAACTTGAATCGGCAGGTCCAAATAAAAGTGACAAGTCATACCAAAGATATTTTTGGATTAGTTGAAAATATCAAAAAGAAATTGTTATGGAACCAATATGTTGTAGGGTATAGAACTCATTGGGCGGATAGTTATGTTGATTTGGATGACAAAGAAAAGAAATTGTTACAGGGGTATTATGCGGGGGCATAGATGGAACTAAACAAAATATATAATGGAGATTCTTTAGATGTTCTAAAGACATTCCCAGAGGCACTCATTGAACCAATGGTCAAAGCAGGTTGTCCAAAAAATGGGATAATCCTCGATTTGTTTTTTGGTGCAGGTACAACAGGTTTAGTCGCATTAAAACAAAATAAAAAATTTGTCGGCATTGAATTAAATAAAGAATATATCAAAATTGCAGAAAAAAGATTAAAACCATACCTAACTCAAACAAAATTACATGACCCAACTTAAACCATTCACAAAAGATGACATTCAGAAAGGTGCATACAGAGGAGAACAACTTAGGAGGTGGCATGAATATCTGCAACGTGCCAAAGAAAATGATATTCGGGAATTGAAAAATATTGAACATAAGAAATATAAATTTAAACAAAAACAAACAACAAGGTGATACAAATGGAAAATAAGAAATTTATAGCATATTTTGGAGTAATTGCCCTACTTTTTTATATAAGTGGTGCATTTCTAGGTCTGCCAGGACATGATGTGTTGAAAGAGAAAGTGATTTATCAGAACGTGACCTTGCCTTGTAAGAATACATTAGCAAATAAAGATTTTGAAGTGCAATGTACCCGAATCATTAAATGCGAAACCGCAGACATAACCAAAAAATGTCTTGAATTGTTAGATAATGCCGAAATGATACACGAGTTTATCAAATATAATAACAAAACAAAATAAGCTTACGGGACACAAGTACGATATGTTTTATCGGTTGGTTTAACTAGCCACTCAAAGATATATCGTTGGTACTTCATGCCAATCACCCTTGCCCGATTGAGTTTTAAGCAATATTTAAATAATTGGTTTTTCTTTTCTATTTCATATGTCAGATAAAGATGTCCATTGTGAGAAAATACACAGTAAAGAACAGTGTAATGATAAAAGACCTTGTATTTGGGATACAAAGAAGAAAAAATGTAAAAACAAACATCACCTTTTCTGGTGGTTACTTGGATTGGAAGTATTAATTATCGGGGGAATAATAATCTCTAAAAAGACACCCCAACCTGAGTGTCCTGGTCAAAGTATTACACTCACAGTCACCGTTTTCCCTAAAGGTGGGTACATTTCTATCATAGATAAATCGACAGGCGAATTTTTGTATGATAATGTCTTCATGGCAGAAACATCTACTTTTAATTTACCTCATCAAGGCGATTATGATATTATCGCCCAAACAGTTAGTGCAAAGTATAAAGTATGGGGGGGAACGGTCACTGTTGGTTGTGGGGAAACTAAAAAAACTATAATTTTCGTTCTTGTATGAGCAATATTTAAATAATCCATTAAGTTCAAAATTAAGATGGTTGAATCTAAAGGAAATGGAAAAGGATTAGTTGTATTGTTGTTACTATTAGGGCTTGGCGTTGGTGCCTATCTATTCTTGAAAAAAACGATTGTAAATATTATAACCGCAGGTGGGAAAACTTTAAGTTGTTCAACTGTTACCATTATTTCATCCCCAAAATATTTTAAATCACTCAAAGTCGAAAATGTTGACGCAATTAAAGGAGATGTCGGTACTCTTTCGTTTGATGTTCCTGCTGGTGCAAAATTAGTGTTGACATTCATTTTCAATGGTGTGCCTGATGTTGCTGGTCCAATAACTATCGTTGGTCCTGCTATAAATTCCGCACCACCTTCCGAAAATATCCAGAAAGGGTTGATTGACACAGACAAATTACAGTTTTCCATTGAAGAAGATGGTAAGAAAGTCAAAGAAATAAATTTATGTGGTAAAGATATTCTTGCTCTTGCAGTTGGAGATAGTTTTACAATATAATGGCAGATGAACGAAAATCTAAAGGAAAAGGATTACTTATATTACTTGGCATTGCGGTAGCAGCAACAGTAGGTTATTTCGTACTTAAAAAGACGACACCTGCTATTCCCCCTGCACCAGTTCTTGGATGTACGGATAAAACTGCATTGAATTATGACCCACTTGCCACCCAAGACGATGGTTCTTGTAAATATTATAAATATGTTCAAGTTCTGAATATATGTAAGGAGGCAGATAACAGTTTAACCCGCCATTTTGCGTATGACGCAACACTTGGGAAACTAAATTTCTCTGCGAAAATATGGGACACAGGAGTGATTTTAACAAATGAAGATTTATCTGGGAAACTAGGAAAAGAAACTGCTCAGGGAGTAGAAAAAATGTTCTTGCCGAACCAAAAGATTATCCTAACAATAACAGAGGATGGGAAAGTTACGGCGTTTGATGTCCTAACAAATGACTTATTTGCGTTGGCTCCCAATGTATGTTACAAAATAATATGATTAAAAGGCATACACGAATCACAGTACATAAGAAAATAGGGGCTGGTAAATTTATTGCTGTCGGAGCAATCGGGTTAGGATTGGTTCTTCTTCTGTCCAAATCAACCAAAGCAGACACACAAATAATTTCTCAAAATGTCACTAGCGGAGATGGTTCTCCAACACAAGCTGGGTTAAAAAAAGGAGACATTTACGTTGATACAAAAAACAATGCGATTTATGTGTGGGATGGAGTTAAATGGGTGCAAGTTCTCACAACAGGTCCTCCTTCTGATATAGGATTGAAAGACGGACAGTTGAAAGTTGACCCATCAACAGGTGAAATATATGTGTGGGATGACATTCTCCAAAAATGGGTTAAATTAGATAAATCAAAATTACAAGGTGCAACTGGTCCACAAGGTATTCAAGGGATACAAGGTTTAAAAGGGGATACAGGATTGCAGGGTATTCAAGGAATCAAAGGAGATACAGGATTACAAGGTATTCAAGGAGATATAGGATTACAAGGCATACAAGGAATCAAAGGGGATGTTGGACAGCAGGGTGTACAAGGAATCAAAGGGGAAGTTGGACAGCAGGGTGTACAAGGCAATCAGGGTGTACAAGGAATCAAAGGGGATGTCGGACAGCAGGGTATTCAAGGCATACAAGGTATTGCAGGTATAGATTCTAATCCAGTATGGCAAGGAACTAATTTATGTTTTAAACAACCTGATGGAAGTGTCATCAATTGTCAAAATCTACAAGGTCCAGCGGGGGGAATTGATATACCAATTGGAACTATTTTAGCATGGGATGGTCAGGGCGTTCTTCTTCCTAATTTTGTTGGATGTAATGGTCAAGTTATAAATGACCCTGCAAGTCCTTATAATGGGAAAAAACTAAATGATTTAAACGGAGAAAATAGGTTCTTACGTGGAAATGCGATTCCTGGTGAAATCGGGGGAACAGGAGGGAGTAATACACATATTCATAAAATTGCTGACCCTTCATGGAGTAAACTTAATAACTCTAATTCAACAGGAAGTTCTTATGGTGAGATATTAAAAAAACAATCTCTTATTACACAACCTTCATTATCTTCTGATTCACTCCCACCTTACATAAATATTATCTGGGTAATCAGAATAAAATAGGCAATTTTTAAATAATCGAACAGGTGTATAATCAAATATGGCAAAATGTAGCGGACTTAGCGAAAACTCGTGTAAAGATACAGGAGGATGTGGATGGAATACTGATAAACACAAATGTCAAAAGTCTGGATTTCCAGTTGTACCGTTTGTTATAGGTGCAGTCGCATTAGGAGCTTTACTTCTTCTCAAAAAAAGTCCTGCGTTAGTTAATGTCCCTCTCAAAAACATCGACCCAGTTAATTGTGTGCCAGGTGTAGGTGGATTTAAATGTAACGGTGATGACATTACAGTTTATAATATGGCTTGTACTGGCGGATTTATAAATGCAAATCAAGGATGTTGTGAAGCAAACGGACATTTTTGGTATAATAACAAATGTAATCTCGTTCCTCAAAATAATATTGACCCAGTTAATTGTGTGCCAGGTGTAGGTGGAACCTCCTGTTTTGGCGGTTTTAAATTGACATACCTTCCTGATTGTACGAATGTTGATAATGCCGTACCAGATAAAGGGTGCTGTGAAGCAAGTGGTTTTTTCTGGGATGGTGTTCAATGTCTTGTTTGTAATCCTGCCGAACCACCTAAAACAGTATCTATGTGTCCTGATGGGATAAATATAGAAGCAGTACAACAATGTAAAGTCGATGGAAGTGGGTTAGAAATTTTTAAATTAAAATGTCCCCCTCTCCCCCAAACAGGAGAATTGATTATATTTAATTATTCAGACGCACCAGTACAATTAACATTTGTTGGGAATATGAACAATCCAAATCCTGCCATAATGCAACCAAAACAATCAATCAAATATACTTTAGACCCTAATACATATCAGTTTACAATGGAAAGACAGGCACCTAATTCCATCACCGTTACAGGTGAAGCACGAGTAGTTCAGGCAAAGACAACACACATTACAACTAAATGGTCACTCGACATAAACCAGAAAGATATTTTCCAAAATACAGGTCAACCACTCGCCCCTTACTTATTTGTTCAAGCAGATGTTCCAGTTAGTGTCAATAGTGTATGTGGTCAAAATTTTCCAGCAGGATTAACCTTTGAAGATTATTTTTCTGCCCCACAGAATGTTGTATGTTCAGTAGGAATAACCTCTCCTGCAAATTGGATAGGAAATGTCCCACTTCAAGATTGGCAGACAGGATTATTTAACAGACGACTTATTGCATTAAACTTTTAAGATGGCAGACGAACAAAAAAAGAAACGAAAGAAATTCCTCTTATGGGGGTTAATTGGTTTAGGTGCGATTGGTGTAGCGGTAGCGATGAGTGGTTCTGCGTCAGCAAGTCCTTCAACTGATTTAAGTGGGAAAGGCGACCCAAACGTGAATGGGGTTAAAGGGACAAAAGATGGTCAAATTTATACTGATACTCTTACAGGAAATATTTATAAGTGGGATGGTGTTCAATGGATATTAACGTGTGTACCTAACACCAAAAAGAATATTATTATGTGTCCTGATGGGACTACTATGAAATCATGGGATGAATGTCAAGCAGATGGTTTCAGTTTTGTTGCTAAATCAAATGTATGCCCCCAATGTATTCCTCACGACCACAAAGGATGTGGTGCCGATGGAAATTTATATTGGTTTAATAGTTGTAATCAAAAAGAAGATTTAAACACCGATTGTAAAGGAAATGGATGTAATTCTAATTTAGTAAATCCTATTTGTAATGATTGTAAACCAAATGATATTCAAGTAACTAAAACTTGTTTTGAGTGTGGAGAAAACAAAGAACAACAAGTGTGTGAATCAACTGGCGGAATATTTGGTTGGAAAACAACAACATTCCCTTGTAAAGGTATGATAAGAGTTTTTTCATTTAATAGCACTAACGGATTAAAAGTTGAAATAATCAAAGGTGGTTTAGTTGATAGTGGTCTTACCGCAGGAAATGGTGTTTTTTTATCTTGCCAACCTGCTGATTTAGGCGGAACAGCATACGATGTAAATGTTTATTTATTAAATCCTGATGGCACACCTAAAGACGTACAACAGTTTTTTGCTGTTTTGGTAGAACAGGATAAACACGTAGATGTTTGGACTAAATTTTAACAATGGTCAAATGCACAAAATTAACTAAATCAAAATGTGACGATTCAGAAGTATGTAGTTATGTCAATAGAAAGTGTATAAGAAAGGTGTCGGGGTCTAGTCCAAATTGGATAAAACCTCTTTTATTTTCAGTAGGAGGGGTAGTGGTTGGATATATTTTAAAAGAATGTAATGGGAGAGTGAGATAAAATGGCAAAACAATGTTGGAAAAAAACAGTTGAAAATAAAGATAATACTATTTATAGAGCTGACCGAGATAAATCTGTATTTATTGAAAGTCCATCATCAACTTTCACTCATACTTCCAAATGGGTAGTTAAAACATATAAAAAATTCCTTCAAATTGATGTCAAAAAAGAATTTAAAAATGAATCTCAAGCTCTCAAATTCGCAAAATCATACATGAAAAAACATAATAGGTGTTAAAATGGCAAAACAATCAATACATGATATTAAACAAGCACTAGCTGTCTTCAATCCACAAATTACTCCAGTAAGTATGAAATCAAATGGAAAGTATGTTTACAAAATAAAAGGTAAAGATGGATGTTATTTATTGACAGGTTATAATAAGGATGAAAATACATTTTTATTTAAGAAACATAAATGTTAAAAACACAAAAACATAAAACATAAAACATAATGGTTAAAAGAAAAAAAGAGAAATGCAAATTAGGTGAATTTGTTGTTGTAGATAAAAAAGAAAGAATTTTATTATCTTCACATAAGACTGGTCAAGAAGCATGGACGGCAGTTCAAAAAAAATGGTTTTCCTCTGATGATAGAGGAGAATCTAGAGGAGACGCTTTTTCAAGATACGCAAATGGAAAATGTGCTAGTATGAAAAAGTATATTCAAAATAATAAAGGATAAACACAATGGATTGGGCAATTTTATTCAAAAAAATGGCTTGGATTTCAGCCGAAGTGATAGTCTCAGGCACTATTGTGTATCTCACTGATAAAAATTTGGCGTGGGTACTCGTTCCTATTTTAGAGGGAGCAAGAAATTACATCAAACATCACGAATCAACATCAAACACAATGAAATGGGTATTATAAAACATAATGGCAGACAAAAAAGATTGTTGCAGTTGCGGAGGAGTTTTCATAACCACTTTAGTAGCGTTAGGTTTAGTTGTTGGTGTAGGTGGTTATTTTGCATATAAAGCCATAAAAGCAGAAATAGATAAACAAAATCCACCAAAAGTACCATAATGTCCACAAAACAAGGTTGTTTACGAGTTGGGAAGAGACCGCCAAAATTAAAAAATAGTCATTGTGGCACTAAATATAAGAAAAAGAAAGGGATAAATCCGATTCTGTTAGGTGCATTGATTATTGCCCCTATCATCCCCCCCTGATTCACCGCAATCTTTAAATATTCTTTAGCAATCGTTACTTTATGTCAACAAAAAAAGGATGTTTAAAAGTAGGGAAAGCAGCTCCTCGTAAAAAAGGGGGTCATTGTGGTAAGAAATTAAAGCGTTCACAAATAAGAGGAAGCAGAAAGTTCGTTTCTGCCGATAGACAACGCAAAGCCAAACGACCAGGAAAGCGAAGGTCTAAGAGTGGTCGAATGTACACTGAACGTCGGCAAAATAGAAGCGATGTTGTAGGTTCCCGCTTATAATTGAAAGTTGCATATACTATACTTTTTTGGATTGTAGTGTATTTACTAGGTGTAGTTCTGGCATATATTCTATTAAACGCTATATTTAAATAATTAGTCTTTCTCTTTAGTGTATGGAGTGCCAAAATACAGATGGAGAATTTAGTTTAACACTTCCCCTATTTGATAATAAAGGAAAAAAGATTAAACCTTCTGAATTTAATATATATAAGAGCTTGTTAAATAAACGGTTTGGTGGTTCTTCTTCTATAAGAATGAGTGGTTGTTACAATAATGATGAGGGGAAAAGTCAGTGTGAGCCTGTGGCTCGTATCACAAGTGTAAGGGATATGGAAAGTTCTTATACTAAATTTCATAAATTAAGTTGCGAACAAAGAAAGAAATTATTAGATGAGGATTGTACCTTTGTTAAAAAGTTAGGTCGTGACGCAGGGAAAGAGTTTGGTCAAGATAGCATATTCACAACCTGTGCAGTTCTTAAAAATGCTCATTTAACTAGAAGTGAATGGAGAGGAGAGTTACCAGAACATAAATTAACTAAAAATAAGAAGCTAAGTCAGGTTATGGAGGTGTTTTGAATGGACAAAGAAAAATGTAAATTTTTAATTGAAGATTTGAAAGAAGAAAAAGAATTTATTGAAGAATTAAAAAAAATGCGTAATTTTGCTAGAAAAGTAAGAGATATTAAAGACAGTAACAAAATCATTAAATCCCTCGAAAAAGATATTAAAAAATATAAATGTAAAAATTTTTAACCAAACACATTATCTAATACCTTCGCAACTTCTTTTTTATTATACTCCTCCAAACACACATAACACCATCTAACTCTTCTATAAATTGATGGGTCGGTATATCTAACACCGCACTGTTCACATATTTTGCCCCCTGCTTCTTTGTGTTTAATCTCTTTTTCTACTAACTGCCCTACCATAACTTCATTTAGTATGTTGTCCATTTTTATCACCTAATCGTTCTAGTTTTCCTTCATTTCTCAATTTTTCGTAATATGTTTTTTTGTATAGTTTGTTTTTCTCTTTGTTATTCTTTGCATATTCTCTCTTATATGCTTTCCATGATTCGATAGTATCTCTCTTTTTGCATTGTTTTAACCATAATTTATACAATCTAAGTAAATATGCCCTATTTTTATGCTGTTTTATTTGCTCTAACGTGTAGGGGAATTTATCAAAATTGGAAGGGAGTTTCATTTTATCAAAATCAATTACAAAGTGAACATCCTCTTTATATCTCATCTTCATCCTCCCAATCAGTATGTTCAGGATAGCATAATGCACATAAATCTATGTTAGGCAATGTTTTCCGTTTCCCACAAATTGAACATATATTACTTTTAATCATATCCTTGTTCTCTGTTCTATTTTTAACAAATCTTTTATTGAAACTAATTGGTTCTTATCCACTTCGATAAAATTACTTGGGTTGCTTGTATTGAGTAATAATCTGTAATAAAGCCCAGCTTGAATAATACAATAAACTAAATCAATATCACAAATTACTTTTCCTTGTGTTGTATCTAGTTCTACAAACATTATTCACCCCCATGTGAAGTTCCATGTTTTTCTCTCCTACAACTGCAAGAGCATTTGCCTTTCGGGTCTGCTTTTTCACATCTGATGTTATGTTTTCGTGTCATTTGTATCACCTTGTTTATTTTATTTATACTCTATTACACAACACTCTTCAAAAAAGAGTACTCTGGTTATCTCCTTTGTTATTAAGTCGTAATCAGTCATAATATTCTCAAAATCAGAAAAAAGGATTTGCAATCACTCCTTTCCATAATAAAATGGTCGTTACAATCCAGCTTAAGATTGACACAACAATACCTATTACATTTAATGTAACATCTCTATCATAATGTCCTTCTTCTTTTTTAACTGATACACCAACTATTCCACAAATTAAACCAACAATCGGGCTAATTAATCCGCCTATAATACTAAGTATTCCTAATGTTTTACTGATTCCCATGTTTAATATCCTCCATTATTCTGCTTTAACTCTCTTTTTTATTTTTTTGTATAATGCCATACAATCGTAAATATTGTTCCACTTACTATATTAGCAATCATAGGGTATAATTCTTTCCTGAAGAGTGAGATAAACACCCACACAATACACCATACAAGTCCTATTTTTGATATTGTTTTTAGATTCATATTACCACCTCACCACATCACCACACCACATAAATATATAATCTCATCAGGATTAATCCAACAACTAATCCTGCTCCACTGCCAACACACAACCATTTAAATGAAACAGATTTTAACTTCTCCAATTCTGCGTTATATCTCTTTACATACCCTGATTCAATGTTACTTTTTGCTGTTTCTAATTCTAATTTCATTTCGTTTTTTATCTGTTTCTTTGTCTTTAATTGTTTGATTTTTGTTTTTTTCATGTTTATGCCTCCTCCAATTTTTTGATTATATTTAATCCTCTTTTACCTCCAAAATAATCTAAGATAAGATTATGGAGGGTTTTTGTTCTATGTTTATAGAGGATTTTGAGTAAGTCTATACATTCTCTATCTGTTAAATCTGTTCTTTGCATACTCCCACCTCTAAACATTTTATCATATAGTCGTGGTGTCGTTGCACAAGTACTCTATAGTGTTCTAACGATATTTCTCCTTTGAGAGTTTGATTTGTGTTTGTAATCATTCGGTCTATTGGCTCGATACAGAGTTTAATATAGTGTGCTTTCTGTTTTTTTCGCATTTCGATTATGTCTAAGAGTTGTTTGCGGATTAATCTCTTCTTTTGTAGTGGGAGATTGGGGTAGAGGGTATGTTTCATAATATCCCTCTTGCGATTATTACATCTATTTTCCTATCTAAATTAATTAAAAAATCTTCTTTACATTTTTCTATCAAGTGGGTAGTGCCAAACTGTTTTTTACAATATCTGCAACAGTTACACTTCTCAAAATGCTTACTTATCAATTCTTTTTCTCCTATCATACCACAATTTCCACACTGCATTTTTTCTGTTTTAAGCCATTTCTCTACTTCTTTAGCACTTCCTTCCCATTTGTAATCTTCTTTTTTAGGATACATCTTTTCAAGTAGATTAACTATTTCTTTTACATCTTCTAACAACATTACTTTTTGTGTTTTATCTTTAAGAGTTATTTCGTACACATCATATCCTTCATATTTTTCTATTGAATTAGGGTTTACAGTTATATTCATTTTTCTTACCTCGTTCCAGCTAAGTAAATTAACACACAAAATAGGAGAATAAAGAGAACCCATACAAAAAGACTATCATCTTCATCCATCCACATTTTACCTGCAAAGTATTTCATTTTGTCACCTCTTTCTTCAATTCCTCATACGCTTCCTGCACTTTCTTAAACTCTTCCACGTTCCCCCCCGTATCTGGGTGTGTTTCTTTGCATTTCTGTTTATATCTGAAAGTAATATACTCAAAATCTTTCATATCATCCGCTACACCTAAAACCTCTCTAGGGCTTCGTATTTTCTCACCATCTGGGCTATATCCTAATTGAAATTGAGACATAACCTGTCCAAATTGTTTCATGCCGTTGCGGATTGCATAACTCTCATAGGCTATTACTTTTGCTAGTACCCCTAAATTATCGATAAATCTCTCCTGTTTGGAGGATTGATAAAAGTACTCTTTGCCATTCACCTTCCAATTAATCATCGCTGGTTCGTCTAATTTCAACACATTTCTAGGGATAGGTAAGTCAATATACTCTTTTGTTATCCCAATCTTTTCTAAGTTCTCAAATATTTCTCTCTGCATTGAGCCGTAAGTCTTACTAAACGTGCTTTTGGTTGGTTTTATGTACACTTTTTTTCCGTTTACTTCTATTGTTGCCATGTTGTCACCTCAATTATTAATTTCTACTGTAACTTTTTTTTCAATCCACATTACATCTCCACTGATTCCATCAGATTTTAAACAATTTCGAATTAGTAATCCTGCAATATCTCTTTCAACTCTCTTACATTCATCAATATATTTTCCATCCAGAGTATATATTTGGTACACTATTGTATCATAACTGGTTGGGAGGGAACAACTAGATAACAATAACAAGATAATAATTAATAAACTAAAATATTTTAGTTTGGTAGCCATTCAACTTCCCCCTCTTTAAACACTGCTTTCAACTTCTGCGATTGTCTTAAACAGTTCTTCCACATTTTTTTATGACTAATCGAGTTATCATCATACCCTAAATCACTACACCACTCTTTAAATGGTTGTTCACACAAAAAATCAGACTTAATACACGTTAAAATATCGTATAAAGTAGGTGTTTTGCGGTCTTGGGTATTAAATATGGAGTCCCCAAACTTAAAACTAATCTTAATTTTTCCTCGTTTCACATCCACAGTATAGACATTCCTACATACATTTTTCTCTTTATCATCGGGGAAATAAGATTTATATAATGGTTCTCCAATATATATTTTAATTTCCTGTAATAATAAAAAAAGTTCAGTAGGGTAATCTGAGTATTCCCCTAGCTGTTCTTTGTCTTTCTGATTTATGTTTTTAGTTAGTTCCATATTCACACCTCTTCCATAATAGGAGCTATCACAAATACCATTTTATCCGTCTCAATAAAGAGGGGGTTATCACTTTCTGATAACTTCAACGTATATGCTTTATTCTTTATTTCTGTTAAGATTTTACTTAGTAGGTCTGTGCTATACTTTGCGGAATATTCTTTCCGAAACACTTTAAAATGTTCTTTTTCCAACATTATAATCCTCATCAGATAAGAATCCATTTCCAGAATCCATATTAAGATTTAATGTTAATCCTTCTCCTAAGAAATCGCATTTTTCTTTGTTATATGCTTTAAGTAACTCGATAGCTTGTGTAAGCTCTCTATACCCAAACTTGCTTAAATCAACTGTTATTAAATCAATCATATTCTCTCCAATCATTTATATAGCGTGTTATGATTATACGCTTTTGTTTATCTTAAGCACGTTTTGTACTTAATGAATACTAAAAATACTATTAACTATATAAATACTGTTGTTCTTGAGTATCTATGTTTTTCCGTTTAGAATGGGGGTTTATTAAGACTTAATCGAGCTGTTCTAAGAGTTCTTTTAATACTTCTTTTATCTTCTCTTTATATTGGGGGGTGATAGCAACCTCATTTACTTTAATTACCCCCCTCCCACCGTACAATCTAACCATCATCTTAAGCTCTCTTGCTTCAAATTGCTCTAATTTAGTTATATTGAAATTACACAATGGACATTTATAGAGTGTTGTTTGTTTATCAGAGAATCCTGGATGAGCTTTATGTTCTGCATAATATTTTTTACTTGCTTTTTTCCATCGTTCTCTATCTGTTTGAGGTCCCATTTTTATGATGAGAATACAGTAGAGTATATAAAATATACCCCTTAAACAGAGAGAGTGATGATAATACATATATGTAATATCATCACTAAAAGGTAGTATATTTTAAGTACATTGTAACATTCCTATGCGGAAAGTAACAATCTTTAAATATCAGCCTATTTATCCTAGATTTATGACCAAACCTAAATGTATTGACCACGTTTTAAATAAAATACAAGTAGAAGAATTAAAAAACAAGTGTGAAAGTTCCAAAGAAAAATTAGCGTTGTATGGGCTTCTTTATACTGGTATGAGAGTATCTGAATTTTTACATATACAGAGAGACTGGATTGATTTCAAAAATGAAACAATTACCGTCCCTTTAGAGATGAAATGTAGTTGTCATGATTGTACCAGAGAACTGAAAAGTAAAAAAGGGAGAATTACTAAAGATAAAGGGCAATGGAAACCTAAGACTACAAGCGGAAGCAGGACTATAAGAATATTACCTGAATTAATTCCTTTATTCAATGAATATTTTAAAAACCATGAATCTATAATGGAGCTATTCAAAAACAGGATAGAGATTTGGAGAACAGTTAAGAGGGTACATCGAAAGACAACAATCAAAAATATCTTTCCTCATTCGATACGTTCCACCTATGCTTCTCTAATTGCCGAGTTTGTTGATAATCCTTTAGACCTTAAAGATATGATGGGGTGGAGGAGTTTGGATATGGCACAACATTACATTAAAATGTCTAAAGAAAGAGCAAAAAAAATAAGTGAGAGATTTGTTGGAAAATGGTAACTCAATGACCTACGAAATCCTCTTCCAGTGCGATATGTGTAACAAAGGGGGGTTAGTACTCAGTTCAGCTAACATACTTTATTGCCCTAGATGTAGGCATAGTTATGGAAAACAATGGGGGGTTCATACACCAGATTTAGCAAAGTTTATATAGTTACTAAAAATACTATTCAAGATAATAAATGACATCAGCGAATAACACCGCCTTTTTCCCACCCCATACGTGGGGTTGGGTTTAGGAGGCGTACTTGATAGAAAAAGAAGAAGAGTGAGATGTTTGGAATAATATAATGGATAAAGAAAACCGATTAGATTTGAGAAGTGTAGGATATATGATAATTTTAGGTATAATTTTTTTCATGGGATTTGCATTGGGGCATTTTGAAGGGAGAAAAGGGGTTGGCACTGGTTGTGCGAAAATGATTGATGATATACAACCACAATTAGAACAGAATACAAAAAAAGCATTGGACCAAATGCACATTTACGGGCAAAGAGTGGGAATGATTAATTCAATCAACTGTTTAAATCAATGTTTAGATGGCAATGATGGTGCAAACAAACCTTGTTTTAATTATAATTGTTGGAGTGCGTGTATTAAAGACAGAACTGTATAAAAATAAAGAGGTAACAAAATGAAAAAAATACTATCAATACTAACAATTTTACTATTGCTTACTATCAGTGTAAGTGCAGAGAGTTTCCTAATTCAAAAAGGAAAAACCATTCATGGATTAACGAGTAATTTTGATGGAAAAGGGTTTGGGTTAACTTTCGGAAACGTCGGCACGTATGGACAGACATTTCAGATATATACTGTATCGAATTTGAAGTATGTGAAAATTGTGCCGAATGAGAAAATAGTAATGAAACCTCGCCAATTTAACGTTATGCACTTCAAGAAGATTAAAAACCCTTTCGATTCGTATGAAGTATTAAGCAATTTACCGCAAGATAAGATTAAATATTATGAATTACAGTTTAAAGTCCCTGCGAACAAAATAAATAGTACAAGTGTGTTATTAGATTATAATAATACCATATTTGGTTTGGAAAAGAGAGGGGTTAAATGTGACAACTTGAGCTGTACTTTTGTGGTTCAAGATAATAGATTAGGAGTGTTTACGATTGTAAAATGAAAAAGAAATATATCTTTTGTGAACGGTGTGGAGGAAATGCACCTGCTGACAAAAGAACAAAGGTAAAGTACGGATGGAATACATTAGTTTTAGATTTAGATAATAAATGGAAACCTTTAGATTTATCTGGTCTTGATAACGTAGAATTAATTTCATTCAAATACAAAGGAAAAGAATATGATTTTATATTAAGAAAACCAAAATGTCCCTCATCAACAAAGATAAAGATACAAAAGTAACAAAACAAGGAAGTGAACTAGAACTCAAATTAGATGACATTTCCCCGATTGCTTATCACTGTATTAAAGATGATGGTGTTATCCAAATCCATATATTTGGGCATAACTATTGCCCAATTAACAAAGATATTAAATGTCCGTATCAAAGTGCTGACAATGCGTTAATGCTTTCAGGAACGGAATCAAGATTATATAAAACCTGCTCGTATAAGAAAAAATCATAGTTTATAACATCAAACATCATAAACACCACCTTTATGCCGATTGGTTTGCCTCTTTCTCACCAATCGGCGTTCTTATTACCAATTACTATCAAAATGGTAGGATACCCCAACTTTTATATAAAATAAGTGCCTAAAATGAGTTATGTTTGAGAAATTTCATCAATGGATACTGAAATTATGTGTCCGAAAAAGAAATTGGAAAGTAAATCGGGTAGAAAATACTTCATTTAAGCTCACTCTTAAGAAAGGCAAAGAAGATTTACGAGACCAAATTTATACAAGACATCTTACTGCCTCTCCTTTGCCTGATAAATATGTTATTCCTAGCCTTCCTCCAGTTAGAAATCAGGGTAATATTGGAAGTTGTTGTTCCCACGCAGCAATCGGAGCCTATGAAATAGAATTACTTATGCAAAAACCACATAAATTCTTAGAAGGCTCAGAATTGTATCATTATTTTAATGTTCGGCATTACATCAACGGAGAAGGGGATAGGGATGAAGGGCAAACCATCCGAGATGGGTGCAAATGCTTGGATAAATATCATATGGCAACTGAATATGCGTGTCCATATGACGTTTCAAAGTTCAATGTTAAACCTAGTTGGGTATCTTATCTTACCAGTGGGGCATATAAAATCACACAATATGAACAATTATTGGATTTAGACGCAATTAAACACGCAGTAACTCAAAATATTCCCGTTTTGTTTGGCACAGAATGTTTTGAAAGCCTATTCAAACTTAATTTAGTGAATTATATTTATATTCCTAGCGGAAATAATGTTGGCGGTCATGCACTTTTAGTAGTAGGGTATGATAATCAAAAGGAAGTGTTTATAATCCGCAATTCTTGGGGGAGTAGATGGGGAAATGGAGGATATTTTGAGTATCCTTATGCTGAATTTGAGAAACATACATTTGATTGGTGGGTAATTCATATCAAATAGATAATAATACCATTAATTAATATTAATTAACATTTGTATTAATTGGCAAAATTCTTATTAAACTAAGATGATAGTTTCTTTAACAACCAATAGGAACTTTTATATAATACATAGGGCTAGATTAAACTAATTGTTGGGTAAGTCAGTTAAGGTTACCATTCCTTAAAAATGGATTATGTTTTCTTTACTTCTGCGTAGTTGCCTAAAATGGAAAGATTTATTAATAAGTACACATTTCTACATTTCTATGATAGATACACAAAATGAAGATTCTAAGACGCTAAAAGTAAATAAAGATACGTGGATAAATGTGATGGATACACGATTAAAACAAGGATTCAAGAATATTGATGAAGTTATTTCGTATATGTGGGAACACACATTCGGAACTAAATCTGACAGTCCTAAAGACAAAACAATAAAAACAAAATCAAATAAAAAATAAAGAGGGATAAAGAAATATGGCAAAAAAAACAGCAGTGGAAGAAACACCAGGCTATGTTGACGTAGTAGGTGCATTATATAGAAAAAATGGGGGAATTGAAACGAAACTTCATGTAGGGAAGAATGAACCAGCTACTATGGATTCAAACGGGGAAGTAGTCAAAAAAGTACGTGTGGAATTTCGGGTCACAGAAGATAAAGGGATTCAAGGCAACCAAGTATATTCAAAGACAGTGGACGCAGTTCAAATATCCGATGGTGATACACCAACTGCAACAAGCAATCCTGTAAATCCATTCAGTACTCAGGCAGATGGTCAACCAACACCAGACCCACTAAGCAAAGATTTCAAACTGTGGACTAAAAACACATATGACAAATTGACTGACAAAGTGGATATGCACTCAATTGGCATTGCAGTAGCGTTCGGATTAGCACTATTGTCAATTGGATTACAATACTAAATAAAAAGGTGATACAATGGGATTTTTTAAAGAAGATAACGGAGAATGGAAAATACATAAACTAGGGAGTTGTGCATTAATTGTATTCATGTTAGTTGTTGTGGCATTTGTGGTGTTTAATCCACCAAAAAGTGATGTATTAGTTATAAATACTACAAGTACAGTAATTAATAACTATAATATCACAAACTATAATACAGACAACAACGTGTATAATGCTGTGTTGGGAGACAAAACAACGGCATGGGATTCAACAGGTTGTAAAATGTTAGAAATGGGAAGTGGTGGATATGCGTTAGTGTGCAAGAAATAAAGTTTTTTTATTTTTTTTATTAGTTAAAAAATTTAAAAGGTGAAAACATGGAAACAAAAAGTAGATATGAAGTTATATCAGATTTAGAAAATAAGAAAAGAGAATTGATTAAAGAAAAAAACAGTTTGTCGGAACAGTTGTTAACAAAAGAAAAGACTCTAAAGAATCTTCAACGGCAAAAATCGGACAATATTATGATGATGGATAGACAAATTGAAGATTTGGAACAAGATGTTGCCAATTTCAGGAAAACAATGGATGAAAAGAAAGAGACTATAATCGAACTGATTAAAAGTACGGATGATAGTCTTGACCGATTCAATAAATTGCACCAACAATAAATCATAGTCAAGAAAACAAAAAATAAAATTTGACCCCCACCTTGACTCACCTTTGGCTAGGTAAATACTCAAAATTAAAAGTGGGGGATATTTTTTATTTTCAATTAAAAATAAGGTGATTAACATGATTAAAATAATGATATTGATTGGAGCTTGGATATTAACTAATTTTCTTTGGGTTATGGTTACATTTGTGAACAAAAGCAAAGAAGAAATGGATAGAAGATTTTGGGCAGTTATGTTAATATCTTTGGTTGCGAGTATTGGGGTGTTTTTAATTATTGGAGGGTTGTGGTTATGATAGTAATTATCTTCCTACTCTTAATATTTGCTTTATTTATAGTTTGTGTACTATTTGGAGGAATCATTTTAGCTAATCTATTAAAAAATAAAGGTAGGTTATAAAACATAATGGCAAAAACAAGAATAGACGGCAATAAAGCATATATCAGGTCTGCATGGGATGATTATGATTTTATTATAGGGATAGGTAAAGATATTATTGCATTTGGTAAGACAGAGAAAGTAGGAGAATCATTCCTACATATTAAGAAAAAAGATTGGAAGAAAGTGAAAGAGTTTGTGGATGAAAATATAGGGATGAGGTGAGAAAGATGACAAAAAAAGTATTTATATTTGAAGTTCAAGCAAGTAAAAATGTTGAAGTAAATGGATTCACAGATAAAGATATGGCAAGGCAGTGGTTAATTAATCATTTAGAAGAAGAATGTTATGATATTGTAAACTCATCCACTTATGTTTCGGATGGAAAAATCAAATGAACAAACGTGGCATGAAAAATAAGTTAGCACAGCTTGAAACTCATCTTGTTAAACTGACCAATGAAGTAAGAAGCATAATAGGAGATATTGACAGAGAGTTAGATGTTCAACGGAAAATAA
>OBEQ010362535.1_pt1 | contig 23307 bp, 27 predicted proteins | sample 1670901 | NCBI WGS metagenome assembly OBEQ01 (sample SAMEA104232315, study PRJEB22302) | groundwater metagenome | biome: forest; feature: aquifer; material: groundwater | place: USA | collected 2011-08-07 | depth 5.4 m
GTTGTCTTTCTATGAAATTGTTTATCTAAATATTTTTTATCTGTTGCTATGATCCAAAAGTCAGTAGTCCCATTACTTGCCCCTATATGCTCATCACTTTCATCAATAATATTATACTCAAAATAAGAAAATAGTTTTTTGTAAAATGGTAATGAAATTTTAGGATTTGATATATTTATCTGAATATGGTAAACTGTCACTTTCATAATATTTAAAAGAAAGTTCATCAATAAAAACCTTTCTAAAATTTTATCTGAAGTTGAACTTACAGATTATTTTTTTATGAAATTATTCTATTCTTGCACTATTCGAACGGTGTTTCTGACCAAAGAGTCCAATTTTTTGATGGTGCATACTCTCCAACATGCAATACATTTTGTGTAGAAAGTAAGTTTTTATGCAAAGCCGCGTGGGCAAAAAGATATATAAATGCCGAACAAGTAATTTACCATTGTTGATGTTGATGAAAAAACGTTCCGAGAAAATATATCAGTATTCTGTTGTGGGGTTACTGCTCTTGCTTGTATTTGCTTTGGCCACAGCCACGGGAAACGATCGTCTTACCGGACAAGCGTATGTAAAAAGCATCGAGCCCGTGTGCGTTCCCTGGGAGCAGATCTGCAAGACACAGATCGCAAACCAACTTCAAACGCAGCTGTTGCTGGCTCAGAAGATTGGCATAAACACCCAAGAACCGAACGCACCTCTAGAAATCGCCAAGAACAACCAACTTCCTGCCTTGTTGTTGACCCATCCGGATTCCTCGGATCCTGTCTGGGATACGGTTCCTTTCTCGGCACTCAAAATCCAATCGCCGCCGAATCCGACCACGAGAAATTATGTGTCTGCGCTCTGGATAGAAACGAACGGCGCCCAAGTCGATAAGGGAAGGGGCATCCTGCTGAATAATTTGGGAAAATCAGACGGGATTTATGTTCAACAAGACGGTGCTTCAGGGACTGGATTGGCGATCCTCCTCACTCCGAATGCTTTAAGTAGCACGGGCGCGGTGATCGGGACGCTGGCTGATACGCAAACTGGGCTCGTGCTACGACAAGAAGTCGCCTTGGATCCGAACGCAAAATCCAGCAGTTTATTGACCGTAGAAGCCGACGGGACGAAAACGGAGATGATGCGGTTAAATTCCAATATACCCGACCAGGTGGGAATCGTTTCGCGAATGTTTGGTGCGAACGCGGTTCCATTTGTGATCAAGAATAACCTAAATCAGGATACAGCATTGGTGACTAGTGCAGGAGGAGCCTATTTCTCTGGGAAGGTCGGAATCGGCACGAAGACGCCAGAAACAAATTTACATGTGAATAACATCCTCAAGCTCACCCCGACTGATTCACCGTCCTCCTGTCCTGTGGTGGGAAAAGGCTCGATCTATTTTGATAATGATATGAACGAACCCTGTTTTTGCGACGGGACCTCGTGGAAGCAGTTTGATGGCGGCGGGAGCTGCTAGCGAAAATAGTTTTTAAAAACAATAATACACTCGGGGTGAATCTTTTCTCGCCGGACAATCATTCGTCCGCTCATTCGAACGGGGTCTCACTCCAAAGAGTCCAGTCCTTCGATGGTGCATACTCGCCAACGTGGAACGTTGGTGACTGCGTCCTTCCAAAGTATGAATCACCAATGTCTGTCCACGTTCTTGATGTTGCATCAACTCTGTAAATTGGAGAGCCTCCCATTTGAAGTGCTGATGTCCAGACTTTATGGAGTTCTCCTTCACGCTGACCCCCAGGCTCTGCAATTGCTTTTCCCTCAAATCCTTCTTCTTTCATTATCTTGAAAAATTCCTGCAACGGAGCATTACCTTCTCCGAGCTCAATGTGCTCGTCATGAAAACCAAAGTTGTCTGATAAGTGGACGTGACCAATAATCTTATCTTTGACCAAGCCTCTGACATTTGCATCCATCCATTTTGCAAATTCTTTTTCATCGCCCTTGAAGTATTTCTTCCACATGTTCAAGTGACCAATATCAAACGTTCCGCGAATATGATCATCTGCTACTTTGTTGAGTTCATCAATGCTCTTGCCTTTGTAGTCTTTATCCTCCTTGAGAGCTTCAACCATTTTCTTACGTGATTCTTGAATTATGTTCCTGTATTCTTTTGGATGTGAACCATACATATCCACTGCCCAGTTTTCAGGAGCAACCCATAATTGTTTGTCAAGTTTCTTTTTCTTTTCAATTGCAAGAGTTCTCATTGCTGCTTCTGCAATACTTTCTGCTTCTCTTTGCACACTGTATGTTGCGATGTCTTGATACGAATCGACTTCTTGTTTTGCCTGCTCCATATTTCTTGTCAACCCTAAAGAACCATTTTCATAGATATCTGCCTGACTTTTAAATAACTGAACACGCTCTTTCAAGAATTTCTTAGGGTCGTTGTATACTTCTTTAAGGTCGTCTGTTGAAGTAATACCAAGCTTTTTTTCATCAGCCGCCATTAATTCTGCAAAGAATTTTTGTTTATAACTTTCGTCACCGTTTGTTATGTGCTCTTGGTATTCATTGAGTTTTTCTTCGTATTTTCTTTGGAGTTTTTTTGCTTCTTTTGCTTTTTCTATATATTCCTGACGCTGAGCCTGAAGTGTCTGCACTTGGCCTTCTTTATACTCGTGGAAAAAGTAACTGAGCTCATTAGGATATTTTGTTTTTTCTTCTTTTGAAAGTCCATTGTATTCTTCTTTCATGTCGGCAATTGTCACTTCTTTATATTTTGGAACACCTGTTCCTTCATCTATAATATACTCACCTTTATGTTGGCCAGAAGTATATCTTTCTGGTTTTTGGATCTTTTGTTCTCTTGAAATTGGAGCTATCTGACCTGATTTTTTGTCAACAAAATATACTGGAAATTTTTCTTCTTCATTCGATAATTTCTTTTTGAATTTTCCTTGTTCTCCACCTTCGTTCACACCTGCTGAGAATACTGGACGCTGAAAACCATCTATATGAAATACAACTGGGCCTCCGCCTGCAACATCAGCTGCAAAGTCTGCTGTTCTTTCAACTTCATCAATTGCTAACTGGCGAGCATTATCTGTAAATCCCTGGCCTGTAAATCCTGAGAATGATGCACCGCCTCCACCCATGTTCGGCGTTGCATGAATAGAAACTTCAACTTCGTTTACTCTTGCAAGTTCCTTCATTTCCTGCCTTTCTGTTTTTCCCCAAGATTCAGGAGTGTTCTTTTGCTGGCCTTTTCCAGGAGCATTAAAGAACGTCAGCTCCATTGTGCCAGTTCCCATGAAGATTCCGCTCTTGAGATTCTGCAGAGGATTACCGCCGAGAGAATACCCTAACTGTCTTGGATTTAATGTTACTTCTTCCTTTTCTTTCCTGTTCAAGGAATTCCAGTAGTCTGAATCAAATATCATGGTTTTATGGGGGATTATAAATTAATAAACGTTTTGTTACACATTATTCAGTAAACATGCTATTTGATTTCTTGAAGATGTAGTACGCAAGGTAGGCATCGAGTCCTGCCAACACTTCTGCCTGCTTCTTTTCAGACTCTGATGGCTTTTGTTTTTTTCCTGAGAACTCAACACCAACAACTTCTTTCAAGAAATCTCCAACAGCCATAAATGGTTCCAACACTCCCAGTTTTTTCTTTTCTTCTTTTGGCTCTTCTTTCTTGATGTCAAAAGCTCCGCCTGCTTTCGTGAGATAATACGAGAGTTCATCACGCAACGCCTCGATGGAAGAATCAACATACGCAAGCAAATCAATATCATCGTCTGTTAATGATTTTTTGTACTGTTCAAGCTCTTCTTTTGTCAAGACTGCACCTTCAACAATTATCTCTGTTTGGCCTGTGTGAATTGCTCCACGCTGACCTTCTTCCTGATACGCCATCTTTGGAACTGAAATAAAGTTGAGTTTTACTCTTGTGACAGGGAAATAATGCTTGAACTCAGATGTTATCTGCCCTCTATCATTTTCTTCCTTGAATTTTGTTCGTACTGCAAGAAATTCCAGTTCTATTTTCGATGTTTCAAAGGCTGCTATTAAATCTGTGTCTGATGATGCACCCTCTGTACGCATTTGGAGACGCTTGATGTTCTTTAAGTATGGGCGAAGCCAGTTCAAGTACAAACGTATGACTCCATAATGCTGCCGCAAGTAACCAAGCTTGAATTTCTGTCCTACGAAAAGTTCTTGGTAGGTCTTTTGCTTCCACACAAGATATCCTTTTAGCTTTCTTCCAAGCACTTCACGCACTTTCTTGTTAATTCCATGCGTTTCCTTCAGTCTTTCAACTTCTTTTTCTACATCTTTGTCTGTTTTTGGATGAATGGAGAAAAATAAATCTGCGAGAGGAGCGAAGCCAACTTTCTGCGTTAATCCCATGACCGATGTTGCGTTTTGAATTCCACCTTCAACTTGGTCAATCCATACTGACTTCAAATGCACTTCTGCATTTTTATCTCCTTTGTTTGAATCATCATAATAGGTAAGACGCTCTTCTAGAATTCTGAGTTCACGAAGCAACTGAAACATTGCTTTTATCATGCTTCCAATGTTCTGCATAATCTGCTGGAACTTGTCTATCTGCAAACCTTTTCTTTGTTCAATATGCCCCCAGTATGAAGAAGATTCTCCCGCGGAGTATATGTCTTTTGTTTTAAGTACATACCCATCTTCTCCCGTTATTCCGCGTCCGAATGGGGCTGCATTGGTGAGGGAACGCAGGATTGAGAAGTATCTCGCTTCGACATTAGCCTGCATTGAGTCAATCAAAACCCTGTATTTAGCCTGACCACCAAAACGGCCTTGTATTACCTTTTTCTTGAATACTTTGTCTGCCTTTCCCTCTTCTTCCATACGAATACCTTTTTTCGTTATTACACAAATCTTTTATATATGGAAACTTATAAATGTTGTTGTGAAGTGGTGTTAAATGGGCATTTTAAGCAGTCTTTTCCATAAGAAAAATAGATTTGATCATGCAGAGGAACCTCTGGAACAGGGTCCTGAAATTGGACCTTGGAGTGGCCTGCAAAATAATTCTGAAGAAGATTTTAATCCTGCTCGATTGCAAAGTACACGAGCTGCTGAAATGGCACAGTATGAAGCTTCTGATTTCAATCAAGCACCACGAGATCTTGTGAGTGGTGAAAGATTCAGAGGTGGAATTTCTGACAAAGACGTGCAGCTTATTCTTAGCAAGCTTGATTTGATTAGCAGCAGATTGGATAACTTAAACAGAAGACTTGAAACTTTTGAGATGGGAAGAAAAAAAGATATTTGGTGATTATTTCTCTCTCAACATTTTCCATGCTATAAGAAGTATTGCGATGGTGATACAAGAATCTGCAATGTTGAATAAGGGATAATTGAATAGTTTTATATTGATGAAATCAATCACATACCCTCTAAAGATTCTGTCAACCAAGTTTCCAAGAATTCCTCCGAGAAGTATTGAGAATGCTAAAGGATGATATGAGAAGTAACGGATGACATAGAAGAGAACTATTAATGAAACAACAATCAAAAAGAATTGCGAGTTCTTTAATATGCCCCAGGCAGCTCCTGTGTTTTTTACATAGTAAAAATTATTTACAATAATATACTTTGAGATTTGATCGAGGAGAAGCAAGCAAACTGCCAGAAGATAACCTTGATTTTTGGAAATCATTTTAGTATTGGTGCATGCTGACAAATGCTTTTATTTCATCAAGCAACAAGTGCGATTCATTATAAAGTGTGGCTTCCTGGTCATCCATTCTCTTTTTTGCAACGAATTTTTCGTAGATATTCCTACCTATTGCTCCTATGGAATTTTTTAATTTGTCATCAGGATCTCTGATTAAATACGCGCTAAGGCGGAGCAACATTTTACATTTATGTGTTTTCATTTTCAAGCCGTCCTTTTCTATTTCAATTTTTTGAAATCCTGTCACAAAGAAGTTTGCTTCAATTCCAAATTCAATGTATTCATCTGCTTTTTTTGTTGCATGCCAGAATATCTTCAAGTTTTCCGCGCCGCCAAGCTCATGCCTTTCATAATTTTTTTCATAGAAATCATAGCCCATAACTTCAAACCAAGAAAACAAACGTTTGTAGAGTTCGCCGAAATCAAAAATAGTATCTGCCTCTAGCTTTAAGTTTTCGAAGATGTATGTTCTCGCGCCTTCACCCATTTTATAAGATGTGAGAGAATTTGGTATTTATAGGTTTTGGGTAACTACTTAGGTGCTTTTGGAGGCAATTGGTCTAATGACTGAGCTTCTGGCTCATCCACTTCTGGTGGTTTTGGCTTGTTAAATTCTGCCCTTAACCTTTGACCTTCTGCCCTCATTATCATCTGCGCAACAACATCATTTACTGTTGCTACTTCTGCTTCTTGTAGAACATATGAGGCATTTCCTATTGCTACCTTATTTCCATCATTATATACTGCATAGTCTTCAAATGCTGTAACCCACTCTGTGCCACCATTTTCCCCAGGCACGTATCTTGTGACTTGATCGCCAGCTAAGCTTCCATTATCAAATACTCTTTGTATTACATCGACAGACTTCACAACTGGCGTCTGATAGATACTCTCTTTGTTTGGTTTGTAGTGAACGCGCATTTCAAGGATAGGAGCTTCTCCGTCTTCTGCCATTACTCTCCAGCCTGCAGTGTTTGATCCTTCATTCTCATCAAAGAAATAGAATGGATCTTCTAAAGAATCTGGAACGTTCCCGCCGTTGAGTTTTGCTAACAATGAATCTTTTAATACTCTATGCGCAGGTGTTGCATCTTTGCGACTCATTCCACATAAGTACGCAAGATTAAGAGTTTCCCTGTAACCAAGAAAATCTGGAACTTCAACAGCATCTTGTGCATCGTACACACTTACATTATCAGCTGCTACAATATTTTCTTCTAATTTAGAATTTCCGAAAATTCCACAACCAGCGGCACTTAGCATGGCTGCGATTACTATTGATGGTCTGTATGATGTTGTCATGTTAATCACTTCTTTGTCGTCTATGTGTTTATGTTGTTAATTTTTCTACGTTTATATATTTTATTGTCATCTATGATAATGGTTTAAAAAGAAAGGACTAATTTCTAAAGAGGAAAACATTTATAAAAGGTTTGCTAACTAGCACAATGTTGTAACATGGTACAGAGTATCTGGTTAAATTTTGAAAAAGGACATACTGCCACTGAAGTGTTTGATGGACTCAAGAGCCTCTATGGCATTGCCTCAATCAAAGAACTCCATGATGGTCATGCACGACGATGGGATATCAAACTCAAAGATACTGATTTTATTATGGATTTTCTTGTTGAAAAAAGGATTCGAGATGTAAATGGCCGAAGAACTTTCTTACCATCAAGAGCCACCACTCCAGGAGGGCTCGATAGCCTGACTGGTTGCCTCGAATGGTATGGTCTTACTGTTTCTGAATCAACTGCAGACGCTGGGCTCGCACTTGGAAGAAGTGTTTTCCAAGCCGACCAAAATTTATATCCTGTCGCACTCAAAGTACTTGGCTATTCTCTCCGTATCATCAAACGAGATTTAGAAGAGTATGATAATATTAAAGCAACATTAGACTTTGATGATACTGATTCTTGCATTCGACAATCAGTCATGCATTATAAACTGTTGTCTCCTTTAAACATTTCTGCTTAGCATAATCATTTTTTATTTTATGCTGAGAAATATTTATAATCCTCTTAGGGTTATAATAGATATGAAAAGTGTCAACCAAAAACTAGAAAACATTTATCAAACACTGCTAAAGGCCTATGGCTCGCAAGGCTGGTGGCCAGTGTTTAATGACACGACAGGGAAGATTGAGTATCACAAGAATGATTACAGCCTTCCCAAGAATGAACAGCAGAGATTTGAGATAAGTGTTGGCGCTATTCTGACGCAGAATGCTGCGTGGAAAAATGTTGAGGCGTCTTTGTATAATTTGAGAACTGCTACAGTTTTAAGTAAAAATAAAATAAAGAACATTGAGAAAGAGAGATTAGGAGAATTAATCAAATCTTCTGTCTATCATAATCAAAAAACGAAGAAGTTAAAATTATTTGTCGACTTCTTGGAAAAGAATAATGAAATAACCAGAGAAAGTTTACTAAAAGTGTGGGGTGTTGGGCCTGAAACAGCTGACAGCATCTTGCTTTATGCTTACAAAAAACCAATTTTTGTCGTTGATGCTTACACAAAAAGAATATTCTCACGAATGGGGTTGACGCAAAAAGATGCAACGTATGATGATATGCAACAGTTATTTATGAAGAATCTTAGTAATGATGTTACGCTTTTTAATGAGTATCATGCGTTGCTTGTAGAGCACGCAAAACAATACTGCAAAGTAAAACCCTTATGTAAACATTGCCCCTTAAATAAGATGTGCAAGAAAATTATCCAGTAGTTGTTGTAATGTCTTTTACTCTCGATGTCACTTCTTCTTTTTTTAACATTTCCTTGAGATGATCAAAGATTTCTGGGTTTCTTGTTTTTTTCATCATGTAGTATCTCTTCAAGGTTGTATCTTCTTTTACCACATACCCTCGATTTGCTTTTTTGAATTCCTCAAATGCTTTTATATTACCTATTGGAGGGCCAGGATGCCTGTATTCCTTAGGAAGAGACTTTTCTTTTGTTACAATGTAAAATGTGGCTGCGACATCACTATACTCAAAGAATGAGTAGACAACTTTAAATTTTTCAAGGCTGTTTACAATGAATTCAAATGCTTTCAACGCTTTTGCACCAGCAACATCTTTTTTTGCTGTTATTGGTTTGACCTTGATGACAATCAAGTTACCTTTTTTCTTGAGTTCAGTGAGATTAATCTGTTTCTTTTCAAAAAAAGAAAGTGAAGGTTTTGCCAAGAACGATTTGGATGACTTGATGATACTTTCATACTGCTCTCGTGATAACGCTGCTGCTGCATTTCTGTCAGGCTGCACAGGATCGATCAAAATTAATGGCGATACTTTTTTTGCCCAGTTTAATTTTTCTGCTGTCTTTTTGTTTCCAATAATTTCTATAGACTTCCATTTTGATGCTGCCTTTATTAAATTCAAAAAAGAACCGTAATGTGCAACCAATAATTCAACTGCATATCCCGATAAACCTTTGATATGCGATTCTGCACCATACAATCTATTTGCTTTTGCAAATACCTTTGTAATCCTTATTTCATTCGCCAATGATTTTTTCTTTTTTATTTTTGCATTAATATACTTTACATGGTGCGAAGAAAAATCAGTTATGTTTTTGGCTTGCTTTGCGTTTCTTATCTCCAGTATTGGAACTATTTCAACTGTGTAACCTTTCTGGCTTGTCTGAAAATAATCGCGAGAACCATGAATTCTTGTTAGTTTCGTAAATGATTTCTTCAGGCTTTTTTCCAAGATGTCTGAGATTTTGTCAGAGAGTTTTGCGTATTTTGCATAGCTGAACTTTACATAAATATCGATGTCATGTGTATCCTTTAACCATGTTCCTTTTGCCCCAGAGCCACCTAAAGCAGGCTTTGCAGAAGGAACCTTTATTTTTGCAAGTATCTCTTTTTCGATTTCAGCTAACCTTGTAACGTCTTCTTTTGAAGGAGAAACTTGCTTGATGACAGCAGAAATAACCTCTTTTTCCTTTGAAGCCATGCTATATTCTGGGACGAAGTTATTTATAAATTAGTTGGAGATGAAAAGATTACGGAAATTTCTCAGAAACTCACTTTAAAACTAAACATGGAAAAGCTTGCATGACATTTTTGAACGATTACACTCGTGAAGGAAAAGGAAGTTTTTTCAAATATGGTTTGATTGGTTTACTCTCTGCAGGTTTTGTTGGTAGTTATTTTCTATTAGGTAATTCACAGGCAAAGAATGATCTCCCAATACAACAAGAAAATGTTGCGGCTCTTGATGACTTAATCAATTCTTATCAACCTGAAAGCATAACTGCTGAGACTTCCAACAACGAAATTGCAGACCTTCTTTACTCTTGGAGAATTCTTCCTGAAGAGGAAAGGTACAACACAATAAAATCAATGATAAAGGAAGAATCAAAAATTAATTTTCATAAAATCAGAGATGTTGTTGAAGATCATCTATGGCAGATTTCTCTTATTTTCACAAGAGTTGGGAGTTATTGATGGGTTTTTTCAAATTTTTTGGAAAAGGGCTTCTTTATGCAGGATTGTTTGGACTTGGGTATGCTGTTCATAGCTGCGTGGCAGAAGATATACGATATGATGTGCGAAGATATGAAGGAAAGCCTTACTTGGTTGACAAAGTTTTAGGTGAGAAAATTGAGATCTTGCGTGAAAATGACAAAATGCACCTTGGTGGCCTTGAATACCGTCTCGAATGCTTGATTGAAGATTCCAGGCTCAAATTATGCGTTGATTCTTTGAAAAAGAAATGGGGGCTGAAATAATGAGTGTGCATTCTGTGTTTAACATTGAAGGGTATGTAGGGAATCCTATTGCTGTTGAGATTCCAACAAATCTTGCTGTCATTGTCAAGAATGATTTTGATACACAAAAATTCAAAGTTTCCTTGGCAGAACATCAAAGAAGAAGCGCGAAGCTGCACAGCGTTGCGTCAAAGTCTGGAGCTTCCATTGAGGGATTCAATACAACAATAAAAAATATATGCGAGCGGGGAAAGAAACTCAAACCTTTCAATGTTGGCATCATACGCGTCTTGAAGTATGGAGATGCAAAATGGATGGCCATAACTCCTCTGAGAAGTTTTCTTACGAGGGGTGTTGAAGGATATACAACTGAACAACTTGTTGGAAGATATTGCCATTTTTTTGAAGAGCAGGCAAAAGACTTTGGAGATTTATTCTATCATATTGTTGAAAGGCAAAACTGCCTTACAGATTACAGCAACGAACTTTTGAAGAGGGATGTTTTTTACCTTGCAAAAAGAGATTATCTTGATGGGTTGATTACCAGTGCTGATGCGAGCTTGGAGAGCAAAGTGGAAAGTTGTGTTCAGATATCCGATCTTGCAAAAAAGGCTGTTGTAAACAGATACGGAATAAAACAAGAAGAAGTTGCTGATGCGAGAAAAGTCGTTGATGGACTCATGGTTGAGAATGGAAAAGCCACAGACGAAATTGATGGGCTTTTGCGATGGTGCTGTGGCATGAAAAACGTTCTTGCTCTTGCAAAAGAACGAATGGATAATTATGGGTTACATCTCGGACAGACATTGGTTACCTACATGCAGGTAACAAGCTTGCAACGAGGCTTTAAAGAAACCAATAATGCTATCACTGGACTTGTTGGGGTGATGACTGCTGCACAGGTGACTGCTGATAATGGGTTAAATGAGGTTATTGATTTTGTGAAGAAGAACGGCGTTTACACCAAACCTTTTGAGCATGGAAAGCTCATATGAAAACCTTAGATGCATTTGTAGAAAAATCTGGGCTTACCATTCTTGAAAAGAGAAACACGTTCTTCTGTGAGCTTGACGGCATACTGGAAGATGAATATCATGTTGCTGTTTTAGACACTGGCTTTGGAATGAAAATGCCTTTTGTCATCACAAAAGATATTATGAATACTGTGCGGGATGTTTGTGATTCTTATTCAGCAAAAAAAGAAAATGCAATGGCACTTTGTGAGTGGGTTGTTGATAACATAATCTATGGAAAGAAAAAAAGATGTAATAAAGGATACCGAAATAGTATTGAAACTTTCCAAGATCAAGAAGGCATCTGCGGCGAGATGTCTATGCTTTACATTGCAATGGTAAGAAGCATTGGAATACGAGGAAGTTATGTTGATGTTGCTGTGGATTATGAAGAAAAAAAGGTAACCCATGCTTGTGCAATGATTGATGTTGTAGGAAACTATGGGTTAACTACTCTTGTTGATCCTGCGTACCGACAATATGACTTACGCCATGCCTCTTTCAACCCCATCTCTGACAAACAGCTTACGATGTGGCTGAACAGCTTTGATTAGCTATTTTAGCACACTAATCTATATATAATCTCTTTTCTTTATGATCTTATGATTGAAGAATACAAATATGGCTGCTTCAAAGCAGATGGTAAGGAGTTTCTTGGAGATTTGAAGATAAAAAATAATAAAGCTCATTACTGGCAGGATCTTGAGGACAGAGAACTTAAGACTTTGCACATCAATGACCTGCTCAAAGAAAAGCCCGATGTTTTTGTTATTGGAACAGGCGCTGGAGGTTTGTTGCGGATTGGTGAAAACATCAATGAGTATTTGAACAGCTGGGTTTTGAACAGCGGAAGAAAATCATCGTACCATATTAAGAAAAACAGCGAAGCAATAAAAATCATTAATTCTGCAATTGAACGCGGACAAAGAGTTTGCGCAGTTCTGGCAGGTGGATGCTAACATGACAAAACTCAAAGAAGGCATGAAAGCTCCTGATTTTTCTGGAGAAACATTGCATGGAAAGGTTTCTTTGAAAGATTTCAAGGGGAAGAATGTTGTGCTTTATTTTTATCCTAAAGACAATACGCCCGGATGTACGATTGAAGCAAATGATTTTAGCTCTGAAAAAGGTAAATTTGATAAGTCGAATACTGTTATCTTTGGCGTGAGCAAGGACAATTTAAAGTCGCATGATAAATTCACTTGCGATTATAGCTTAAAGATTGATTTGATTTCTGATGAAGATTTGAAGATACATAAAGCATATGGCGTCTGGGGGAAAAAGAAATTCTTGGGAAGAGGATTTCAAGGGACAATCAGAACAACGTTCCTCATTGATACAAAAGGCACCATTGCAAAGATCTGGCCTGATGTTAAGGTAAAAGACCATGCTCAAGAAGTTCTTGCTCGTGTCAAATCTTTATAATTCTGCATAATCGTCTATAGCAAGCTTTTAATACCTCGCGGTCTTGTCCTTCCTATGCAAAAAGAGGATTATTTCTTGCATAAGGTTTTCACGCCTATTGTGTTTATTCTGTTGATTATTGCTTTCTTTTTACAATTCCCAGGAGAAGAACTCAGCGGAAATATTATACTCCAAGCTCCAACTACCTTAGAGGTTTCTTTTCGTGAACCGCGAGCTGATGGAAGTTCCAGCTACTATAACTCAGACACCTCTGTTGATCTTACACTCTTTTCTCCAGAAAAAAAGTTAGTTATTAACTCTCTTATCCTTAAAATTGATGGTACACAACAATTCACATCACCAGAGGTTATTACAACACCAGAAGGCTCAGTTGTTCATACAAGATATACAATTCCACCAGCATTACCTGATGGCAAACATGAAGTAGATATTACTCTACAAACAAACAAAGGAAGCAAAACTTTTTCCACCTCATTTCTTGTCGATTATACCGCACCGCACATCGTTGTCAATCCATCACAAGGGCTAACACAAAAACTTGTTGTTACCGATAATCGCAATGTTGCGTATGTTCGTGCATTTGCTTATACCACTGGAAAATTTATTCGCTTAACAGATCCTACAAAGATTTCTCCACGCGACTATTCTTTTACACGAAGCGATGCTTCCTCTTGGAAAAATATTGTTTACCTGGCTGGTGATGGGTTGCCAGGAAATTATCAAATGTCTCTAGCGTATGATTCTGCGGGTGGACCGCTTGAAGGCGAGAGTGCTGTGTATAATAATTTTGCACCGAATCCTGGAGATGAAACTGAGGAATTAACTGCTGGTGGAGGCGGTGGAGGAAGTGATGCTTGTGTTTATCGTGCAAGAATTGTTGTGCCTTATCTCTATTATAGTGGCATATTTAACACATCAAAACCCAGTAACAAAGCAGCAGCTTCACAGAAGGTCAAAGAAAAGATGAACTCGTATGTCGACCTTCTTGAAGAAGCAATTGCTCTCTTAAGTGATAGTGTTGCATCTCAGGGATACGCTCCTATTAAGCTCGAGATTACTGGCAAGAGCACACATGGATTTGCAGTCGACTATTGGACATCACAAAATAATAGTGAGCATCCTTACTTTTATTCATTTTTTGATTCTATTCCATCTTCTGTGCAGTTTACTGGAGCATCAAATGATTTTATTCCAGGTCCTTTTTACTCAAAAATCCCTGTTGATCCCTATGACCCTCTTGCGCCAGAGCCATTTCCAAAAAAACAAGACTATGAAGAGGTCATGGTCGTTGTTGATAAAGCATCTGATCCGTTAAGTGGTGTTGTTGCACAGACCTACTTGTATGATGGATTTATACTCGCACCTTCTAATAAAGATTGGAATCCTCCAAATATGTATCCCTTTATTATTCCTCAAACAGCTCATGAAATTGGACATTCTTTAGGATTGGATCATTCAACAGCACTAAACAATCTCATGTGCACAAATGTTGGAGGTCTTATCTGTGACTTCACTGCTCAACTCACAAAAGACCAAGCACGTGCGATATCAGGTCATCTTTGTGGTTTGCCTCCTGAAAAATTAAATTTTGAAGCAATAGACCTTTGGCAGAATCCTGAATTCGGTGTGAATAAGCTGGCTACTGAACAAGGGTTTATCTGTGGTAATGGTAAGATTGGCGATGCAGACCAATGTGAAAATGCATTTTACAATTTAGGAGCACTCTGTCCAAAGCCAAATCCTGAACAAAAAAGGGCAGTTTGGCCAGACATTAAAACATGTGTGGCAGATGAATCGGGAAAGAATTGCATTTGTAAGCTGGGCATACCTCCAACATCTGGAGCTGGTGCTGGTGGAGCACCAACACTTCCTCCAGGAGGATTAGCGTCACCACCTCCAAACCCTTCAGGAGCTCTTCAAAGCGCAACATCAACAGTCGGCGGTGCTAGTCCTGCTGATGGTTGCACAAACGTCGATACGTGTAGCATGGATTATATATGGAATGCAAACAAATGTATATGTGAAGCCTGTAAGGATTCTCCAAATGCTGAGTGCAAGGAAGATAAAATCGTGTATTGTCCTAAAGGAGGCGTTATGGTAGAAGAAAAACAAAAATGCATCAACTGCAAACTCATGCCACATCCCTGTCCTCCTGCTACCAAACCTCTTTAAAAAAATTTCTCTTGCTTTGTGAATTTTTCATACATTTAAAAACCTGAAAAGTTTAAAAAAGAGATCTCTTTTAACATTCTTATGACCTACACAGACACCGCATCAAGATTGGATACTTTAGATGAAACTACGCAAGAACAAGGAAAAATACTTGTTGGTATAGGCGATTTGCACGGCCATTTGCTTGCACTTGAAAGACTGATGGAAGGACTTGATGAAGAATATGGCATCTTTGAAGATAGGCATTTACTGCGCTTGAACAAAGGTGTTGAAATTGTTTTTACAGGAGATTATATTGACCGGGGCAATAATGCCTTAGGAGTCATTGACGCTCTTCGAGATTTAGAAGAAGTTAATCCCACAGCTGTGAGAAGATTGTTTGGTAATCATGAACTCATGGCACTTAGTTGCAAACCTCTTGCTCAAACTATTGCATGTTTTCCTCCTGAAGAAGAAGGACAAATGTTTACCGCCTATGCACAAGGTGTCCATGGAAGAAATGGCGGAGTTGCTTTTGTCAAAGAATTTGGTGTTACTCCAAAAGAGGCATTTGAAAGTTATACTAGAAGAATTGCACGAAATGGTGACATTGGAAAGTGGATGCGAAGTCTTAAACCGTTGCATCTTGCGCGCATTGGAAGCAAGAGAGTTCTTTTTGTTCATGGAGGAATACCACACCAACTTGATGGATGCTCTTTACTAGAAAATTACCTCTTTGATTTTGATGAACACCTTCGAGGTGGAACAACTAGAACTTATGGTGGTGCAAAGAGAAGGTATGTCGAAGATGAAAAAGTGGGAAGACATAGTATATTTTGGGACAGAAGAATACCTGATATGCAAAAACAAGAATTAGAACAAATAACAAAAAGTCTTGATGTTAATCACATTGTCATAGGTCATACTCCTCAACGAGTTATACAAAATTATTTTGGTCTAGCCTTTAACGTTGATGTTGGTATGTCTCCAGTATATGGCGAGAATGAGCCTGCAGCTGTTGTTTTCAAAGAACGAGGCGTTTATGCCTTTTATGTAGAAAAAGGTGAAAGAAGGCTTGTTGGATAAAATATTTAAATGAGCAAATAAAAAGATTCTTATGAAAAAAAAGATGGTTCTCATTCTATTGCTCTTCTTTCTTATAGGATGCTCTGCAAAAAGCGGAAATACCGTTACCGGCGAAGTTGTTGCTCCAACGACTGAACAACAGATCGAGGAGCCTAGTGGAATTCCACCTGTCGAAAAAGAAAAGACGGTTTCCTTAAAAATAGGAACAAAGGAAGAATGTGAAACACAGAAAGGTGGATGGATTAAAACAAAAAATGTTGGGGCTGGTGAATTGCATTACAGTTGCCATGAAAAATTTGATGATAGTGGAAAGAATTGCTTTGACAATAAAGACTGCAAAGGACTCTGTGTTCCTTTTGGTGACATTGACGGACTTGTCGCATATGGGAAATGCTCAGACTATGATTCAATAGAATCCTGTGAAATTATTGTTTCTGGAAAAATAGAGAATTTACCTAACTGTCCAGCTTAACCTGTTGGGCATTCACCTTCTGTCCAAGAAATAACTTTTTCATCACTACATGCCACACAACTGTTACTAAATGTTTGTGCGCAAGGATATTTTAAACAGTGTATTTTTGCAGGGTCAAACCAGCCACATACTGGCTTGTATATCGCTGTGCATACTTCTGCCTTCTTCTGTTCTGGTGTGCAATCATATGCTTTTAATTTTCCTTCAGGACAAGGTTCAAATTTACAATTGGGTAATGTGCGGCCAACTGTTGTGCCATCTGGACAAATTTTGAGTTCTTTTGTACATCCCAAAGGAGGCTCTGGAGCAGGCGCTGGTGAGCACGCTACGAGAAAGATTGTAAGCATCATTATGGATAATATTTTTAACATATTCATGTTAGGTTGCAGGCATTTAATAATCTTGCCATGATTAGTTTTATAATCTCTTGCTATACAAGAATATAAATGTTCAATGCTTACAATAAAAAGAGAATCATTCACATCAATGGAAATATCATAATTGCAAGTGTTGTTTCTACATTGATTGTTGCATTGATCATTGAATCTGCAAAAAGCATTATGGTTTCTATGAGTGCTGTTGTTGGAGTGACAGCTGTGTTAGATATGATTCTTGATGCAGGAATTTTCTTCACACTTCATTATCTAAGCTCAAACTATGGAAAAGCTCATATCAGAAATTATTTTCTTGCTAAAGATGTAGTAAGAATTCATGGCCATAGAATTTTTTTATCTCCCCTATTCTATTTTATCGCTGTTTCAACGCAAAGTGGCTTACTCATGATGCATGCAGGGTATGGCACAAGTGTCATCTGGGCGTATCTTATTGCGTTAGTGATAACAAGATATGTACATACAGTTTATGGAATAAAAACAGGTTTATTTAAATGAAAAGTCGAATTGGAATTTTTTAACATCAAAAATATATTTTTTGCCAAGCATCTTGACTATTTGTTTTGCATCGTTTTCAGAGTTTTTCAGGCATGTTGAAGCTCCTGGCGAGGGAGTTATATTAAATAAGATGTTATTTCCTACAATCTCTGCCGTGCCAAAATCCATCTTCTTTTCCTTTACATCCACGACTTGAGGCCTTATTCCTCCATAACCCTGTGCAAAATGAATGTCCTTCAATCGTGCAGAGGGAATTATTTTTCTCACTTCTTTCAAGAAGAGGTATTTTCCTATGATAGGCACGTCATACATGAAATTCCTGAAGATGTACTGAAACAAAATTGGATCAGCAATTATCTTGAACAATGAAAGTATTGCATCGATTCTGAACTGGAACATTTTGAAAAAATCTATAATTGATTTTGGTTTTCCTCTTTCTAGCAATGGAAGAACTTTTGCAGTTGGACCAAAACGTGTTATACTTGCATCATTCACATCCGGGTCTCCATGAATTGCTGCGAAAGGAAGTTTCTTTTCCTGCATGGTGTAGACTTTGTTGCTTAACAAATTTCTTCCTGCATAAAAGCTTCCCACAACAGGGAGAAGTATGGTGTCTTTTGCATAACCAAGCTGCTGTGCAAAGATTAAGCTATGTGATCCTGCTGCAACCATGACCATCTTGCCTTTGATTGTTACCTTGTCTGTTTTTATGGTATAACTGTTTTTCTCCTCTGTTATTTTGCTCACTTCATTCCCAAAATAAAATTCAATCTCCTTGCCTGATTTTTTTGCTTGCTCAACAAAAGATTCTGAAAGCTTTCCAAAATCAACTGCGTAGCCATCATCTGAGCAAAGTGCCATAATTTTTTCAGCAGGATTTCTATTTTTTGTAATGTTGGGTTCAAGCTTTTCAATGTCTTCCTTGTAAAGCCTTTTGAAGCCTGGAAAGAGTGTTTTAAACTCTGTATAACGTTTTTCTAATTCTTGAACTTGATTATCCCCAACAGCGAGCACCATCTTCTTTGTCTTGTTGTGCATCTTTGTATGAGGATCGTGCACTGCAAGGTATTTTTTTACCATATCAGCACCTTCCTTCACGCACTTGGCTTTTTCATAGGTATAATTTGTTTCAATATCTCCAAAATGCAGCGTCTGGCTGTTGTTCCAGTTTGCAGAATTCACTTGTGCTAGTTTGGAATATTTTTCTATCAATGCAATTCTTTTTATGTTGGTGTAATGACTTAGTGTGAAAAGTATTGCTGTTCCTGTAACTCCTCCACCAATGATTACAACATCATATTCTTCTTGCATTGTAAAAACAATAAAAAGGTTTAACGGCAGATGCCGAAAAACCAATTGTAAGATTTATTCTTTGTCAATAGCCCAGCTTCCTGAGCCAGTGTATCTCAAAAGGTTCATGCCTGCAATGGCACTTACTCTTAAGAGTACATCAATCCACATCATTGGATTTTGTGTGTCTTTCAGATGCACTGTTATGAGTGCAACGACCAAGACGAACATCAATGGCCATACTGCATATTTCACCTTATAACCGATGATTAATGCAAGTCCGAAGATTATCTCTGAAAGGATCAAGATCCATCCAAAGAAAGCAGGACCTGGAAATCCGAGCTTACCAAGCATGCCTATGATCATATCTGGTGCCATTATCTTAGCTATTCCTGGAACTAAGAACAAAAGACCCAGCATAATTCTTAGAAATGCTGTTGAATGCATATGATTATTGTCCATTTATTTTACCTCCGCTATTTTGTTATTATTTGGGTTATTCTCCTGTTTTAAAACATTATCTTTTGCTACCGTACTGTTTTGATTGCTGTGGTAGTGTTTGTTATGGTTATGTTTATCAAGAAGAAGCCATAGTATAATCAGTAAAAGTATGATCAAGAGTAATGCATACAAAAAATCCCATGTTATACCAGGTTGTGTTAATTCTTCTGCAGGCTTTTGCAATTCTGGCTCTAACTCTTTTTCAGGCGGTGGATAAATTATTTCTTCAGGTCCTTTTGAAGGTGTTTCAATTGGAGGCTCTTTTAGGATTCCATTATCTCCACCTCCGACTCCGCCTGATGGTGGATTGACAATTGGAGGCTCTTCTTCTGGCAAACCAATTTGCACGCTTGAACCTGCTGCATCTTCTGCAGCATGAACAAAAGAAAAACTAAGAATAATAAATAAACTAAAAATAAAAAATATTTTTATTTTCATACAAACTCATTGCCATTCTTGTTTATTAGCATTACTCTTTTGCTTTTTATATAAAATCCAGCCGATGAGCAACAATGCAATAATTATCACTACGACGTATACTGGTGTGTAATCTCTTGCATGTGCGTTGCAACCAACTTTTATTTTCAATGGAACTGATACTCCTAAAGATGTTGCTGATCCTGTGCCTGTCGCTCCACCTGTTTGTTCCTCAACTGCTAAGATGCTTCCAGAATATTCAACTTGTGGTTCACTACATGTTTGTTCACATAGCATGCCACCAATTAAACAATCTCTTGCGTACACTCGTGCAAGTTTGAAGCAGAATTCAACGGGAATGGCCTGATCATGATATGTTTCTGCTGGCACGAATTTTGGATCTGTGTCCTCTTTTGTTATTATTCCTTTTAGTTCGTCTGAAACACTCAAGGTGGCTGTTACATCCTCATCCCAAGGATTGTAAATACCATAACCAATACAGTGTGAAGCGCCCTCGTTGACAATCTCTGTTTCTGTTGTCCAAACAATGCCAACACCTTTTCTTGCGAATGCTACCTGAGACAAGCTCATTACCATTAACAAAATCAATACTGCTATGTACACTCTCTTCTTCATTTTTCACCTCAATTTTAACATGGACTTAATGTCGGGACTGCTCTGAAAAATATTGTATTGTTGTAAAATCCTGGCTCTTGTGCTGCACTGACATTCAACCAGAATCTGTAATGATTTGACTGACCAGGTGAGACTCCTTTCGTTTCTGGTTGGAAGGATGTATTTATTGGCTTACCGAATTTTGCAGGCACTAATGCTGTTGTCGTTGTGCTGTTTGCCCACGTATAATTTCCAAGCCCGATAGTTGCAGCTCCTCCTGCTGTTGACAATGGTGCATTTGCTCGTATACAAAAATCAACAGCGGTGTTTGAATCTGTTGATACTGTGATGTTGTATTCTGTGACATTCGATGTTATTGGATTATAATTTCCAGTTCCGTTTGCCTGTGCTATTGGAAGAACTGCGATTGTACCAAAATCAATACCTGCGGATAAGTTTGAAGATTTTGCAATTGCGAGATATGCCTGAATTTGCACTCTTGATGCAGTTGTCTCTACTGCTTGATAACCTGTTAGTTGCTGATTCAAATCTTCAAATTGCGCTACTTGATGTGTTACGCCATACAAAGAAAAAAGAATAACACCTACGAGAACAACTAGCACCAAGCTCTCTTTTTGAATTTCCACTTTTCAACAATTATAGTTCTACTTGGAAGATATATAAACTTATTGCTTGAGTGAGCTGTAAAGTAAACGGGAGTTAATGGGTATTTTTCATTTTGATAAAAGAACATTAACCTAAGGTTAATAATTTCACATAGTTTTTTCGTTTTATCGACGGAAATCCATTTCGTGTTTTTTATCATAATTTTGACAACTTTTATTTGATTTTATTGGTTCAACGCTCCCCGCATTTTTCTGAATAGAAATCATTAAGTTAAGAAAAAAGTGATAGAACTAAATTTTTGAATAACGCAGATATATATACTCTTATCGCATATGTATCTGTAATTAAGTATAGCATATTGAATAAATCAGATACTTTATTTTAAATTATGAAAAACGAACAAGAGTCTATTAAAGAGGCAAACATAAAACTAGAAGAATACAAAAGATTAGCTGAAGAAAGGTTTGATAAACTAAAATATTTACAAGCAGATTTTGACAATTATCGGAAAAAATTCGATAAAGAAAAAGAAAGTATAATAAGACTTGCAAACGAGAACCTAATTCAAGAATTGATAGTAATTCTTGATGATTTCGAAAGTTCAATAAGGTTAACAGAAAACGATAAGAACAAAGAAGGGATTTTACTAATGAAAAAAAAGTTTTTAAACCTTTTGCAAAAGCATGGGTTAAAAGAAATTGAATCACTTGGTAAAAAATTTGACCCCAATTTCCATGATGTATTATGCAAAGAATTAAGCGAACATGATGATGATGTAGTGATTAAAGAAATACAAAAAGGGTATATCTTATGCTCAAAAGTAATAAGGCCGGCAAAGGTAAAAATTTCCAAAAGAGATAATTCCCAAAATTTAAAAGGGGATGATTTGAAATAACACTATGGCAAAAGAAAAAATTATCGGAATTGATCTTGGTACTTCAAATAGCCAGGCCGCTGTAGTTCTCGGTGGAAAGCCAACAATTATCCCTTCAGCTGAAGGCACAACTGTAGCTGGAAAAATGTTTCCATCAGTTGTGGCATTTACAAAAGATGGCTCTCTTTTAATAGGGGAATCTGCAAAAAGGCAGGCAGTAGTTAACCCAGAAGGGACTGTAGCGAAAGCAAAAAGAAAAATCGGAACTAATTTTAAATATTCTCTCTATGGCAAAGAATATACTCCTCAGCAAATTTCATCTTATATTCTACAAAAGATAAAAAGAGATGCTGAAAGTTTCCTTGGTGAAGAAGTTAAAAAAGTAGTTATTACTGTTCCAGCTTATTTTAATGATAATCAAAGAACCGCTACAAAAGACGCAGGCACAATAGCAGGTTTAGAAGTAGTAAGACTCGTGAATGAACCAACTGCTGCTTCAATGGCTTATGGTCTTGACAAAGAAGGAGAACATAAGATTCTTGTTTTTGATTTAGGTGGTGGAACTCTGGATGTTACAATAATGGAATTTGGAGATGGAACATTTAATGTTCTTTCTACTTCAGGGGATACTCAATTAGGTGGAACTGACATGGACGAATTTATCGTAAAATGGATTATTGAAGAGTTCAAAAAACAAGAAGGTTTTGACTTAAATGATGACTCTACTGCAATGCAAAGAATAAGAGAATCTGCAGAAAAAGCAAAAATTGAACTTTCTGGAGTTATCGAAACTGAAATAAACATCCCATATATAACTGCTACAAATAAAGGTCCCAAACATTTACTGCTTAAAATAACTAGGGCAAAATTAGAACAATTAATAGACCCTTTGATTAAAAGATGCATTCACCCAGTTCTACAAGCATTAAATGATGCAAAACTTAAGAAAGAAGATATTCATAAAATAATTCTTGTTGGCGGACCTACTCGAATGCCGATTATTCAAAAGTTTATTGAAGAAAATGTTGGTAAGAAAGTTGAAAAATTAGTTGATCCAATGGAATGCGTTGCTATGGGTGCAGCAATCCAAGGAGCTATTTTATCTGGAGATATAAAAGACATTGTCTTACTTGATGTTACTCCTCTAACTTTAGGTATAGAGACTTTAGGGGAAATTATGACTCCATTAATTGAAAGAAATACAACTATTCCAACCAAGAAAAGCCAGAATTTCTCTACAGCAAGTGATTTCCAGAATGCTGTAACAATTCATGCATTGCAAGGAGAAAGACCAATGGCTAAAGATAATATTAGTCTTGGTAACTTTAATTTAGTTGGTTTACCTCCAGTACCAAGGGGTGTTCCACAAATAGAAGTAACATTTGATATTGATTCTAATGGTATAATCAGTGTTAAAGCTAAAGATTTAGGAACAGGTAAAGAACAAAAAATGACAATTACTGCTTCAACAAAGCTATCTGACAAAGATATTCAAAAGATGATGCAAGAATCTAAAGAACATGAAGAAGAAGACAAAAAGAAGA
>OBEQ012032137.1_pt1 | contig 23306 bp, 26 predicted proteins | sample 1670901 | NCBI WGS metagenome assembly OBEQ01 (sample SAMEA104232315, study PRJEB22302) | groundwater metagenome | biome: forest; feature: aquifer; material: groundwater | place: USA | collected 2011-08-07 | depth 5.4 m
CTGCGCCAAGACCCGGACATTATCATGGTCGGCGAAATTCGCGACAGCGAAACGGCCGAGATTGCGGTGAACGCCGCCTTGACCGGACACTTGGTTTTTTCAACGCTTCACACCAACACCGCCGCCGGCACCTTCCCGCGCCTGATTGACCTCGGCGTCAATCCGAAAACCATGGCCTCGGCAATCAACGTCTCAATAGCCCAAAGACTGGTCCGCAAACTCTGCCTGGAATGTCGGAAGGAAGTTGTGATTGCGGGAAAAGAGAAAGCGCTTATTGACAAAGTTCTTGCACTAATCAAAGACAGGGCGGCGGTTATAAACAGGACAAAAATGTGGGTGGAAGCCGGCTGTGATGCTTGCAATCACACCGGTTTTAGCGGACGAATTGGGATTTATGAGGCCATTCTGATGAACGACGCGATTGAAGCGGTCGTCCGCCAGAACCCGAGCGAGCGGGAAATTCAAAAAGCCGCCCTACCCCAAGACATTCTTACCATGAAAGAGGACGGCATTATGAAAGTGCTGGCGGGCGTTACCTCGCTTACGGAACTGGGGAGAGTTGTGGATCTCGAACGCGAGTAGGGTGCAAGCCCCCGCCCGCGGCGGGCGCGGGCTATTCATAGCCATTCGTATATTGGTATGGTAAAGCCATTGCTTTTTTTATTTTTCCTGTTGGAAAATTTTTAAACGTTGCTTTTGAAAAAGTGCGGGGGTACTATAAGGATAGGTTAGAAAAGTCGCCCCGCCCAAGTTTTGTCTGACAAAACTTGGGCGGTTGGGCGGGCAGGTCTTCCAAAACATAAATCTCTAAGCAATACTTTTAATATGCGTACTAAAAGTTAAATAGATTCCCAAGGATAACCCCAGCAAATCCGCCGAGGCGGACAACCAGAATGTCCTCAAAAAAATACTAGCTAAGCCCGGAGGGCCGAATTGCTTAGAGATTTATATTTTGGAAAGAAAAGATGAAGCAACCCTTAAGGCAAGAAAAAATACGCTTCACGCGTAGCCAAACCTAAGCTATCAACTAACTTCCAAGAGTTTAGCACACAAACGTTTTTATGTCAAGAAACCCTGCCAAAAAAAAGTTTGGGGAAGAGGCTGTCAAAGCCGAAAAGCCCTTGGCAGAAAAGGCTATTGTCGGGGAAGAAGTGTTTCTTGACCAAGCCCTTAGGCCCAGCCGTTGGGACGACTATATCGGCCAAAAAAATATAAAAGAGAATTTGCGGATACTTTTGACCGCCGCCGCTGAACGCAAACATCCGCCGGAGCATATTCTCTTCTACGGCCCACCCGGCTTGGGCAAAACGACGCTGGCCCACCTCATTGCCAAAGAAATCGGCGCCCAAATCAAGGTGACGTCTGGCCCGGCTATTGAAAAGGTTGGCGACCTGGCATCGGTGCTGACCAACCTCTCGCCGGGTGACGTGCTTTTCATTGACGAAGTTCACCGCTTGAATAAAGCCATTGAAGAAATTCTCTACCCCGCCATGGAATCGGGAAGGCTTGATATTATCATCGGCAAAGGCCCTTCGGCGCGCACCATTCAGCTTGAACTGCCGCCATTTACTCTCATCGCGGCCACCACCCGCATCGCGTTACTTTCTTCGCCACTGCGCTCACGCTTCGGCGGCGGGGTGTTCCGGCTGGAATTTTACAGTAATGAAGAAATTGAAGAGATTATCAAACGTTCGGCCAAAATTTTAGGGGTTGAGGTGGAAAAAACAGCCTCACATGAAATCGCCAAGCGCAGCCGCTTCACGCCCCGCACCGCCAACTATCTTTTGAAACGCGCGCGAGACTTCGCGCAAGTTCATCCCCCCACCAATTTTACCGAAACTTCTGCAACCGCTAAGCGTACGGCAAATACTTCCGCACGATTTTCATCCAAAAATAATTCTGTCAATGAAATTGGTGGGGGGGTGAATCGAGGAAAAATCTTAATGACAAAAGAAACGGTGGACAAAGCCTTGGTGCTTCTCGGCATTGACGAGCTGGGCCTCGGCCACTCCGACCGGGCGCTTCTAAAAACCCTTATTGAAAAATTCGGCGGCGGCCCAGCGAGTCTAAACACACTTTCTGCCGCGCTCTCCGAAGAACAATCAACCATTGAAGACGTTCACGAGCCGTATCTTCTCCAACTCGGCCTGATTGAACGGACGCCGCGCGGCCGCACCGCCACCGCTAAAGCCTTTGAGCATCTCAAGGGCTTCAGACAGACGCTTATCTAATGCTTTTTGAATTCTTCACTTGCCTTCCAAATAATCGAGAACCAACCGACCATATTCTTTGTACGCTTGGGCAAAAGTTTTAAGAGAACGATACAAAAGTTCTGGATTGATTTCTTCGTATTCATGTACCAATTTATTGCGAAGTCCTGTTGAGGGCGCAAGATTTTCCGCTTCTTCTTCCGTTAAAACTCCGATTTTTACAAGAGCGACAAACGAACCGTAATTTTTTTCCGGCGGGGGAAAACCGCGGTCTAACACAAGATGCGTATTGATATCAACCGCCGAGTCAACGATGAGTTGAAAATTTCGTTCCGCCGCTCGCATATCCCTCCGGCTGGAGTGAAACTTCGTGTATGACATCAGTAGTATCGGCTCAAGGTCGTCGAGATAATTTTTAATTTCGTCCAATTTTCTTCCAAGAAAACTTTTATCTAGCATAAGCTTTTTTAAGATATGGCCAAAGCGCCTCGCGAAATTTTTCGGTGTCCCAATAGACTTTAATCGCTAGTAGCCGGAAACGCATAAAATCATTTTCGGAACCGAAAAGTAGTTCCCCATCTCTGGCGATATGGTATTGAAGCAGAGGAGAAATTTTAGGAGAAATCAGCACCATATCTATTCTGTCCGGCGATTCTTTCAAAAGCTCCCCCAAAGTGAGTAGAATCTCGTGTTGTCTCGCATAATCGGTTTCTGCTAATGCACGGGAGGTTTCATTCAAAAACACGGCGATATCAATATCATCCGGCTTTTTTGCTTCGGTCGCCGCGGAACCAAAAACTACAAGCATCAAAACCCCGAGCTTTTGGAGTTTCGTTTCAAATCCCGTTTTTAGGCTGTTTCGGTCTATAGTCATACAAAAACTATATCACGAAATAAACTTACGCGCATCCTACGCGCGAGGCAGAACCGTCACGCCGAAGGCGTACGAGCACTTAAATGGAACCAAACGGACATTGTTATAACCACGGACCCGATAGAAAATTATTTTTTATCGGTTCCTTTTTCCCAAATATCAGGATTGTCTCCCCTCGTTTGTGGAGGGATATCGCTAATCCGACGAGGCTTCCCGGAAAGATACGGCGGATTATTCTTAAGCCATACTATTCTGTTTTGAAGAAAGTCTTCAACTCCACCCTCCACTTCCCTGCCGTCCGGAGTCTTGCCGTCATGTTCAATGACGTACCTAGTCTCTGGATCGCTCATAAGGAGCGAATTCTCTTTCGCCAGGTCAAGTGCAGCCGCGCGATCCTCGGGAGTGCTGGGAAATTTATCAATACTCGATGACCCTTCAGATGTTGACATATTAATGAATTTAAGTTAATAATGATATTAGAGTAAACTGGTACAGGCATCATAACAAATATGAAAAAAGAAAGAAAGCATGAACGCAACTATACTACTGCAAGGTTACCTAACCACCGAGAAACTTCGGGAGGCCGCACGAGAGATGGCGCGCTATAGGCAACTATACGAGAACGACAGTAATGAGCCGAGGGGTGAGCTGAGCCTTGTCATCGCAAGCGAGGGTGCCGTAGCGACTGAAGCATTGGCGCTTTCTGATGACATGAAGAGTTTATTCTTCACTACCGCCAAAATCTACCGGGCGGAATCGGCCGCTGCACTTATCGCCTTGGCGGCCGAGAAACGAGAAATGGTGCGAAATGGCATCTTCACTATCAGCCTTGGAATGGCGGAAGTAGATTCGGGAACGCTCATTACGCCGGAAAAGGTGTCCGACCAAGTTATTGAACAGGCAAAACAGTTCCGAAACAAAGTTTTTGAAAGACTGGAGCATTTGGGTTTTCCGAAAACCGGACCGCTTATGAATAAACTCCTAACTCAAAATCAGCTCAGCTTGACTGCCGATGAGTGCCTAAAACTAGGCGTCGTCGAACGGATTATCTAACATCAAGCAAGAAGGTTTGAGTATAGACCAATCCGCCGCCATTATTATGATGGCGGTTTTCTTTTGACTGCGGTGTGGTAAAAAACAAAAACGACAAAGCCCAGAGTTAATCTGGATCTTCGATGAAAGTTTTTTGTGTGGGGACTTACAACCCCTTGAAAAGAACAAATTCTTGCAAAGACAAATGCCTGCCCGACCGAAGCCGGGCGGAGGCGGGGATGTGGCGGAACGGGATTAGAACCCGCTCTGCCACCGGTAAAGCGTTTGAACACCTCAAAATCAAATCTTCCGGGATTCTTTTATAGCCGCCCTTATTTTATCTCCTTTGCAATGCGCGAGCAGGCCAAGATAGGATGTGAGTCCGTTCTTGAATCGCTTATTACTAATTTCCCCTTTGGCTACCATTCGAAGCATTTCGGTGATTTTCTTAAACACCCTATTTTTTGTCCTTGCCCGCAGTATCCGATAGTGAGGTAAGGTGACATACCCGAGAAAATCGGTGCCTTGCAAAACTTTGCGTATAGTAATTTTGTTCGGATGGAGTGAGAGAAATAGTTTTTGCTCAAGAAAAATTCTAATCTTCGTCTTCCGATACTCAAGTTCCTCTCGCGAAGCCGATAAAATCACAAAGTCATCACAATAGCGGATATAATAGCGAACTCTCAACCCGTGCTTCACAAACTGATCAAGTTCATTGAGATAAATGTTGGCAAAAATCTGACTGGTCACGTTGCCCAGTGGTAAACCTTTGCCTGGTAGAACCTCAAACGACCTGATAACTTGTTCCAAAAGGGCGAGAAGTTTTTTGTCGGAAATCTTTCGCCTGACAAGTTTGAGTAAAATGGCGTGGCCAATGGAATCGAAAAATTTCCGCACATCGCACTTCAAAACAAAAGCAGAGTATCGATAATTTTTACTCACTTTCCTCGCGAATACTTCAAACCGTTTCACACCTCGATGAGTGCCTTTAAGATTGCGGGAGGCGTATGAATCATGAATAAAACAGGAATTGAATATATGATACAATACCTGATACAAGGCTTGATACAAAACCCTATCGGCGACACTGGCTTTATGTATACGACGGGGCTTCGGGTCTTGGACGAAAAATACTTTATACGGGTCAGGCTTCCATGAGCCGGAAATAAGTCTGTGATGCAAAGAAAATATATTGCTTTCCAACTGAAGCTCGAATCTGCCGACATCCGTATTTGACCGCTTGCCTTTGCAAAATGTTCGCCATGCCGAGAAAAGATTCTCAACAGAAATTACATCATAAAAATCAATACCACGATGCCCCCCCCAGACACCACTATTCCCATCATTCATAAGCTCCGACTTTTTCATAAAGATATCTATTCTATCGCGGAAAAATTATCTAAGCGAGATAAACTTGGAATCCATGCGCAAATCGAAAAACAATCCCTAGCCTGCCTCGCGCTTGCAGTAGAGTCCGCGTTTAAGCCAAAAAGCCTCAAACATATTTCTCTTGAGAGTCTGCGATTGCAGGTAGAAGTTCTCAAACACTTGGTGCGAACCGAATCCGAACTGCAAGTCCTTTCTGAAAAAACCTATCTTCGCCTTGCAGAGCAATTAGTAGAAATTTCAAAAATGACAAGTGGCTGGCTCGTCTATGCCACGCAAAAAGGCTCGTGATGAGCCTTTTTGGAGAAACTTCCTCGCGAGCCCGCAAGTTCGAATTCACATTGGCCGGATTGTACCAGTTGACGTTGAACTTGTAGTCGTTCCAACACGCGTCCGGCACGCGGCCATCGGAATTACGCGAACCTCAGCAGAGAGTGACATTCTCGATGTCCAAGTGCTTGCCCGTTTCCAGGAAATACTTGAGCTCGTGGAGCATACGCTCCGTCAAAGTCACGCCTTTGGTCTTCTGTTTCTTGAGGTTGTTGGCCGAGAGATTTTTTAGTCCCTCATCAGCCTCAACCACATCTCGAACCCAGATGGCATAAGTGCCGTCGCGATTGGGGTCTCGGTCATTTTCGGTCACGGAAACGTCGAGGTCATCGCTGTAACGCCAGCACTTGAAGCACTTGGCGCAGGCGTCGTAGACCTGATCATGTGTCAGACCATTGACCACGATGATGAGGCGATTGAAACCCTCTTTACGCTCGGGAAGCTTCACCTGCGAGAAATCGGCGGTGATGCCTAAGACCTCGCGGTAAAAATTTTCCCATTGCTTCACCTGATCAGTCAGGATGGCCGGATCGGGAAACAGACCAGCAACCTTCTGGATGAAAGCACCTTTGTTACCGATGATGGTATTAGCAGTCTCAAACGAGATGTCAGTCGGTACCCCTTTCGGAAGCAGGCTGTAGATTTCGTTGAGTTGGCCCGGGGTTGCCGGACGGGGAATTGCTAAGGCGGTCTCATTTTTCATGAGCAGTCCTTTCTTTTTTATTGATTTTCCAAAGAACAGTCGGGATAAAACCTGCATGGCTTATCCTCTGTTCTGCCAGAGATTATACAGCATAAGTAACAAATATGTCAAGTCTTTTCTGCTCCCCCAGTTCAGCTACACTACTGGTATGTCCGGGCACAATAAATGGTCGCAGATAAAACGGCAGAAAGGGCTAACTGACGCCCAAAAGAGCAAGACTTTTTCAAAGTATGCCAGATTGATAACTGTAGAGAGCAAAAAGGCCAAGGGAAACCGCGACGCACCGGGGCTTCGGGCAACCATTGAAAAGGCTCGGGCGGAAAATATGCCTAATGACAATATTGAACGGGCAATAAAAAAGGCAACGGATAATTCCGCGGTGATGGAGAATATTACTTACGAAGCATACGGGCCTGGCGGCTGTGCCATGATTATTGAGGCTCTGACGGAGAACCGCAACAAGGCGGCGCAGGAGATTAAATTTATCCTCTCGCAGCACGGCTTCACCCTCGCGGGGATGGGTGCGGCCGCGTGGGCCTTCGCACGCGAGGGCGCGAGCTGGAAACCGACAACCACCGTGCCGCTTGAGGAAGCTGACCTCGCGCTTCTGCAAAAGCTTGTTGAGGAGTTGGAGGAAAATGACGAGGTGCAGGAGGTGTTCACAAACGCTGAGTAGTTTCAAGTTTGTAGTTTTTAGTTCATAGTTTATAGAAAAGAGTATGAAAAGTGGGGACTATAAAGATTTAATAGTTTGGCAAAAATCCATAAAGTTAGTAGCCGCAGTTTACAATCTTACTGTAACATTTCCAAAAGAAGAAATTTATGGATTATCCTCGCAAGTAAAAAGGGCTTCCATATCAATCCCTTCAAATATTGCCGAGGGAAGCAAGAGGGGAACGCGGAAAGATTTTTGCCATTTTTTAGTAATAGCCTATGGTTCAGGAGCGGAATTAGAAACTCAAATTGAAATTGCAAAAATTTTACCCTATGGCAAAAACTTAAATTACACAGAAGTCGAAGATTTGCTGGCCGAAGTTATGAAAATGTTAAACAAAATGATTCACAATCTTCGTGATTAATATAATTTGTTTTTCTCTATAAACTAAAAACTATGAACTTCAGGCTACTAGCTATTGACCCTGGTTACGAAAAAATGGGGGTGGCGGTGCTGGAAATTCGCCGCGGCGAACCGAGCAAGGAAGTTTTGCTTTTTTCGGAATGCTTTAAAACCTCAAAAGAATCGGCGGCCGATGAAAGACTTTGCGCTTTAGGAAAGGAAATTGAGCGAGTAATTAAAAAATTTAAGCCGGAAAGTCTGGCGATTGAGAAACTGTTTTTCGCCGGCAACCAAAAAACCGCCATGCTGGTCTCGGAGGCCCGCGGCGTCATCATCTACGAAGCCGCGCGAGCTGGCCTGTCCGTTTTTGAATACACGCCACTTCAGGTGAAGGTGGCGGTTACCGGTTACGGCCGAAGCGACAAGGAGCAAGTGAAATTTATGGTGGAAAAACTGATTTCGGTAGGTAAAAAAATCAAAGAGGATGACGAGTATGACGCTATCGCTCTCGGCCTCACCTACTTCGCCCGCGAAAAACATTTTTCAAAAAAATGAAGGTAATTTTCTTAACGTCCCCTACCCCGCTAAACTTTCCGAAGTTTAGCGGGGTATCTAAGCGAGGATAGTTCCACGTAAGAACATTGCGGAGGTGAGCCAGCTGGTCTGTCAATGACCCCGAGCTATCTTTAGCGAGGGGCCCTTGACAGTGGCGAGCCGAGCATAGGAAAACCCCGCGCTGGCGGGGTTTATCCGTGTTCTTACGGGGAACTCTCCGAGCCCTTTATCCACAGGTACACCTTGTTTGCAAAAAAAACTATTTTTGATACAACTATGGCACTAAGATTGTTTTCTTCGAAAATCTTTCGTTCGACAAGAAATAATCTATTAACAATTAACTTTTCGCCCATGGACAGTGAGGACGAAGACAAAACATTAGACCCCGATTTGATGGAAGAAGCGTCGCCGGATTTAGGCGATAGCGAGGAAGTGGATTTGCTCTAAATAAAAATCCCGCCGCCCTGGTGGATTTTTAGTTGACGGAAATTTTCAAAAATCGGTGCTTGCCGATTTTGAAAACGGCTGGAGCGTCAATTTTGAAATTGAAGTCAAGAATTTTAGTCAGCGTGCCATCAGGCGAAACTACACTTACGGCATTCTCCCCCACGAGCCTCCGCCATTCCGATTTTGAAGCGACCAGTCCGGCACTGGCAAGACAATCGGAAAGGAGCACCCCGGAAACAGTTTTAAATTCTTTGGTATCCTCGGGAATTTTCCCTTCGCTGAATGTTTTGAGAAAATTTTCTTTGGCCTTCCGAGCCACTCTGTCTCCGTTATACATCGACACAACTGCCTCCGCGAGGTGTAACTTCTCATCTCTCGGATTAGCTCCGCTTTCCAATTTAGTTTTAATCTCCGCAATTTGAGACAGAGGCACGACGGTACAGAGTTCAAACGCCTGCAAGATCATGCCGTCCGGCCAGCTCATGATTTTACCGAACATCTCATCCGGCGCCTCCTCGAGAGAAACCATCTTGCCTTCGGTCTTCGCCATTTTTTTGCCAAAAGTGTCAACAAGGAGCTTCGTAGCGATAACGAATTTTTCTTTATTCTTTATCCGCTTCAGCAGATCGCGCCCCATGAGCATATTGAAGGTCTGGTCATTGCCACCTACCTCCCCGTCAACGTCCATAGCCACAGAATCATACCCCTGCAATACGGGGTACAAAAATTCGTTCACATATAAATCTTTCCCTTCCGCAATTCTCCGCTGGAACATATCACGTTTTATGGTTTGCGCGTACGTGATATAAGACAATAGCTTCGCGGTATCCGTCATGGACAATTTGTTCAGCCATGTGGAGTTGTATTTCAGTTTGGCGGGATTGCCGCCGCCGAACGCGAGTACTGATGAGGCCAGCTTTTTGTACGCTCTGGCATTTTTCAAGACCTGCTTTTTACTAAGTAACACTCTTGTGGCCATTTTGTCCGTGGGGTCACCAATCTGTGCCGTAAAATCGCCAATAAGTAAAATTACTTTGTGCCCTAATTTTTGAAGCTGCGCCAGTTTTAATAAGGGAACGGTGTGTCCCAAATGAAGGGTTGGGCCAGTCGGGTCAATACCATAGTATATAATCAATTTCTGACCGCTCTGGAGCCTTTCTCTAAGAAATTCTTTGCTCGGATAAATCCGTTCAATCCCGCGCGTCAGAAATTCATCAATTTTATCCTGATTTTCCATCACCACATTTTAACACAAAGCGCCGCTTAAAATCCTCTGTCGTGCTATTATATGCGGACACATGCGCAAACTGCTCAAGCTCCGAAAACGTCATCTAAAAGAAATGGCGCTTGGAATTATGACGCTCGGGGTATTCGGGGTCGGCACTCTTTTCCTTTGGGTATCAACCTTCACCATTCCCGACCTCTCCGCCTTCAACGAGCGCAAGGTCAGCCAATCAACTAAAATCTACGACCGCACCGGCCAGATTCTTCTCTACGACCTCAATCGTGGCATCAAGCGCAGCGTTATTCCGGACAGCGAGATTTCCCTAAACATCAAAAACGCCACCGTGGCAATCGAGGACAGTGAATTCTACGAACATCGCGGCATCAAGCTCACCTCAATTTTTCGGGCCATCCTCGCCAATATCGGAGCCGGTGGCTTCAGCCAGGGCGGCTCGACCGTCACCCAGCAAGTGGTCAAAAATTCTCTCCTGACGCAGGACAAGACGATAACGAGGAAACTGAAAGAATGGATTCTGGCTCTCAAACTTGAGCGGGTGCTGTCAAAAAGCGAGATTTTGGACTTGTACTTAAACGACGCGCCCTACGGCGGCACGGTCTACGGCATTGAAGAAGCGAGTCAAACCTATTTCGGCAAAAAGGCTCTGGACTTAAGCATCGCCGAGGCGGCTTATCTGGCGGCCCTGCCCAACGCCCCGAGTTACTACTCTCCCTACGGCAACAATAAGCAAAAGCTTGAGAGTCGGAAAAATCTGGTGCTGGCGAAAATGCTCGAGAAAAAATTTATCAGCCAAGATGAATATCAAAAAGCCACGGCTGAAAAGGTGGTATGGAAACCCCAAGAAAATATCGGCCTGAACGCGCCTCACTTTGTGATGTTCATCCGCCAATATCTCGAAGACACTTACGGCCAAGCCGCCATCGAGCAAGGCGGCTTAAAAGTCATCACCACGCTTGATTATGGTCTTCAGAAAAAAGCCGAAGCGCTGGCGAAACAATTCGCGCCGGACAATAAGAAAAATTTCAACGCCGAAAATCTGTCGCTGGTGGCGCTCGACCCGAAAACCGGCCAAATCCTCGTCATGCTCGGCTCGCGCGACTATTTTGACAAAGAAATCGACGGCAATTTCAATGTCGCCCTCGCCCATCGCCAGCCGGGTTCGTCCTTCAAACCAATCGTCTATGCCGAAGCTTTTAACAAGGGCTACACTCCGGAGACAATGGTTTTTGACATACCGATTGAATTTGACACCGAGTGCAATCCCGACGGCACAGCGATTATCCCGGGCAATGAAGATAAGTGCTATATGCCGGAAAATTTTGACGCCAAATACCTCGGCCCCATTAGCTTCCGAAACGCTTTGGCGCAATCAAGAAATATCCCCGCCATTCAAGTCCTCTATCTCGCCGGCCTCAAAGATTCGCTTCATCTGGCGAAAGATATGGGCATCAGCAGCCTCAGCAACATCAATCAGTACGGCCTGACGCTTGTGTTGGGCGGCGGCGAAGTGTCGCTTCTTGACCTGACGGGGGCGTATTCAGTATTCGCAACAAATGGCATAAGGAATCCGCATCAAGGAATTTTACGAACCGAGGACAAAAGCGGGAGAGTGTTAGAAACCTACCAACCGCATCCGGTTCAAGTTCTGCCAGAACAAACCGCCCTTTTGATAAACGACATTTTGAGCGACAACGCGGCGCGAGCTCCGGAGTTCGGCGAACATTCGGCGCTTTTCATTGAGGACAGACCGGTGGCCGTCAAAACCGGCACCACCAACGATTACCGAGACGCGTGGATTCTGGGCTACACTCCGAATCTCGTCGTGGGGGCCTGGGCCGGCAACAACGACAATCATCCGATGGAGAAGAAAATCGCCGGTTTTATCGTGGCCCCTTTCTGGAAAGCTTTTATGAGCGAAGCGCTGAAGCAATACCCGGTGGAAACTTTCAAAAGACCAGCAACGGTTGATGATAAAAGTAAACTCAAGCCCGTGCTCAACGGCTTCTGGCAGGGCGGTCAGCCGTACTTTGTCAATAAACTTTCGGGCGAGAGAGCGACCGAGTTCACGCCCGCGGAGTTGCGCGAAGAGCGAATAGTCAAACAAGTGCACTCCATTCTCTACTGGCTTGATAAAAATAATCCAACCGGCCCGCCGCCCGTAAGTCCCTCGGACGACCCGCAGTTTAAACTCTGGGAATACGCCGTCAGAAAATGGGTTACGGACAACCACATCGTTGAGGAGAGCCCGGCGGTTATTCCTGTGGTGGAAGACTCTATGCACCGCCCCGAACTGGCTCCCCAAATTACCATCGTCAACCCGAACCCAAGCCTTGTCTATTCGAAAAATCAAAACATTATGATTACGCTAAACACGGCGGGGAAATTCCCCTTATCGAAAGTTGATTACTTTGTGAACGGCAATTTCATCGGCTCGGCCAGCCGTTATCCATGGAGTTTTGTTTTCGCGCCGCAAAGCATTGAGAACCTCACTGATGAAAACGAAATCCGAGTGGTGGCCTACGACAGCGTGCTCAACCGCGGCGAGACAAAAAGCACGTTTAAGGTAAATCTTCTCCCAACAAATTAACAAACAGTTGGGTATCCATTGATAAGATTGCTATAGCAATCTTGTCAATGGATAGAGAAAATATGAAAAATCTTTAGATAAACTTAGCGGAGACCGGTAACTTTCATTGGCCCGAGAATTTTTGAAAGCTCGCTTATGAAAAGCTCGCGCTTCATATAGAGCTCGCTTTTCAAGGCTGGGTGGGCCTTGACGTACAAAACTCCGTCCCGGATTTTAACATCCTCCGCGTTGAGTTTGGCGTGTAAAATTTTTTCCACCTCTCCAATGAAAACTTCTTTGACCAAAGTGGACTCAAGTCCGAGCGTTTTGAATTTTTCTAAAAAAAAGGAGATTTGTTCCATGTTAGCAAATAAGGGGTCCCGCGACTATATTTACTTACACTCCGTGTAATACCCGATTATACTTAAAATGTATTCGGCTAAATATTGTGGCGGCACTAAAATAATAATTTACTTACAAAACTTTGTTCGCCTATTACACAGGGTCGCGAAAAATATAATCATCCGCGGCGGACTCATTATTTTTCAGCGATTCATCGGCATCACCAGATATGTAAAGCTTTTGTCGGATACCCCGCGGATAACCACCGGCCGGCTCGGGCCGGCGAACGATAGGGAAACGCTGTCAGTGCCAATTGACTGGAGGCAATCGGCAATGTAGCGGAAGTTAAAATTGGCTTCGGCATCGTCGCCCGAGAGCGCCGAGTCAAGAGTGGTGGTGTTTTCTCCAAGAGAGACATTTTTAGTGGTTAGTTCAAAACGCTTTTCGCTCGGCGCTATAACGATATTTACTTGATTGAAAGCGTCAGAAAAAATAGTGCTGATTTTCAGGGACTGTATCAGGTCTTCTTTCAAAAGAGTGGCTTCGGTTTTAAATTCTTTGGGAATAATTTGCCGATAATCCGGGAAGGTGCCGTCAATAACCCGAGAGGTTAGATAGGTGCCCTCATATGCAAAAGCGATTTGATGCTTGTTGAAGCGGATTTCAATCTCCCCTTCCGCTCGCTCAAGCACTCTGGTGATTTCCGCCACGTTTTTGAAAGGGATGAGCACGCGCTCAAAGTCTTTGATGTTTTTGGTTTTTATTTTTTTCTCGGCCAACCGAAAAGAGTCGGTGGCCGCGAAAACCATTTCGTGCTCTTCCGGATACACACAGACGCTCGATAGCTCCGGCTTGATATTGGAAACGGAAGAGCTGTACCAGACTGCCTTGAGACCTTTAACAAAATCGATGGCTGGCATTTCGCAGGTTCCGGTTTTTGGAAGCTCGGGAATGGTCGGGAAATCGTCGTGGGGGAGACATTTGATGGTGCTTCGGCTTTTGTGCGTGACGACTGAAAGAGTGGTGCCGTCACTTTCAAGTTTGATGCTTTTCTCATGAGGAATGTTCGCAATAAAAGCGCTGAAGATATTGGCCGGCACAGCCACTACCCCCTCAACCTCCACTTTGGCTGGCACAATGCTCTGGAAACCAAGGTCTAAATTGGTAGCGCGTAGCAAAAGATGGCCTTTTTTGGCTTCAATATAAACACACGAAAGCACTGGGAGATTTAAATTTTTGCCGGCAATTTTTTCCGCTTGGTAAAGAGCCTCCTGTAATTTGTTTTGTACACATTCAACTTTCATATTTCTTTATAAAGATAGTTACTATTATTAATGCTGTGGATAATGAATTTTTAGTTAAATAACTTTGTTTGGCAAGGGTTTTTGGAGGAACGTCTTTGGTATAAGGTGTGGAAAGTAAAGGGTAAGATGTTGAGATTTATTTTTATGCCGGTTTAAATAATTTTTTATTCACATTTTACGCAAAACTTTTCCACAGACTATCCTTTAGTAATCAGAGCATCGTCCGGATTTGGTCAATCTCTTGTCCAAGCGCAGTGTTTAATTTCAACTCGTTTTTTATTTTCTCGCAAGAATGAATAACCGTCGTATGGTCGCGGCCGCCGAGCTTTTGGCCGATGAGAGGATAAGATACGCGGAAATCTTCCCGCAAAATATACATCACAAGCTGGCGGGGCTTTACCACTTCCTTTCGGCGGGTTTTTTCATATATGTCCGTTTCCTCAATATTGAAGAAACTGGCCACGGCCTTGGTCACCTCTTTGACCGATACGGCTTTTTTCGGTTTGGCGCTGTGCTTAATGAGATGTTTCACTTCGCCGAGGTCCAACTCTCTGCCTTTGAGCTGTGATTGGCAGACCAAGACGTTGAGCATCCCCTCCAATTCGCGGATATTACCTTCAATCGAGGTGGCCAAGTGCTCCAGCACGCCGTCAGCGATGGCCACGGAGGAAGTCCTAGCTTTGGTTTTGAGGATGGCCAGACGCGATTCGCGGTCGGGGGTCGGAATATCCACAATCATGCCGGCCGCGAAGCGAGATTTCAGACGGTCCGCCAGATTGGGGATAAAATTAGGATGCTTGTCGGAGGAAAAAACTATTTGCTTGTTGCTCTCGTACATCGAGTTGAAGAGGTGGAACAATTCCTCTTGAGTTTGCTCTTTATTGGAGAAAAATTGAATGTCATCCATGATAAGCACGTCGTATTTTCGGTACTTCTCCTTAAAGAGGTTGGCTTTGTTGGCTTGAACCGAATTGACGTAATCAATGGTGAATTTTTCCGACGTAACGTAAAATACTTTCTTATTGGTGTTTTGGTTTTTAAGGTAATTGCCGATGGCCTGGATGAGATGGGTCTTGCCGTGGCCGGTGTTGCCGTAAATAAAAAGAGGATTATAAGCGACGCCGGGCTTTTTGACGACTGCTTGGGCAGCCGCGTGAGCCAATTCGTTGAAAGGCCCGACCACGAAGGATTCAAAAGTATATCTCGGATTTAAATTGTTATCTTTGTCAATGTAAAAATCTTGGAGCGGCAACTCCGCTGTCGCTCCAAGTAAAGCAGTGCGAGGCGCGTCAGACTCTTTGTGCTTACCGTCTTCTTTAGCCACCACATATTCAATCACTCGAGTATGCTCCGCGAGGTTTCGCAGAAACTTCAAAATCGTCTTGTGGTACTTATTGAAAAGCCAATCTTTGGCGAAGGTATTCGGCACGGATATAAAAACGGTCCCACTCTCTTGCTTAAGGATTCTAGTGTCTTTAAACCAAGTGTTGAAATTGGCCTTTGAAACAGCCAGTTCAATTTCTACCAATACATTATTCCAAAGTTGTTCGTTTTCCATAAGAGTGTTTCCCATTATATACTTATTTAACCCTCGTCAAACTTGTGGAAAATGATTAGATATGTTTATAATGTGTGGACAGATTGGGGATAGTAATTATCAATTATCAATTTACAATTTTCAATCAATGTTTTAATTGTCCAATTCTTCAATCCCTGAAAATTAATAATTGAACATTGATAATTTTCACATGTCTTTTACCTACAAACCTAAAAAGAAAAAACGCGCCAGAACTCACGGCTTTTTAGCGCGGCAGAGAAAACTAGGCGGCCGAGCCACGCTCGTTCGACGCAGACGGAAAGGCCGCAATCGGCTTACCGTTTGATTCAGATTTAAGTAGAACAGGAAAACTCTTTTCTCACTCTTACTTTAATCTTGAATCTTTAATCTAAAAACTACCTTGATGATTCCCGCTAAACGGAAGGTCAACCACGGCCTTTTCGAACCTTTGATAAAAAAGGGGCGGACTTACCCGTCGGAATATTTTTCACTGCGGGTTTTTTTCAGCAGCACGGCGGAGCCGGCGAAATTTTCCGTGGTGGCGCCGAAAAAACTGGAGAAAAGCGCGGTTAAAAGAAACGCCATCAAGCGACGGGTGTACAGCGCTCTTCATCCGCTTCTCCCCGTCTCAAAGCCTGGCAGTTTGTGCGCCTTTTTTATCAAGAAAAAAGTTGAAGCGCGCTTGTTGCCTCAATTATCAAGTGAAATCATGGCCGCGCTCAAGAAAGCTGGTGTCGTTACTTGAAGTAGGTTATAGTGTTTGAGATGGTAAGCCGTATTTTTAGCCTAATTGTATATCAACCGCTCTACAACGGCCTAATTTTTCTTATGAGCGTTATGCCGTGGGCGGATGCCGGGGTTTCGGTCGTTGTTTTTACTTTTCTTGTCAAACTGGCCCTCTTCCCTCTCTCGCAAAAAGCCACCAGAACCCAACTTAAAATGAAAGCCCTTGAGGACGACCTGGCTCTCTTGAAAGAGCAGCATAAAGGCGACCGCGAGGCTCATGCTCGGGCAACCATGGCTTTTTATAAGGAGAAGAACGTCAATCCGTTCTCCACTTTTTTCTTGGCGCTCATCCAAATCCCCATCATTTTAGGGCTTTACTATATCTTTTACAGCGGCGGCTTGCCTCATATTAAAACCGAATTACTCTACTCTTTCGTTTCGGCCCCGACGGTTACCATGCATTTTTTAGGGCTCATTGACATTACTAAAGGCTCTCTCCTACTGGCTATTCTGGTCTCCGTAAGCCAGTATTTCCAGGCCCGTTTCGCCATGCCCGTAAGCAAGCCTAAAACGCCGGGAGTTTCTATGAAGGATGATTTTGCCCGGACGCTTAACCTGCAAATGCGCTATTTTCTGCCGGCCTTTGTTGGGGTTATCGCCTATAACATTTCAGGCGCCGTGTCCCTTTACTGGATTACCAGCAACCTTTTTGCCATCGGCCAAGAACTCTATGTGCGGCGAACGCTTCTTAAGCCAGCTTAGTTTATTATCATGGAAAAGTTTAATACCAAGGAAATCATTGAAGAACTTTTAAAGCTCATGAATGTGCGCTTTGAAGCCATTGAGCGCATTGAAAATCCGGAATCAAACCACGTGCGTTTCTTGGTGCGCACCGACGAATCGCCCCTGCTTATCGGGGCAAACGGCGAGCATTTGGGGGCTTTTAATTATATCGTCCGGAGAATCGTGGCCAAGCGGGCGGGAGACGAGGCGCCCGAAAAGTTTTTTGTTGACGTCAACGGCTATCATGAGAAAACTCTGGAAGCTCTTAAAGCCAAAGCCAAAGTCATGTGCGAACGAGCCCGGTCTTTCAAAGTTGATATTGAGCTTGACCCCATGTCTTCCTACGAGCGGATGCTCATCCATTCCTTTCTTGAGGGCGCGTCTGATATTAAAACGGAATCGACGGGCGAAGGCGCGACACGCCGTGTGGTTATTAAATATATCTCCAGCTAAATTATACGAAGTATACGAATTTTACGAAACTACGAAATAATACGAACACCATAATGATAATAGCAAAGTTTTCGTATGTGTTCGTATATTCGTACCCATTCGTATTTTCGTATCTAGTTACGGCTGTAGCCGCAAGCTCCAAACGTGAAAATCGTTTTTGTTGGTGAAGAAGAGGTAATCTTCTTTAGGACTCATAAATAGATTGATGCCGTCTATGTTTTTCGCGGTGGAGTTTTTAAGCCTTGCCAGCAATTCCCCCGCGCCGGTCTTACTGTTAATTTTCCAAATGTCGTCCGAGAAGGAAACTTGCCCTTTGTACCAATCATCGGGATAGTTGCCGGTAGGCAAGTACGACGGCACGCTGCAGAATATGGTGTCGGGGTCGTTTTTTGACCAAAGGCATTTTTCGGGCAGGGTGGACACGGAGATTTCTCGCAGAGACGCGTCCCTGAAAGAATAAATTTTTAATAAGAGCCCTTGCGCACTGCTTTCTCCATAGAGGGCCAGAGTACCTGTCGGATTGACGCGAGCCGTTAGGCCTTTGATTCCCGAAATGGCCCGAGTGAGCGCGCCAGTGCGGGTGTTTAAAAGAAACAAAAAGCCCGGGACCCCTGCCGAGGGTTTGCTCGTGAGAGCGACAGATGTCGGTGTGGGCCATTCCACGAGCCATTCCTGCAAAAGCGAATCAAAAATTTGGGTTTTTCTGGTGCCGTCTAATTCGGAGATGATGCCGGTACTGCCGACAGAGTCCTGTAGCAGATAAAAGAGTTTGTTTTGGTCGGGGTTTACTGCCACCACTCTGATATTTTCCGTCAGAAACGACCCAAAGAGTGCGCCCTCGGCTTGGTCTGCGGATTTAAGGGCAAGAGCGGCGCTGTAGGTTTTGATGGAATCGCCATCATCCCCCGCGTAGCGGACGATAACTTTTCTGCCGTTCTTGTTCCACAGCGCTTCTTCTATTTTTGGGATAGTGGTATTGGAAAGTCGGGTTTCGCCGTCTCGCGCCGGCTCCACCTCATAAACATTGCCCGTGCCTCGTTCAACAAAATGCACCAGCACGATGTTTGAAGATGTGGCGAAGGCGACCGCCCCGGCGCTCGGTCGCGTTGAAAGTTCTTTAAGCACTGGCGCCGCTTGTCTGCCGCCTGCAGGGGGTTGCTCCGTGGTGGTTGAAGCCATTCCGCCAGCAGGATTTTGCGTGCCGCCGCCCGTGGGGCTTGTGGGGAAAATGTTGCCGCGATTGTCTGTGCCGGCGATGTTATTCCCCTGCCCTTGATTTGTATAAAAATAAAAAGCCAAGAAACCTCCGGCTATAAGGAGAACGAATGCGATTATAATAATTAGAGCGGTTTTTTTGGACATGACTATGGGTTTTAGATACCTTTATTTTAACTTGACTTCTTTTTGTAATTTGCTAGTATTCTAGTATCCATAAGGAAACGCACTTCGCAGTCTTCATGTCTGCGCGGTGCGTTTTCATTTTCTTTGCTTCCCGATTTTATTCACCAAATTATTCATGTAGTTAATCTTTTCTTTTGCCTCTTTCCGTAACAATTTTGAGCATGTCTTTACATAGGCGCTTAACACCATCTCTAGTTTACCATGTTCATAGAGGTGTTTTACTAATGAGTAAAAATCTCCGTCACTCGTTACAATAATTGCCTTATCGTATTCATTGATTTTGAGAATCGTGTGGAGTACCAAATCGGCATCGCAATTTCCTTTTACGGTTCCGTCTTTGTTCCAGACTAGAGGTTTGAAGATTAAAATGAAACCGCATTTTTGCAGATACTCATACAGTTTTTGATTGTCAGGTACATATCCAATAAATAAATAGGCTTCAGTCACTTTGTATTTGTCCCGCAGATACACTCTGAATCGTCTCCAATCAAGCTCCCAGCCGAGCGACTGGATGCCCAAATGGACATTCTGGGCATCTATAAACGCAAAGTTGTGTTTGGACGCGGTCATGAAGTTAAAGGAGGACGAATACGATTATAATAATGATGGCAGTTTTTTTGGACATCTATTTTGTTAATTCGGCCAATTGCGGCAATTTAAATTTTTCTCTTTACAACTTGTCTTGATAGTCGCTATAGTTGCATCGGCCTTAGCCCTTATATGTTGAGCTAAGGTTTCATCATTAAAACCCACTCGGGCTTGGCTCATAGCCGTCTTCGCCTGTTGTTCCACAATATCCATCATTTTTTTGGCAGTGCCCGAATCATTCGCATGACTTGGCTTTATAGCCTCTTGCGCGATGGCGGTCGCGGTAGTATCAAGTCTCTCAAATCGTTCAAGTTCCAGCTTTTTCACGTCCTCTATGTCCCCAAGATTGCCCAACTTTTGAATACTGCTGTCATAACTGTTGAGCATTATTGACTGTTGAGCTTTCGCTTGCGCCAAATCAGCCTTGTTGGCGAAGGCAACTGCAAGTTCGGATGGCTGTTTCGCGCCTTGTTCGGCTCGAAGCATGGCGGCTTCCCGCTCTAGTTTAAGTGCCTCCGTACCGAATTCAGTGGCAATTTCCTCGTCGTCAGTTCGTTCTATAGCATCTCTATACTCTTTAGCAATGGCTTCTTTTGCAGTCGCATCATCTAATGTTGCCTTTGCTTCATTATGCAGACGTGTTTGGGTGGAGATAAGGTCGGCATCGCCTGGTTTAAGTAATCCCCCTTTGGCGTTAAGTCTGTCGCCGAAGTTTAGATTAAGTCTTACCAACTGGGGATTGATAGTGTTGAGAATAATGTAGGCCGCCAGGGCAAGTACGAGACCGCCTAAGGCACGCCCAACTTTTGCCTTACCCTCCTCCTTGCCGGTGATGGCATCGGTTGAGAGGTAGGTAAAGCCGCCCCAGACTATGGTGAGAAAGGCCAAAACGCCCGCGAGCGCGATGCCTACTTTAAATATGCCGGTGAGGTAAGTGCTTAAGTTTGTCCCTCCGTTTGAAACTCCTGCGCAAGCTGCTATTTCTGATGCTGTTGAACCAGCTGGGGCAGGGCAAGTAGTTCCAGGGATTGGAGAAAGGGGAACATAATCCGCCGCGCTGACTGAAAAAATTGGCAATGAGAAAGTTGCCAAGAGTAATATAGAAAATAAGGTTGCGGTAAAAAAACCGAATAAATTTTCACACCTTTTTAATCTCATGGCGTTTCAAATAAGTTAGCGGCGGCTGTCTTTCCGAATTTAAGAGACAGGCTGTCGTTGGCGAATTGGAAAATTTTTGCCGGATTAGAAATCTGGAGCGCCACCAAAGCCGTGCCGCCCGCGCTGCCACCCTGTTTGAAAGCCAAACCGCTTTTAGCGCTACTGCCGCTGACAACCTGGTCATTCAGCCGCCATTCATAAGTCAGACCAGCGTTCTCCCGCTCCCGCACCCCGATAAAATAGGGAATGCCCGTCAGTTTAATTTCCTCGTTTTGAAGCACCACGTTTCCCCCGAGCGCTTTATTGTAGAGCACGCCGTAGAGAGGACTGTCTTCGTAAAACAAGGCTTCCGAGCCCTGCGGGCTAAGCGCCACCGAGCCAGTCGCTTTATATTTTTTATCAAGCGATGCCGCTTCCACTTCAATGGTCGCGGAGCCGAGCGGTATGGAGCCATTGAAAAAAATGAAATTTTTGCCGTAGCCCGAGAGTTTGGCGACAGTGTCGCCGTCCACCTTCCAGGTGTAGACAAGATTTTTGGCGTTTAGGAGCGCGCCGGTTTCAGTCACGATGTTGGGCATGGCCACAAGCTTGACTGTCCCTTGGTAGGGGTAGAGAGCCTTGCCGCGGTAGAAGGGCGGCGTATAGGACTGCGCTTCCCAGAGCAGGTCTAGCGCCGCTGGCCACACGTTTAGAACTTGCTGAAGAGTCTCACCGCCGGTCGTTTTTATGACAATCAAAATATTTGAGACGCTTCCCAAGCTTCCGGTTTTAAAGAGAAAGCTTTTTTCGCCAACCGCTTCTTTTTCCAGCTTATTATTGAGAAACCATGAAATTAGAGCTCGGTCGAGGTCTGTGGCAAAGCTTTCAATAGTGACGGTCACAAATTGATTTGGCCCCGGCACGGGCGGCGTGGTGCGGACATTGATATTGCTTTGTTGCCCGCCAAGATTTTGGAAAGTCTGGGCATGGGTCGCGCGAGGCACCAAAAGAACGACCCCAAGCAATAGAAATGTTAGAGAAAAGTATTTCATAGAGTGGATATATTTTACCACAAATGTGTATAATGCGAATGCTAAAAATTGGATTGAGTAATACCACTTGGAGGCGAAGCCTCCAAGTGGTACAATTAACTTGTGGCAAAGCGAAAAGTAAATTTTGTTGAGGGAGAATACTATCATGTTTACAATCGCGGCGTTGATAAACGTTCGATTTTCAACAATGACGGAGACACTGACCGTTTTTTACAAAGTATGATGGAATTTAATGTAAGAGAGCCTATTGGCAGTATTTATGAAAATTCATTCCTGAAAGAAAATAATTATAAACCAACTCCCCTAGTTTCATTTATCGCGTACTGTCTAAATCCAAATCATTATCATTTTATCTTAACACCTATGATAGAAAAAGGTCTTGAATCTTTTATGCAAAGGCTCGGGACAGGATACACGCTCTATTTCAACAACAGAAACAAACGAACCGGTTCTCTTTTTCAGGGAAATTTTAAAGCTTCTCACATAGATTCAAATGAGTATCTTCTGCATGTCAGCACTTATGTAAATCTAAACGACAAAACGCACCAACTTGGAGGCGAAGCCTCCAAGTTGGTGCGTTCAAGTTGGAGCGAATATAATCAGCCGCGCATGGATGGAATTTGCGACAAAAGCATCATACTTGAACAATTTAACAATTCTACTGAATACAAAGACTTTGCACTCTCTTCCCTTAAGGACATAATAGAACGAAAGGAAGCGGAAAAAGAACTACGGACGATTCTGATTGACTGATAAATATCACTTGGAGGCGAAGCCTCCAAGTCCAAGTGATAGTTTTGATGTCTCGTAATTGTTGGCTAATTTACTCTGAAAAACTTGTTTCTTCATCTTCCCGCTGTTTTTTCCGTTCGCCGTAGGAGAGCGATAAATCAAGAAGATTGCTATGCAAGCGGGCGAATTCTTTTTCGGCCTGCCTTTTTTCGTCGGCGCCTCCTCGCAAATTAAGAGGGTTTGAGCCCACTCCCCCACCTTGACTTACGCCCAGACCGAAACCCTCCTCTCGGGCTTGAGGTTTTTGCCTCTCCCCACCCTTGCCTTTTTTCTTTGCTTCCTCCTCTTCTCTCCTCGCTCGGTCTTCGGGCGTTTCGTTTTCCCTTTCCCTAGCTTTGTTATCTGATTCTTTTCCCAATTCGTCCGCCTCCTCGTCCTGTATCTCACGGTCTGCATCGCCTTCCCCCTTCTTTTCCCCCGTATCTGCCGGCCCGCCTTCACCTCGGCTTTCGTTTTCTTGTCCCATGGCGTCGGCGTATTCGTCAGATATTCCAGGGCCGCCTGCGCTCTCTAAAGCTTCAGCGCCTTCCGCCACTCCTGCTCCTTCCCCGGCGGCCGCGCCGGCCTCCGCCGCAGCCAAACCACCCTCCGCAGCTTCCCCGGCGGCCAGAGATGCTCCGCCAGTTTCCGGCGCCGCCCAAGTTCCAGCGCCAGCCCCACCGTGTGCGTCAGATCATCCATGCGAAAAGGTTTGCCCACCAGCAACTCCACGCCATGCGCACGCATCTTTTCCGCTTCAACGCTGGCGCCCCAGCCGGTGATGAAGC
>OBEQ012014224.1_pt1 | contig 23294 bp, 1 predicted proteins | sample 1670901 | NCBI WGS metagenome assembly OBEQ01 (sample SAMEA104232315, study PRJEB22302) | groundwater metagenome | biome: forest; feature: aquifer; material: groundwater | place: USA | collected 2011-08-07 | depth 5.4 m
GCGGCCCAGCCGCGCCGCCCCGCGGCCTAGCGGGGCAACTGAGCGAGCGACCGAGCGAGTGGAGGAGCGGCCCCGAGCGACAGCGAGGGGGCGCGGAACAGGCCCCTCACGGAGCCCCGCCCCAGCGGGGCGGAAGATTCACAGGGGCCGGATCACACCATCTGCCGGAGGCGACGGTTGGTTGCTCGAAGCTCAAAAACATAGTCCGCACCGAACAACGCTTCATCCAGAGGGAGGAACGGTTGGGGATTTCCATTAATTGACCGTTGAGAAATCGTGACTTCCTGGAGATACGACTTCATGGATTGAGGCCAAGCTGTGGAATTTGTCATGCGGCTGAGGGCGGCGACAAGCAAACCGGTTCCATCCACAAGCTGTCCATCCCGAGGTCGCTTGACCAGGATGTCGACACGGCCATCCCAGTAGCGTTCATGACCCTCTACGACGATAGCAAACGACCCTGCCGGCAGAGAGGAGTTCACGGTTTGCGGACTCTTTGAGAGCGCGACACCGGATTGATCGACCACTTCGATCACACCGGGTGGCAATCGAAGGATTCGATGGATATCGCCTGCCCGCAGCAGGGGATCAACGTTGACGAGGCGCAAGATCAAGGAAGGCATCCTGACCTTCAGGCCAGCCGCCGTCTCTGCAAAGCCAAGTCCACGAAGCTGCGCTTTTCCGGTACCTGTATCAATAAGGGTGTTAGCATCGATCTCAATGGTTAAGGGTGCCTGGACCTTCTGGTTTGCAAAGATCGTCACAGCTTCATGAGGGAAAAGCCAGCCAGGGAACTTGCTGGTTGGCCCAGCCGTCCATGCGTGGATGCGTTGCAGGATAGTCCCTACGATGTAGGTCCTCCAGGCAGCACTGCGTGTCCACATTTCCTCCAAGCCGGTGGACGCCAGCTTAACCTCGCCAATGGCGCCGGGTCCTATGGTCGGCCGATGGTGGACGATCACATCCACAAGGACGCGCGCCAAGATATCTGGCAGTTGCTCAACATGGCTGACGAGGATGGGGGTAGGATAAACTCTGTTTACCCACTCCATGCCTGGTCCAACCCCAATTCCAATGACGTCCATTCGCTGGCGTTTGGCATCGGCCAACACCTCATTGAGCGTCTTGGCTCCGGTGTTGCCCATGCCGTCAGTAATCACAATGATAATCCGGCTTTCGCTCGTCTCATGCTTCAGTTCCTCGATGGCCATAGCAACAGCATCCCCATCGGCCGTTGAGCCGCCGCGGCTAAAATAGGCCCGGATCTCACCCAGCAACTGCTCCTTGTTCTCATGCTTAAACGGCCGGTGGAGCGGCTTATGCAATGAGGGGCCATCGCTGAAACCGATGATGGTAAACTCGATGTCCAACCGACCCAGCACCTCCGCCAGCAGAATGAGACCATGGATCGCATTGATCGTCTTGGAACCGCCCATGGAGCCGCTTTCATCCACCACAATGGCAAATTTAAAGCTACGCTTCGTCGGCATCACCCGCCGGAGCCAGATGTCCGTATCGCCCGTCTCGCGCATCGACATCGCCTTACGAAGATTCACCTTGGACCCAGTCTCGTAATCGCCGCGGTGACGGAGTTTGGTATCCTTGTGGAGTTCGTTGTCTAAAAGACTCGCTAACTGATCAATGAGACGTTGAACTGGCTGACGGTATTCATCGTAATCTGTTTCTAGAGGTTCCAGAAGTTCCCGTGTCTGGCGCTCATATCGGAGTCGGTCCATCTCCGACATCCTCGCGCCCTCGGCGGGATACTCCTCTTGGGGCACCGAGGGCCCTGGTGGAGCTCCGCTTCCTGGTTCCCCTAACACACGCTGTTGTCCCTGGGGCTGGCTTGGCTGAGTCTGGGCTGGCTGGCGAGCTCCACCAAAAGCCTGACTGGATCCTTGCTGAGACGCTTGGCTTGGTTGACTCTCTCCGGGCTCCTGGCCGCTTTCCTTCTGTCCAGGGGCTGGCTGGCGCCCCGCTTGCTGCTCGCCGGGTTTTCCGCCCTGAGGTTGTTGTCCCTGTTGCGGTTGGGGTTGGAGAGGTGTTGGTTGACCCTGCCCAGAACCTTGGGCCGGCAACTGGCTCGGTGGCGGTAATGGCTGCCCTGTCGCTCCCGAGCCACCCCGGAGCTGCTGACCTTCTACAGGAAGCTGTGGATTCAAACCATCGGCCGCCTCTTTGGATTGGGCCTCTACGGCTCGCTCCGCTTCAGCTCTTCGAGCCTGGGCGGACCCACCTGCCCCAGAACTCCTGCCTTGAGCGCCGGCTCCTGCTCCCATCCCTTGCATGGCTTGGTTGACCGACTCTTCGATAAGTTGCTGATAGACAGGCCAAATGCGATCTCGGATAATCTCTGCAACCGCCTGCGCCGCCTGTTGCTTCTCTGCAACACTCGGCCAGAGGGAGACCAGAAGCCGAGCGGTCTGCCCCTCCTTAAGGGGCAACTGTACCTCTTCGTGCCGACGGCCGGTGGTCAAGATAAGGGTATCCTCATCTTTTCGATAGACTCCGCTCACATCGGAACGGCCCAACGGCAAGGTACGTGATCCAACGCGAGGTAGGTCGATGATCTTCCGGCCGTAATCGGAGGATTCAAGCACCATCCGCTCTCCTGGAAGACGTCTCACAGTGACATAGCCGGCCAGTGTTTCGAAGGAGCGCACGGCATCTGGAAAGGTCGCCCCGAGAGCCTCAAGGACCTTGGGATTCTTAATCGCGGGATGATCTTGCCCACCGGACCACCAGCGATAGATCAGACCGAAACCATATTGGATGTGGGGCAACACACCTAGCTCATCAAAGCTTTTGCCCTCTTTCATCTGCTCCTTGAAGGCATCCCGATACAGAGCGCGCAAGTAAGGAGTGCTTCCTTCGTACTTGCGCCGAATCCAGTTGTTGACTCTGGGATCCTCAACCGCATTGAACAGGAAGCGCTTACTCTCACTTTCCAGGAAGAAGGGATGGAACCACGAAATATCCCGATGTCCTCCTTCGTGCATGGCGGCGCCGACCACGTAGTGGATGCTTTTCTGGTCCAAGTCTTCCTGAGGATAGGTCACAACAGCCGGTTTTTCTGGCTGGACAGGAAAATTGATCGCCCACCCTTGCCCAGGTTGGAGCCGGATTTGAAAGTCACCCCCGAAGGATTTCGCTACTGCTTCAATGGATCGCATTCGGCGGCCGATCTCCCACGCCTTGAGCCGATTGCGTATCTGCCGGAGAGGTCCCGGAGAAGGGTGCGGCAAATTCTCCTCGGGAGTGTGGGTTGCTTCGCCTCCTGGCAGCCGCGGCTCCTCCAGCCCGGCGCGGCTCACCTGGCCTTGGCGCAGGTACTCTACGACAATGGCAACCTGCTCATCTTCCGAGCGCGCTTCGGGCACCCAGAGGGTATGAAACTTGCTCAACATCGCTAAAGACAACAGATTTCGCCCCGCATAGGTCTGAGGGTTCATGGCTGCAAAGAGATGGAATCCTTCCTGAGGGGTAATCACCTCCCCTTGATGTTCCGTCAAAACGAGGAAGCCATCTTCATCAAGGAGCGAATTTAACCGCTCCAGAATCTCTGGTTGAGCAAGGTTGAGCTCATCGATCAAAATCCACCAGCCGTTTTTGAGCGCTTTGACGAGCTGCCCATCTTCCCAGGCATACTCCTGTTGCTTGCCTTCCACCGGCTTAAAGTACCCTAACAGTTGCGCCACATCGGACTGGCCATCCAGATCGAGGGCCACGAAGTCGTGGTTCGCCAGGGTTGACAGCTCCCGGGCCAAAGAGGTTTTCCCCCCTCCGGTTGGTCCGATCATCAGGATCGGCTCTCGACGTGAGACCGCCTTGGCGAGCTTTTTCAGCCGCGCGCGATCCGACTCCTCCAAATGCAACCGTGGGCCAGGTACGCTTTGGGTACGAGTAAGCGGCTTCGCGAGTTTAATCTCATCAAAGGAGACAGCGGCGGGTTCTTCCCGAATGGTCACGGCTCGTTCGTCGCCCTCTCCCTTGAAATAGGCCTCGGCCTCCAGGGCGTGCTGAAGGACATTGCGAAGGCGCTGATGTTCTGCGGACTCGCCCAAGCCATCGCCATAGACCTCAACAGCTTCTTGCCTGGCCATGTGTGCAAGCTCACCTTCTCTTCGAACCGTGGAGGTTGCGACACGGTCCATCCACCGCAGCAGGTGCCGAGTGGTGTAGGCCAATTGATGTCGGGTGGTCTCTCGCGCCTCTTTCTGCATAGCCCCATGGAGCCGGAGTGCTGCGTCTACAAGTTTGCTTGGAAGTCGTTGGCCATGCAACTCTAAAAGAATCTGCCTTAAATCTTCCTCAGGGAGCTCGTCAATCCACTTGACCCGGAAACGATTGAGGAGCGCCGGAGAAAAAACCTGGCGCCCCGCGTATTCGGCTGGGTTCATGGTGGCAAAGAGCCGGAAGTCGGGGTGGATGATTCGGATTCGCTGACGAGCCTTGGCCTCGGCTTCAGTCTGATCCTTGGCCTCTCCTCGAGCTAAAAGGTGGCGCGCGGTCGCCGATACGCTCACCTGGTACCGATCCGCCGGAACCCACTGCTCCCCTTTACGCTCTGAGATAAAGAGAAAGCCATCGTCATCCAGAAGCGAGTTGATCCGCTCGACCACCTGGGGCGCGGCCAGGTTGATCTCATCCAGCACCAACCAGTAGCCGTGCTCCATGGCCTGAATCAAAACCCCTGGGTGCCACTGAAAATGCCCATGCTCATCCGGCTGATAGCGGCCGATAAACTCCCCTTTTTCTGTCTGACCACTTAAGTTGAAACGCCGGTAAGGATGGTTGGTCAGGGCTGCCAGGTACCGTATCAGAGAGGTCTTTCCAACGCCGGTCTCTCCCACCAACAGAAGGGGCTCATTCAGTTGGATCGCCTGGGCCACTTTATCGAGGTTGCGTACGGTGACTTCCGTTGGAATAAGTCGAGCGCTCTCTAAAGAAGGTGCGTACGGCTGACGCGAGCCGGACACAATGGGCAAAGAGGTACTCAGCAGGCGCACCTCGGGTCCGGGTTGTTCAAGACGATGCTGAACCCCCCGAACGCGTTCATCGAGGATTCCTTGGATCTCTGCGTTAAGCTGCCCTGCCTTTCCTTCTCGCAGCCACTGAAGAAGATGCTTTTGATCTTGGGGTTGTGTCAGACGATCAAAATACAAGTAGACAGCTCCTTTTGCCAGAGCTCGGTGAAGACTCTGCCCTGCGCCGTAGCGGCCAAGATAGCGAGCCCAAGCACGCAGTTCCCGTACGCTGAACTGGTACCGCTCGAACCCTCCGCCTTTAAGGTCCCCGGAAACCGCTTCGACCACTCTGTGGAAACGTGCCATCGTCCGAGCTGCGGACTGTCGTTCCGGCGCAGCCAAGGTTGGAGCATACTGACTCAGGTAATCTTGCACAATCTGGGTGAGCTCTCGCTCATCGGTGACTCCTCCTATCCAGATCTCTCGGAACTTATTGCGCATGGCCAGGGAAAGGCGATTCCGCCCCGAATAGCGCTCCGGATTCATCGCAGCGAAGAGCCGAAAGTTCGGATCGATTCGAAAGATCTTCTCATTCGTCAGCCACCGCTTGGCTTCTCGGATGAGGGCTTGACTATCTTGGCGACCCTTAGATGACTCAGCCTTCACGTACTCCATCACTCGTTGGTCGTATTGGCTAGCCGGAATGAGCCGTTCGTGTTCGTGCTCGGTGATGACAAGCGAGCGGTCGTCATCCAAGAGAGAATTGATCCTCTCAAGGATCTCCGGGTCGGCAAGGTTAAACTCATCCAGCAAGATCCAGTACCCGTTCTTCATCGCCTCAATCAGAAGCCCATCCTGCCACTCGAACTCGCCGACTGCCTCCTCTTTCGGGATGAATTGGCCAATCAACTCGCTGGTGGAGGTTTGCCCATCCAGGTTCATTCGGACGAAGTTGTTCCTGGTCAGGTAAGCCATGTACCGCACCAGAGAGGTTTTCGCCGATCCAGTTGGGCCTACCAAAAGGACAGGTTCGTTGTCTCTGACCGACTGGGCTAATTGACGAAGATGACGAAGCGTGCTTGGCACCAAAGTCATCCGAGCGAAAAACCCTGGAATAAAGGGTCCCCCTCTGGTCCAATAGGGGAGGAGGACCTCTCCTATAGCAACTCCCCTTGTCTGCTCTTCCAGGCCTGCGTGAAATTGCCCATTACCAAGTATTGGCACATCCTCCTTCAGAATCAATGGGGGCTGTTCTGGAGGATCGCGGAATTGGAGGCGGATGACCATTTCAACCGCCCCCCGGTCTATCTCATCTCGAATCCGCTCTGAGTAAATATCCACAACCGCTTGGCCAAGGATGGCTCGCCGTTCATACCCGGGCAATGGTTCCGCTCCTTCACGCCTTCGGATCTCCTTGGCCGCATGAGCTGTCACCCGGAGAAGGTCGCGCAAGGTGTAGTGATAGGGATCCCGCTCCAGCCTTCCAATCGTGCGCGAGGCGGCTAACCCACGGATCTTGTCGTGGACCCACCAGAGTTCATCCAGCATGCGGGGATCGAAGAAGGGCTCTCCTGAAGAGTTCTGGAAGAGCTGTTCGAGGATAGCTTGCTGTTCATAGCTAAACATCTCATCGATCCACTTCACCCGGAAGCGATTGAGCATCGCTGGGGACATGAGCTGCCGGCCCGCATAGTCGGCCGGATTCATCGTGGCAAAGAGACGAAAGTCGGGGTGGATCCGGTGTACCCCTTCTCTCCCCAGGCGCTCGCTGGCAGCTCGCACAGCGGCTTCAGGATCGAAACCTCCTGCCTCTTCTTCTTCGGCATACTGGGCCAACCGACGGTTGTACTCCGCGGCGGTCACCCAAAGCTCTCCGCCATGCTCCTGGATCCGCAACTGCCGATCATCGTCCAGCAGGGAGTTCAATCGCTCCACCACCTGGGGCTCGGCCAAATTGATCTCATCCAACACAAGCCACTCCCCTCGGTCCATCGCTTTGATCAGAATGCCTGGCACCCAACCGAAGAGGCCTTTCTCGTCCGGCTTGTAGCCGCCGATAAACTCTGTTTTCTCCGTCTGGCCGCTTAAGTTGAAGCGCTGGAATCCGTGCCGGGTAAGATAAGCCAGATGCCGGACCAGCGAAGTTTTCCCCACACCGGTCTCACCGATAAGGAGCACGGGGTCGTCCAAAAGAGCTGAGAGCGCTATCTTTTTCAAGTTACGGACCATACCGACCGTCGGGACAAGTTGGGCGGCTTCAGGTGAAGGAACGCTGGAGCTCACCTCAGAAGCATAAGGGATAAGAACATCATCGATGAGCACCCCTTCCTCCGTCTGCCGGATGTGATCGGGTCGAAGCTCGCTTCTTAGCTCCTTGGCCTGAATCTGAGGACCTGGCCCCTCTTGGGTACGCAGGCGCCTTGCCTCCTCGGCTAGACGCTGCCTACGCGCCTCATCGAAGAGATCAAGGGTCTTCTGGCTGTGAGGAAGGGTTATCTTAAAATGTTCCCAGCCCAAGCTCTCCCGATGGGTCACCCACAACGCCCGAAGAGGTTTGTAAAGCATCTCTCGGAGAGACACCGTGCCTACCGCCATGATAGCGCTGGCCACAAAACCGATGGAAATACCGGCCAGGATCCCCGCCCCTTTGAGAAGCGGAGGCCAACCCATCCAAACGGGAAGCACCGGAAGACTGTCCGCCCTTGCAACCCGGAGGAGTTCAACCGCCCAAGAAGCACCGGAAAGGGACGAGACTCCAAGAAACGCGAGGGCTAGAGTGTTTCCGATCAATGGTGCTGGTGTTTCCGGTTTAAAGGGCAAGCGAATCGAGGGGCGCTCCTTGGAATACTCCATAAGTTGAAAGAAGTCGTTTAGATTCAGGGGTAAACTGCGGTAACGCTCCAAAAGAAGCTTGTACTGAGGGAAATAGACGACCGAATAAGTGGCCCAGATCAAACCGGCCAATAGCCCGCCCAAACCTGCTACGCTTCCCATTGCGACACCGAGATAAGCCAGGAAGCTTGCTGCACTGCCCAATCCCATTCCCCCAACCAGAAGGGGCGTTGCGAAAGCAGAAGTCGCCAGGCCAAAAAGAATTGCAGCAGAGACGGTCATGGGATGCGCTAAAAAGCGCCAAAAGCCCAAGTAATCCCCTCCCGCCTGAGTTTCGTCCCGCATCAACTTTGCAATGGTCTTTCGGAAAGGAAGTTGGATCGGCCTCTTGGCAATCCGCGGGATCGCTTCCTGTTTAAACGTAAAGCCAATGTGCTCTAAGACGATCGCAGCCGTGGCGCGAAGATTGGGATCCTCCGAGTCAAGCAATTGGATCAAGTCTTCGTTGAACGCCGTCAGCTTCAGGTGACCGATGACTTCAATGGCCGCTTGTTGGAGTTTCGGCTCACTGCTTCGCAAGGCGATTTCGACCAAAGGCTTGGCCAACTCCGGCGGCAATAGGGCGAAGCCGCGGACTCCATCGGGGATCTTCTCCGGATCCAGCAGGAGGCGGCGGATCGCCGGCAAGCCGTTTGGATCCCGCTGGAGCTGGCGCCCCAGCCCAGCGGTGTTCTGATCGAAGGCGTCGACCAGGCGAGCGGTGACCAAACGTTTTGGATCCAGAATTCTCCCCTGGGCAACCGCTTCCCTATGCCAATCGGGCGCTCCTTTTCCTTCTTCCTCAAGAAAGTCCCACGCTTTCAGGTCAACAAGCTCTCCCAATAGAAGTTGGTCGATGCTCGCAATAACCTCTTTCAGAAGCAGCTCCTTCTCTGTTTGACCCTCCAGTCGGTCCCGGTAGATGTAGGCAGCTCCTTCCAGCACTGCCCGGCTTAGCCCCAGCGGGGGGGCCATCCTACGGATAAACTGCGCCCAGTCCTTCAGGTCTCGGAGACTGAAGTGGTATCCTTCCAGGTCCGCGGCACCGAGGCGCGCTCGTCCTAATTTTCCTTCTGCGATTAATTGAGCGACCTTCTGGTGGGATTTGGCCATCTCGACTGCTGCGCTTTCAGCCAAGTCAGCCGGCAGGGGTGGCTCCTTCATCACCATAGGATTGGTCAGATAAAAGGCGGTGACCTGCTGGATTTCTTCCATAGGCATTTCGCCGCTCACCCAGGTCTCGCTGAACTTGTTTCGCATGGCCAGCGAAAGGAGATTCCGTCCGGCATATCCTTCCGGGTTCATGGCGGCAAAGAGCCGGAAGTTCGGATGGGGGCGGATCACTTCTCCCTCATGCTCTGTCACGACAAGGTAGGCATCGTCGTCCAAAAGAGAGTTGATCCGCTCCAGGACATCGGGATGGGCTAAATTCAGCTCATCCAGTAACACCCAGTAACCTTTCTCCATGGCCTCCACGAGGGAGCCGGGCTGCCATTGAAAACCCGTGGTTCCTTCCACCGGAACATGCTTGCCGATCAAATCTGCGGCTTCGGTTTGCCCATCGAGACTGATCCGTTTGTAGCTGTTACGCGTCAGGCCAGCCAGATACCGGATCCAGGCGGTTTTGGAGGCGCCGGTAGGTCCGACAAGGAGCGGCTTTTCCTTCATCTCGATGGCCCTGGCCAATTGTCGAAGCCCCTGCAACGTGGTGGGCACATGGAGGAGTTCTGCGTCAGGGCCGGGAACATCAGGGACTTCCTTGGCAGGGTTAATCGGTAAGACCACCTCGCCGACATGCAACGCACCGTGGGCTTTGTCAACAACCATATCCACGGGGGGCTTCGGCGGCTCCAATCCAAACCAGGTGGTCAATGCTTGGTTGAGATAAGAGACGTCGCCCCGAGAGGCAAGTGTCGCCCCGTAGACCTCGCTCGTTTCCTGAGCTGCAAGGAGCAATGGATCCACCGACTTTTTCGATCGTGCCGCCCGAAGAAAACGGTGTTCCACACGCGCCGCGGTCCGCAGCAGATGACGCAGCGTATAAACGACTGGGCGCCCCAATTGCCGGCCCAGCACCCCACTTGGCCCCCCTGCGGTGCGCATCTCCCAGTGGAACCCCACACACCGTTGGACAACCCCGTCTGGGAGATTCGGGTAGCGAGACTTCAGGACCTGCTCCAACTCTTCCTTCGTAAAATCCTGCACCCACTTCAGGCGAAACTTGTTTCGGAAAGCTGGGGAAAGCTGCTTTCTGCCTTCGTACTGCACCGGATTCATCGTAGCGAAAAGCCGAAACTCCGGATGGATCGGATAAATTCGCTTGCCTTCCAGGTAGTGTATGGCCCTTCGGGTAAGTTCCGTGGTCGGGAGTCTACCTTGAGAGGCCACAATTTCGTCGATGCGTCGGTGATAGAGATGCTCCGGCAGCCACAGCTCGCCTCCATGTTCTGTAACGACGAGAAATCCATCGGGCTGCTCCAGGAGATACCGGATCCGCTCGATCACTTCCGGCTCTGCCAAGTTGATTTCATCGAGGAGCAGCCAGTGTCCTTCCCGCATCGCCTGGATAAGAATCCCCGGATTCCAGCCGAATATACCCTCCCGGTCCGGTTGATAGCCGCCGATGAATTCAGATTTGTCGGTCTGCGCGTTGAGGTTGAATCGTCGCAGATTATGCTGGGTGAGATAGGCCAAATGCCGGATAAGCGCCGTTTTGCCGACACCCGTTTCTCCAACCAACAGAACCGGATCTCTCAAGGCAACCGCCTGAGTGAGCTTCTCAAGCTCCTGGACAATACGAGGCAAGTGCACCACCTCTGCCACCTCCGGTCCCGGAATGAACTCAGTCGTCCTCGGCCGATCCACAGGCAGTTCTGTAACCAGGATGCGAACCCTGGTCTGACTTCGTTCTATGGGCTGGGTTTTCGGTGACCACCTCCCCCACCTCTGAGGTTGAAGCAGCGCATCGAGGTTGGCCTTCTTAAGGCCACCCTCGCCGGAGGAAAGGAATGGCTCCAGATCAACCTTGGCGAGGGCCTCTTTGAAGAAGGCGCGGTCTTCTTCTGTCTGAAGTTGGTCCCCATACACATAGCTGGCGCCTCTGACGATAGCTCGTGCCAACCTCCAAGGATCCTTCCAACGATGGATGAAGCTCCGCCAGGCCCTCAGATCGCGCAAGGTAAACTCGTATGGCTCTCTCAGATCACGACCGATCCTCCGGGTCCTCGCCGCTTCGGCCATCGTTCGGTGGAAGCGTACCATCTCTTCGGCCAAGCGGTTTTCGAGAGCCTTTGCGACCGATTTTTCTTCAAGTCCAGACGCAGTCTCCATCAGGGAGAAGTTCGCGGCCTGATAGGCCCCCAGCGCTTGGGTCAACTCTTCGGCTTGCTCCTGGAGCTGAGTGACCTCCTGGACAACATCGACCGTCAGATTCCTTTGAGAGGCCGCTACCGCCTCCACCAATCGGGTAGAAAGGCCGCGGAGAATCTCTGGAGGATAAGAACGAATCATGTAGCCAAGGATGTCGAGGGTCGGTTCGCTGGGAGTTGCTCCTGGCTGGAAAGTGGTCAACAACTGTCGAAAAGCCTGATCATCGGTATGGGGGTCATCCCGGAGGACCTGGAGGATTTCGTTCTGCTCGGAAGGAGCGAAATAGGCGAATCGGCGGAGTTCCTGCTGCAGGATAACGATTTCTTCGACAACCGGGGGGGCCCGCGAGCCCAACTGCCGGATCAAAAAGTGCTGAAGCTCATGTTCAAACTCCATGAGAAGAAGAGGCTGAGAGGCCATGGCCGCGATGTCTAAAACCACCTCTTTTCTATCCACGTCGGCATGGGCCATTCGATCGTTGCCTTTCACCAACCGAATTTCCTTGACCAGACGCAAGGCGTCGGCATATCCAAACGCCCGCAGTTGGATGAGCGCCTGCGTCAGTCCGTGCGTCTGTTGAGGGCCCAAGAGTGCTTCGTCATCTCGTGCCACCCGAAATCGAACGACGTCATCCTCTTGAAGTGTCGCGCTGCCTATCGTTATTGGTTGGCGACCCGGCACGGCTCGTCTCGGAATCGGAGAAGTTTTCCTATTCTTGCGCCCTTCCTTCCACCAATCCCGTGCCAATTTCGCTGCCCCCAAGAGGATCCCTAGCCCGGTGATGCTCAATAGAAACCAAGGCAGGCCTCGTCCCGCCTCCTGGCGGATGACGGGCCAGGTGACGTAGCGGAAATGAAGGTTCTGGTGGACCTGTTGGGATTTCAAGTAGTCGATCTTCCTGAGGACCGCCACCGCCAAACCGCTGGTTTCCGGGTCGCGCTCATCCCAGGCGGCCTTCTCCAAAACAGGAATGGCCGGCTGACCGATTTTGATGAGCGCATCGGCGGCTGCTTGGCGAGCAAAAGGATTGTTGCTCTTAAGCCCTCCCACAAGCACCGGAACAGCGTATTCTCCCTGCTGGGAAAGGAACTCTTGCGCGGCAGCCCGGATGGAAGCGTCTGGGTCTTCCAAAGCAGTCACGAGGGCGACGAGACCAAACTCGCCCAGCGGTTTTAGCGCATCCTTGGCCTGAGCGACATTGTGCCCGTTCGTATCGGCCAAAGCTCGAACCAGCCGATAGATGGTTCGAGGAGGTTTCTGTTGCTCCAACTCTTCCTTTGCTTGGTTGCCAGAGAATCCTCGGAGCAAGCGCATGAGGAGTTGATCGGAAGTAAGCTCGTCGCGGATTGCATCCAACGCCTGCGCAGCGCTCAGTTGGACGAGTGGATCCGCGTCTCCCAAAAGTCCCCCCAACGCTTCTACCGCCTGATCGCTGCGGGTATGCCCCAGCGCCAAGGCAATTTCTCGCCGCACGAAGGGATGAGGATCGATGCGAGCCTCCGCAAGTGCCCTGACGACATGTGCCTGTTTAAACCTTCCAAGAGTGTAGGCAACCGCAGCCCGCACTCGCCAGTCTGGGTCTTGAAGAAGAGGGGTGACATCTCCTGAAATCTGCAATTCAGAACGCTCGGTATTCGACTCCAAAATTCTTCCTACACTCAAGAAAGCCGCCTCACGCACAAAGGGGTCTGGGTCACCGAATCGACCGATTAAAGGTTGGATGGCTCTGGTCTTGCCCAAAAAGCCAAGGGCTGTGGCGGCGGCCTTTCGAACCTTCGGTTCCCCATCATTCAATAAACCGATCAATGGCTCTACGGCACGTTCGTCCGGAATCTGAGCGAAAGCGATCGCGGCTCTCCAGCGAACGTTCCAGTCTGGGTGGGAAAGCGCCTTCAGTAACGCCCCGACGGCCGCGTTCGGGTCATTCATATTCAAGATGGCCTCCAACGCCCCCTCCCGTACAAACCACGCATCGGAACCAAATCTTTTCACCAGAACCGGGACTGCCGGTGGACCGACCTCGGCCAGGGCTTGGATGGCTGCCCGGCATGCCGCGGGATGCCAGTGACCCAGGCGTTTCACCAGGGGCTCCACCGCAGGTGCGCCAATCCTCCCCAGCGCCAAGCGGGCATAACGACCTGCTTTTTTATCTTCCAATATCTCTATTAACGGCTCCACAGCCGGTTGACCAATTTGAGCCAGTGCACCAACGACTCCGTCCACTTCGTACCCAAGCACCTCCTCCTCATCCGATGAAGACTTGGACCCTTTGAGGACCTCTATCAACGGAGCCACAGCCTCTTTGATTTTGAGAACCCCAATAGCCTCGATCACGGCTTCCCGGACACCCGAAGAGCTATCTTCCAGCCGCTTGAGCAACGCCTCACCCGTTTTCTCATCCTTCTTGTTGATGTGTGTAAGCACTCGTACCGCCGTCTCTCGACTCCTCTCATTACCTGATGTGTTAAGAACGTCAACAAACGCCGAGGAGTCAATTTGTCCAAAGCTCGATATGATGCCTGCCATTTCTGCAGGACTTGGCTTTTCAAATTTTGGCGTTCCAAATTTATAGTCATAGTCATCGTATACCTTTAAAAGAGCTTTAGCGGTCCGAGGGTTCTTAAGTTGCACAATGGCTCCAAAGGCCACCCTGGCTTCTATTTGAGAATGCTCATATGCCTCTGCAATAGGTACCGCTGCACGGCGATCCCCGATTCGACCCAGCACCCGCGCGATAAAATCCCTTATTTTCGTGTCCACCGAGTCATCGCCTGACTTCAAGGCACTTATCAGAATATCCACTGCTTTCCGACCTGCATAAACTAAGGCCTCTTCGTCCTTCGCCTTGATGAACTCGATGATGCGACCTTCTTCCGTCGTGACACCCCGTGAGGTGAGCACGTGGTGTGCAGCTTTCTTGTTCACCCACCCTGGATCCCGAACGGCTCTCTTGAGCAACTCGGTAGATTCCTCAGACTTCCAAGAGCCAAGGATGAGGGTAGCTCTGTACCTCACGTCTGGGTTTTTATCCGACAACAAATCGCTGATGGCCTGAAACGCTTTTGGACTGCGCGTCCGGACGATGTGCCCCAAGGCTTCCTGCGCCGCCTCATGCAGAGTAGAATCGTCCGATTTCAACATGTCAACAAGCTGCGCGACAGAGGTCTCCCCGAGGCGCACGAATCCCTTGACCACAGGAGGTCGAAGCGAAGTGTCGCCCTCAAGCATCTTCCTCAAGAACTTCGGGTCTGGGGTAGTGTCTGCCACTCCAAGGGACGCCATGATCCCCGCAACGCTGGAGCGAATTTCGCTACGGCTATTTTTGTCAAGCCATAAAGGATCAATGGCATCGACCACCTTCTGACCTTGTTTCTCACCGATTTGGATGAGAGCTCGCTCCGCCACAAGCCGTTCGGTTTTATTGTCACCTCGAAGCATCTCCACTAAAGTTGGAATTGATCCTTCTCCAATGCGAGCGAACGCCGTTACGGACCTGTCGTTGGAAGCTATGTCTTCTCCGGATTTAAAATATTTTATTGCGCGGAATTCCAAAATCTTCTTCACAAGTCCTGGATCTTGCGTGGACTCTGAGATACCCAGAGTGTCCAGAGCCCACGCGGCTTTAACCTGAATCCCGGAATCGTCTAAGGCCCCAATGAGGTAGGGTATTGCCCGGACATCTCTCAGGTTTACAAGCGCTTCGACGGCTTCTTGCCTCACGCCTACATCAGGATCGCGTAAAGCCGTAATCAGGTCAGGAACTACCCCCGCATCCCCCCGTTTCGCTAACTCTCTAACAGCAGCATGCCGAATGGGGGCGGTGTCCGACTCAAATTTCTGCGTGACATAATATGTAACAGGCCATAAGGCGAGCGAGAGGAGGACGATGAACGTTGCAACCTCCTCGCTGGATTTCCTTCCCATTCGCTGCTTGACCAGGTAGCGTATAAGGGTCCCTCCAGAAAGGACCCCCAGCCCAGCGAGGATCTCCCAACGAATTGTTGTAAAGATGTTGGTCAGTTGATGGATCAGCTCTTGGGTGGAAGGCTGGGGAACTTGGCTCACCTGCCCGTAGGACACCATCTGATAGGCGACCAATGTTGCAAGCGCAACGGCGCCCGATGTAACAGCGAGGATTTCGAAAGCGATCCCGCGTGCTTGGATCTCGTTGGCCGTCTTGCGTGGAAATTGGACGATCCTCTCCTTATTCTTCTTCCATACGTCCATCCCCTCTAAAACCAGCGCAACCAAAAACACTATCAGACCGATGGGAAGCACGCCATAGAGGATTATATGCCACAAGACGTTCCACGCTGTGCTGCCGAAATTTGACCACCCCTCCGCCCGACGCTTCGCTGCTTCTTCCGCCGCCTGCTCGGCTTGCCTCTGCTCCTCTGCGCGCTTTGCCTCTGCCTGCCAGCGTTTCTCATTGTCCAATCTCTGCTGTTCCTGTGCTCTGCGCTGCTCCTCCATTCGCTGCTCCTCCCGTCGGCGATCCTCTTCCTGCCGCCGAAGCTCTTCTGGTGAGAGAGCTGTAGGTCCTGAAAAGCCGGGGGGAACCTTTTGCGTTGGTTGTCCCTTCTGAATGTCGGATGGTCTAAAGAATTGACTAGGCGCACTGAATCTCGACGATGGAGTCGACGGCGTTTTGGAAGTGGCGGGAGGTCTTTGGGTGGAAGTAGAAGGAACCGTCTTCCGCTCAACTGGAGGCAGAGGAACTCGCCACGACTCAGGAATCTGCTGTCGTTTTTCCACCTTTTCATTTTTCGGTCGCACCAGATGTTCCTCCGGTACCGCGCTCTGCGCCGAAACTCTCGAAGCCATACCTCCTAGCCCAAGCAACCCTGCAAGAAAACCTGTGGTTAAGATCTTGGAGAAAAGGGAGATTCTTGGAGCCATTCCCTTTTCGCGGCGCTCCTCTAAGCCCGCGGTCCAATTCCGCCAACGTGCCGGTGAGCGCCTGTATATATCCTCTGCCTCTTTGAACGCCTCCTGCGCAGCAGCTCGGATAGTTGGATCTGTCTTTCTAAAGAGCTGCCGCTTGCTTATCCCCTCCAAGGCTCTCTTGGCCTCAGCGCCGCTTTCCAATAACACCCAAACCACCACTCGCTTCCCCGCAGAACTCAATGAGCTCCAATGGTTCTCGAAAAATCGCTCTAGCTCCTTCTGTTGGTTAACGCGTTCTCCAATTCGTTCTCTTTCAACAACAAGGTGAGGGAAAAAAGACCGCGCCAATTCGTAGATTGCCCCTCGACTCCGGCCATGCTCGAGCCGATCAAACAACTGGCGCCAAAGAAGGATGTTCAGCTCCGTCCACTCCTCATCTAGGACGAATGTTTCTAAGTGGCTCCAAGATTCAGGCAAGATACGGTTGGCTTGTCGCTCTGTGGAAGCGCTCCATCCACCGTTTTCCCTATCCTGCTTTTTTAACTCCGAATAGCGCTTATGCCTTTTGTGGAGTGCATGATTAATCCTTTCCGCGGTCTGCCCGCTTAACACGGGAGGCTCTTTAAGTATCTGCAGGACAGCTTGAAGCGAGGCGGCATCCTCGGAGGAAGCAAGAGCCGCAATCAGCGCTACCCACCGCATTTTCAGTTGCTCAACGTCGCTGGCTTCGCTGGCGTACTTAAGTACGCTGAAATCGCCCCCCTCACCTGCCGCTCTTGCAACGCCCTCTGGGATTGGACCAGGAAAGTCGTATGCATGCTGGATCGCTTCTGACAATCCTTGAAGTGTCGTTAATGTCCTCTGAAGATCCGTTGCGGGAGAGGGTGGTGGCGACGCTTCCCTCTCGGGAGGTGGCCGAATAGGCCAAACCTCAATGAATCCGCGGTTGCGCATAGAATTCCTGGGTGGATCCAGGAACTCAAAGAAGGAATTCACAACACCAGGGTCAACCCCGATGGGCGTAAGCGTTGCATGAATCTTCTGACGGTCTTGACCTTCAGAAAGAACGAACTCATCCGAGAATTTGTCATGGAAGTGACTAACGAATGGGTGAAAGTTCGACACAAACCCAAGCCACACTGCCTGGAACCCCTTCTCTTGGGCATAGACCACCAGCGCTGTAACGACGTCATCAGCGATCTGAAGGGCTTCTTCAACGTTTTTCACGGGAAAACGCGGATTGGGCATCGGTAATTCAAGACCATCCGTTTGCGTAACGCCCTCCCAAGGAATCTGGATCGCATCGATGAGCAAAATGGTCTTGCCATCGTTACCTTGAGCCACCACCGCGTAGACATTCCCGACCCATGCTTGATCCCTGGTACGAACCACGCGGAAGTTCAAGAAGCCAGGAGAAAGGAGATGTCCGGGCAGGTATTGAGTAAAGGGCTGAGCGAAGCTGCAGTTGGTGCAATCCCCGCTGAAGTACCCACGCAACAGATCTTGGGGCTCACCGGGAGAAAGGGAAAGCTGGTGCTCCCCATGTTCTCCAACCGGTATCGGAGGCGGCGAGCGGGGACTGGCGGCTTCGAGATCTTGGATCAAGGCTGGGACCACCTCCCGAACTTTCTGATATTGTCCAACTTCAGGGTCATCGTTGCCTTGATTCTGCATGAGCCAAGCCTGGACAGAACCAAGACCGTCAAGAACATGAACCAGCTTCCTCACGCGTGCTGACTGCTGAAGGCTGGCTTCCAACTGGCGCTCGATCTCTGCGCGCTCGATTTGAAATTGCTCCATCAGTTGATTCCATACGGCCTCCGGCACACCGGCCAAGGAGCGTTGCAGCGGCGGGGGGCCAGCAACCCGTTCTGCCCTCTCCCGCGCCTCCTGATAAGCCTGTTGTGCATCGTTGAGATCGTCCGAAACCGCCTTCCGAATATCAGCCGATTGTTTCTTTATTTCCACCTTTAAGGTCTCCAGATCCGTGCCAAGCTGAGTGAACCGGGTCTCATCCCCAGGAAAGGCCAGATCGCTTAACTCTGAGGTCAACTCCAACAACCGGGCCCCCAAATCTGAGATGGCTTTCCCTCTCTGAAGCTGAGTCCAGCCCTTGGTGAGCTCACCGAGAAATCTCTCGTCTCTTTGGACCTCTTTTTGGAACTTCCCTGGTTCAGCGAGCATCTGGCGAATCGCCGGCATGTCCGGCTCGCCTGACTGCAAAACCGCATTCCCGATTTCTTGGCGCAACGCGGGATCTTGCTCCCGAGATCCTACCTGCACCAAGGTAGGGAGGGCGGCAGTGCCGATCGTTCCTAGAATCGCCACAAGCCGCTGGCGCTCAACATGAGCCCTAGCGTCCTGATAGGCCACTCGCATCTTCTCAAGCGCCTGCACCCCACCGATCCGCACAATGGCAAGCAGTGCTTCTTCCACCGAGCCCGCCAAGGACCTGTCAGAGTCCCATAGCCATAACCACCGGGAAAGATCGCCTACAATCTGGCCGGGGTAGATTTTCCACACCTCGGCCGGATGGTCTCGGATCTCCCTTGCCGCGCGGGCGACATCCTCCGGACGGGTGCTTGGGTTTCTTAAGGGATCGACCCAACTGTTGATTGTGTCCAGGTTCACTAGTGGAGCTTCGGCCACAGCAGGAGGCGCTACGGCGGCAGCCGTTTGTTCGGCTTGAGTAATGCGCTGTTCGGCGTCGTCGCGGGCCCCTCTGACCTTCTGAAGAAACTCATAGGCCTCTCCCATCAAATCTTGTGGAATCACCAGCTCGTCAAACTCCTTTGAGAGCTGGTCAAAGTTGCTCCGATGTGCCGCGTCGCGTAGATTGACAAATCGGCCTGCCAAATCCTCCAATTGGCGCTGAAGGACCTCCGACTGATCCTGACGGCGTCTCTGTGCCTCCAATCGTTCGCGTTCCGCTTCTTGGCGCTCCTGCTCTTCTCTGGAGCGCTGGGGCGCTTCTTTACGAGACTGGTGCAACCGCTCAAGTTGACTTGCAACAGCCATTCGAACGGTAGCTGGTCCATGTACGACTTCACGGAGTAGATCCTCTGCCTGGCGCTCAAGCTCAGCCAGTCGGGCCTCTCCCTGAGGAAACGTCAGCGCATCAAGCCCTCGTGTCAAAGTCTGGATCCGCTCTTGGAGCGACGCAATGGTCTCCCCCGTCCGTCTATCCCCTTCTTCTTGATCACGCCGTTGACGCTCCTGACGGGATTGCTCGAGCTGCTGGCGAAGCTCTCCCAGGAGCATCTCTTGCTGCTCAGCCGAAAAACCGCTGGCGCGGACCATTCCATCCAAGCGCTGATGGCGCGTTTCGAGGTCCACCACGGTCATCGCGGTGGGATCGAATTCTCGCTGGATGCTCCCGCGGACTTGTTCGAGGCTCCTTGCAAGGCGACCCTGGAGTTCAGCCAACTGCTCGCGGTTTTGTCCAATTCTTCCTTGCTCTTCTTCAATCTCTCTCGCCCTGGCTAATTGCTCCTGAAGCGCCGAGATCGCCGTTTCTAATTCGGCGGCCGTCCGACGCCTGACCGGCTCCTCTGTTGGCGATACAATCGTTGGTTGGGTAGCAACTTGCTCTTGGATCCGGGCAAGGAGCGCCCGCTGCTGGCCGACTTGCTGTTCAACGTCAGCCAGGATTGCTCTAGCTTGCGCCAGCGTCTGTTCCGCTTCTTCACGTCTTGTCCTGAGTCCCCCAATCCCTTGTTGAAGACGATCGCGCTCCTGGGTCGTGCGATCACGATCCAGACGTGCCGCTTCCAATTGGGGCTGGGTCTTCCGCAAGGTCTCTTCTGCCTGGAGACGCTGCTCATCTAATGAGGACAGGTTGCTTTGTGCCGTTATCAATTGCTGCTGAGCTTGGGTGAGGCGACGGGTGAGGTCCTCAAGCTGACGGGTCGCTTCATCTCGTGTTCGGTTCAATTCTGTCAGTTCGCGTTGGTGCTGCTGTTGCTCTCGCTTGAGGCCCTCTAAGGTCTCTCGCAAATCATCCCGCTGTGTTCCCAATTCACTGATTTCACGAGTCAGCTCTTCCAGGCGTCCGTGCTGTTCTTCCACCGTGTCTGTCGCCTGCTGACGTTGTGTCTCTGCCTCCTGTTGGATGCCCTGGAGGGTTTGCTGTGCCTCCTGGACCTGTTGTTGAAGATCGACGAGGTCGCCTGCCAGCCGGGACCTCTCTTCCTGAAGTTGTGTGATTTCGGATGAGAGCGCATCCCGTGCTTGTTGAAGCTGGGCAATCGCCTCTGGAGAAACCGTTGGGGTTGCTTCGATCGCTGGCTGAGCTGGTCCAGGCAAGGCAGCCACTCCTGGGGTTATCGTGGGTCGGGCACCCCTCTCTTCAGGAGGCGGTGGGGGGGGGCCTGCGCCTGCCGCTGCAGCTTGCCGATGCGCTTCGGCCAAGCGGCCTTCTACCTCAGCTAAGCGACGCTCCATCCTTCGCCTTTGGACGTACATCCCGACACCAAATGAGACCCCGAACCCGGTCACGCCGAGGAGGATAACGCTGAGTTTCGCCCAAGGATCCAAACCATCCCACCACGCCCTCAGCGAGACGGGGCCAGCTTGCTTGCGCAGAACCTCCACCTGCCGCTGCAACTGCTTGGATTCTTCACGCAGTCGTTCCATGCGCTTCTGGAGAGCATCCCGGTCATGGCGTAAGGATTCGATCTCCGCCTTGAACCTGGCTTGACCTTCCTGAATTTGCTTGAGCTCTTGAGCGGCCTGGGCTTTCTGCTTGTTCAGGGCCTCCAGGTCCGTCCGAGTCTGGGCGGCGGCCTGTTCGGTTTTCCGAGTCTCCTGACGAAGGTTCGCTAAGGCCTGGTTCAATCGATCGCGCTCCTGGCTCAAGGTTGTCAACCGCCCTTGGGCTTTCTGTTTCTTGGCCTCCAGGTCCGCCAGGGCTTTGGTTTGGCGCTCCTGCTCCGCTTGAAGACGCTTGACCTCAGCTTGGAGCTTCTTGGCTTGGCGCTCGGCCTCTTGAGCGGTCTTCGGTGGCTGCTTGGCGGCTTTCGCCATCGCTTCGGCCTTGGCGATTTCTGCTCTCAATTCTTGAAGCTGTCGTTCTAAGGTTTGCTTCTGCTGCTCCAGCGTTTTCACCTCACCTTGGATCTGTTGCCGTTTCTCGTGGAGGGTTTTCAGGGATGCCTGCGCCTTTGCTTGTTCTTCCTTGAACCGCTGAAGTTCAGCTTTGGAAACCGCTGGAGTTGTCGGCTGCTTACCAGGAGCCGCTTTCCCTGGAGCCACCGCCGGTGGAGCGACCGTCTTCGCCGGTGCCTCCTTCGCTGTGGCTGCGGGAGGCTGGACACCCGGTTTCTCAGTCGGCTTGGAGACCGGTGCCTTTTGAATAGCAAACGGCTTGAATGGTGTCTTTTGGGTCTTCAGGATCCGCTGGATCTCTCGGTCGGTTTTGGAGAGTTTCGGCTGCGTTTGGTGGTCAGCTTGGTAGCGTTGGAAAGCTGGTTTGATCTCTTTGGAAAGGGCCTGCTCAAATTGCCGGGGGGGCATCTTCTCCAGATCTCCATACCCGGCCCATGGCTTGAGGTAACCGGCCCATTGGAGATTCCAGCGCAAGGCGATCAGGGCATGGATCCGGTCACCGCGGCGGGCCGCTTTCGCAGGGCGCATCTCCTTGGAGTACGGAGCGTTCGCAAGCTGTCCTGCGGCTCCCTCGAGGCTGAACTTGGACTGTACCAGAGGCTGCACGGTAACTCTTTGGCTTTGTGCGGAGGACTGCGAAACGAGAGCTTGAGCAAGCTGAATGGGAGGAGGAGCTCTAGGAGCTTGGGTGGCCATGGTGATTGCCGCCTGTGGCCGCAGCGGTTCAACCGTTGCCCGCTGACCAACAACAGGTAGATTCGAAAAAGCGGTCGTAGCCCATAGGAGTCCGCCCATCAGCAGCTTCCTCCAGCTAGCCAGGTAGCCAATCGTTCTCCCCATTGGGCGGACTTCTTCCAATCCAACTTTTTGAGATCCTTGTGTACGTTCGGCAAGGAATCGCCGGCGAACCTCATACCAGATAAGCGAGCCGACTGTCGCAGTGACTGCAAGCACTACAGCTCCCAGCGGAGAAATGACTCCTGAAACCCAAAGGAGCCCCGCTCCACTCAGAAGCACTGCACCAACCCATGCTTCTGGAGGCATTCCTGCCACGAAAGAAAGGGGCGAGGTTGGCGACTTCGCTGGGCTTGGAGATATCGGCGGCGATTCCGGTATCAATGGAATGGCTGGAACAGGCACCGTGTTCGTTCGATGCGGAGGGAGCGGAGTGGCTGAAGCGGGCATCTGAATTGCAGAACCCGTAGAGGAAGGCTGCGTAATCTTTGGCAAACGTGCAGTGGGGTTTCGAGACGACCACAGCGTCGGACGCTCTCCAGGCACCGCCAGCGCCGGAGATGGGTCGGCCACCTTGGCGACGGGCGGCCTAGACGCCTCTGCCGGTAGGGCGTCTTTCTCTAGCCTTTTTTCGAGACCCGAAGCAACCTCGGACTCCTGAGCGGCTTTGACACGAAGGGCGCTCAAACCACCAGGGCCGCCAGCCCACGCCAGATCAGAGGCAAGAAAGGCATGAATAACAACCAAGGCGATCAAACGGAACCAGGGTCGGAAGCGGCGGCTTTGCCATGTGACTAAACAGGAAGGCGTACTGAAACCTGTTCCAGGGGGGTGATGCCTCTGGACAGGTTGGCCAGACCGCGGGGAAACGTTATCGGGTGATACCACCATCAATGGGGAGCCCTCTGCCAATGCTGCATTATAACCCAAGCTGAGTATACCTGAGGCCGCAGTGAAATTGTAATAAAATATATAACATTAAGTAATACTAACTTATCTCTTATCGCCATTGTTAAACTATTTAAAAATGCTAGAACATTTGACTCTCTGGAGATAACACAGAATCATTCCGCCACCGGCAACCGCATGGTGAAGGTGGTACCCGCCCCGTAGGTTGAGGCAGAAGTGATCGTGCCACCGTGCTGTTCGATGATGCGCTTGATGATGAAGAGGCCAAGCCCCGTCCCTTTCTCGGCGGTGGCTTTCGTGGTGAAGAACGGGATGAACAACTGCGTCTGCTCTTGTGGGCTCATGCCGACGCCGTTGTCCTCCACTTCCAGGACGACCCACCGCTGGTGGTTCAGTTGCTCGACCCGGGCTGTGAGCGTGAGCCGGCCCTGGTAGGGGGTGGGGTCTCGA
>OBEQ013059122.1_pt1 | contig 23294 bp, 30 predicted proteins | sample 1670901 | NCBI WGS metagenome assembly OBEQ01 (sample SAMEA104232315, study PRJEB22302) | groundwater metagenome | biome: forest; feature: aquifer; material: groundwater | place: USA | collected 2011-08-07 | depth 5.4 m
CCATCGCCAAAAATTGTCGCAAATTAAAATTGCTTCGATAGTAGTTAAATAAGCTCTAGCTAGCTCTTCCCAGTTATTTTACTCCTTAGATCTTTAGTGCTAGGCTATAAGCAAGTAGGGAATTTAGTTAAATAAAAAAGTGAACCGCATAATTGCCATACTAAATCAAAAAGGTGGCGTGGGGAAGACCACGACGGCCATTAACTTGGCGGCTTTTTTGGCCCGGGGCGGGCATTCAGTTCTAATATGTGATGCCGACCCCCAGGGAAATAGCACCAGCGGGCTAGGGCTGGATAAGCAAAGCCTGGAAGGCACATTGTACGAAGCCTTATTTTCACGGGCCGCGCCTAATGAAGTTATCGAAGAGCTTGGCGGCAGTGGGATTCTTTTATTGCCGGCCAACGCCCAGCTGGCCGGCGCCGAAGTGGAGCTGGTAAACACCCCAGACCGGGAACATCAGCTAGCTAAAGTGCTTAGCAACCTAGATTATGAGTATATTTTAATCGATTGCCCGCCTTCGCTGGGGCTTCTAACTGTCAACGCCTTGACCGCCGCCAGCGACGTTCTAATACCAGTTCAAGCTGAGTATTATGCCATGGAAGGCCTCAGCCAACTACTGAGCGTAATCCAGCAAGTGAAGCAGGCGCTTAATCCGGATCTTGATATTTTAGGAATCTTGATAACGTTGTATGACAACCGCACCACTTTATCCGAGCAAGTTAGAGCCGAACTCCAAAAACACTTCGGAGATAAAGTTTTTAATACAGTTATTCCGCGCAATGTGCGCTTGGCAGAGGCCCCAAGTTTTGGTAAAACTATACTAGAACACGATAGGTGGAGTAAGGGAGCTAGAGCTTATAAGGCTTTAGCTAAGGAAATAGAAAAGAGACTACAATGAAATTAAGCTATAAAACCGAAATCCTAAATCCTAAACAAAATCTAAGTTCGAATATCCAAATTCTAAACGTTTGTAATTTATTATTTAGAGCTTGTAGTTTGTTTAGAGCTTCGAGCTTAGAATTTAGAGTTTGCTCCGAAGGCGGCTTAAATGGCTAAAAAGATGAGTTTAGGCAGAGGCTTTGACGTCTTAATCCCTAAGAATCTGGACCGGACTATCTTGGAACCAGATAAAAACAGAGTACAAAAAATACTCATAGCCGACATAGTGCCCAATAGCGCTCAACCGAGGCGCAGCCATGATGAAAAAAGCCTGCAAGAGCTAGCGGCTTCGGTAAAGGAGCATGGCATACTGCAGCCCATCATTGTGGTGACACATGGTAAGCTCTACCGTATCGTGGCCGGCGAGCGGCGATGGCGGGCCGCTAGGGCCGCTAAGCTGTCTCACATGCCGGCCATCGTTAGATCCTTGCAAGAACTCGAGCAAGTGGAACTAGCCTTAATCGAAAACATCCAACGCGTCGACTTATCACCAATGGAGCAAGCTTTATCGGTGTATAGATTACAACACCAATTTAATCAGAGCTTAGAAAAAATAGCTAAAAAGCTCGGTAAAGCCCCCAGCACCATCAGTAATTTGGCGAGATTACTACAGTTACCCGATACCGCTAGAGAAGCTCTGCAGGCTGGCCGGATTAGCGAAGGTCACGCTAGGGCTATTCTGGCTTTGAAAAACGAATCAGAAAAACAACAGGAACTTCTTAGTTGTATTTTAAACAATGAGTGGAACGTCCGCCGGGCCGAGGAATTTGTCAAAACAACTAAAAAAGGTCTCCGGACTACTCAGGACAGCAGCACAGCCAGTGAAGCTAAACTAGCCACTCAGCTGAGCCAGAAACTGCAAGCCGCGGTTAAAATTAAGCGGCGGGGATTGGGTGGCCAGCTGGTAATAGACTTTGATTCAGCGGCTCAGCTGCAAAAAATCGCCCAAAAGCTCCAAAAATAGATTAGACCCTTGCAGAACAAAAAGTTAACTCAAATCTTATGCCGAAACTGCTAAAATCGCTGAGCCTTATTAAGCGGTAAAATCCTCAGAACTAGCTTGCCTACAATATGGTCGGTTTTAACCGGGCCAAAATACCGCGAATCCTCAGAATTTAGACGGTTATCGCCGCACACAAAGACTTCGTTAGAAGCCAAAGTTACGTTTACATCGCCAGGCGTCGAGGCAGCAGCTATAGAGTATAGCCCCAGCTTATCAGGATCAAAAGCGGCTGGCTGGGCTTTGTTAGAAATAGTTATATGACCGTCTTTGACAACCACGCGTTCCCCGGGTAGGCCAATGACCCGTTTGATAAGTTGCTTCCCGGGGCTACCGCTAAAATCGAGCCCCAGTTGGTTAAATATAATAATGTCGCCGCGGTGCGGTATGTAGGCGTGGTGGGTCAGCCGGGCCCAAGTACGGGGCGTTTTGTTAACTATTAACCGGTCATGATCTTGGAGACTAGTTTCCATGCTTTGGCCATCGACTTGATACGACTGGATACCAAAAGCGGCTATCGACAGCGCGATGATAGGAGCTATCACAAACAGCCCAACAGTCGATAAAATACTCTGCCAGCGGTTGGGAGCTGGTGATTTGCCCGGCTGTTTTATAGATGGTGGTGCCACAGCCGTGGGAGGCTTAAAATTAGAATCGTCTTTTTGGGTTAGATTCGGCCCACGGGAGATTGAAGCCAAAATTTGCTCATTACCAGCAGAACCAGCAGAGCTCGGCGGAGTAGAATTATTTAGTTTATTCTCAGGTTCCATAAGTAGAATTATTATAGCTTAAAGCCCAGGTTATTATACACAAGCGTATTTAGCCTCAAGCTTAAGGTCTAATGATATACTGGTTTTTACGTGATGCGCAAACACAAGGACTTTAAGGGCTCCAAACACCAAGCGGGCTCTTTAGATGGAATAATATCGGACGGCCGGCGCTTGGGCGTGACCCGTAACCACAGCTACCGGCCTAACCAGAGTTCGCCAGCTGCCTCATTAGACGCCGCGATTAACCGGCCTGACGGCTTTCACCCGCTGCGTCAAGGTGCTTATGGTCTTGGCCAATCGCCCGAAGCCGCCGAAACAGAGGCTTTACTAGAGGAGGAACCAATAGTTTTAGACGACGAAGGCTACGACAAACCCCGGCCTAAAAGTGCCCGAGCTCCCAAGTGGCGAGCCGTCCTAAAGCGCACGGCGCTGGGCCTCGGCGCAATTTTGCTGATCGGCGCGGTTTACTTTGGGGTTAAACTCTATATTACCCAAAGGCACTTGTTTCATGGCGGCGGCAAAGCTCTAGCTTTAATTGATAATATTGACCCTAATCAGCTAAAGGGTGAAGGCGACGGCCGGGTAAATATTTTACTACTAGGCATCGGCGGCCCAGGCCATGAGGGCGCCGATCTGACCGATACCGTACTTCTGGTGAGCATTGATCCGGTTAATAATAAGTTGGCCCTTTTGAGCATTCCGCGCGATCTTTGGGTAAAAATTCCCGGTGATGGGGCGCAGAAACTTAACGCCGCTTATACTTATGGCAAACAAGGCTCTAAGGCCAAAAACGAAACCGCCAAAGACCAAGACGGTTTAAACCTACTTGATAAAAGCCTGGAGCCGGTCCTAGGCATTCCTATTCACTATCACGCGGTGGTCGATTTTGCGGCCTTTAAACAAGCCGTCGACGCGGTCGGCGGGCTAAGCTTTTACGTGCCTGAGGAACTTTACGACCCCACCATAGCCTGGGAAAATCACTATAACTCGGTTATTGCCGCCAAAGGCAATCAAACTTTTAATGGCGAGAAGGCGCTGCTTTACGTAAAATCCCGTGAAACCAGCTCGGACTTCGCCCGCTCTCAGCGCCAGCGCCAGGTTTTGGTGGCCCTCAAAGACAAAATTTTATCGGCCGGGACTTTTAGTAATCCCATCAGAATCTCCTCGCTTTTAGATAGTTTTGGCAATAATGTTTACACCGATTTTAGTAGCAGTGAAATCAGCCGGGTTTACAAGGTCATATCCAAGGTACCGTCTAACGATATTACGTCTTTGGATCTTGTCACCCCGCCCCATAATTTACTGACTACCGGCAATTTGAGTGGTCTGTCGATTGTCGAACCGCGGGCTGGCTTATTTAGCTATAGCGACCTTCAAAACTACGTTAGAAATGCGCTACGCGACGGCTTTATTGCCAAAGAAAACGCCTCTTTAGCGGTTTACAACGCCACGACGCAGGCCGGGCTGGCTACCACCAAGGCTAACGAGCTCAAGTCCTACGGCTACAAAGTGACGACCGTGGCTAATGCCCCTTTGCAAACTAACCCCGGTTATACGATTCTGGTTGATCTAAGTAAGGGCAAAGATAGATACACCCGCCACTATCTAGAGCAACGTCTAGGCGTCACTGCCACTGGTTCCGTACCCTCCAACTCTAATATCCAGCCCCCATCCGGCACTAGTTTTGTTATAATCTTAGGCAAAGATGCCGCGACTTCTGCCCTCTAGAATTAGTCAAATTAAACCGCTTAAAGGGTTTTCGCATCTTATTCATGTGGGGCTCAATATTCTGCTGCCGATTCTGGCTTACATTTTAGTGCGGATTGATTTTGTATCTTTAGCCATTTTACTGGTCCTACTTAGTAAGTGGCGGATGTTTGCTGTCCGGCCGCGTTACTGGCTAGCCAACGTCATAGCTAACAGCATCGACATAATAGTGGCCCTATCTTTGGTAATCTTCATGTCTAATACCTTAGTAGCCTGGTGGCAGCTGCTATGGATGGGCCTGTATATCGGCTGGTTGGTCTGGCTCAAGCCCCGCAGCGATGTTCTGAGCGTCTCGGCGCAGGCCATGGTTGGCCAATTGCTGGGCCTTAGCGTGCTTTATTTAAAGTTCGGCGACACTTCGCTGGTAGTTATAGTAGCCGGCACCTGGTTAATAGCTTATCTGGCGGCCCGCCATTTCTTAACTAGTTTCGAAGAAGATTACACTACTTTACTGGCCAATGTTTGGGCCTATTTTGCGGCGTCTTTAGCCTTTATATTGGGCCACTGGCTGATATTTTATGGGACGATCGCCCAAATCATAGTCATCTTAACGACCATTGGCTACGGCCTGGCGGCGCTCTACTATCTGGACGCCACGGCCCGCTTGAGCGCTGTGCTGCAACGTCAGCTACTAGCCATTATGTGCGCCATTTTAGTAATCATCATAGTTTTTTCCGACTGGACGGGCTCAACCGTCTAAGTTTTTGGCGCTTATTCTCAGCTTTATTTAAGATTGGTGTTATAAAAAACTAGTAGGAGCAATCAAAATGGATAATCCCTCCAAGGACCAACAAGCTAACGAACCCCAGGCCGCGGGCCAACCTACACGCCCGCTGCGGCCGTATCTTTTTGGGTTTAAGCGCTTCGCTCGGCCCCCGGGCGCTAGAGCTTTAGCCCTAGCGGCAGCTTGTTTAATTTTAGGCTTTGGCGGCGGCTGGCTGGGTGGAGAAGTGGCCAGTAGAGGCAACCTCTCTAACGCTAGTACGGCCACCAAACAGCAGTATATCTCCAACGAAAGCCAGCTGATCGCGCATATTGCTAAAGACGTGGGACAGAGCGTGGTATCGATTAACACCCAGAGCCAGGTTACCACCCAAGATATATTTGGTTTTGGCTTGCCGTCCACCACTCAAGCCGCGGGCACCGGCTTCATCATCAATGCCGAGGGCATAATAGTGACTAACCGCCACGTTGTGCCGGCCGGCACTACTAGCGTTAGTGTTACTTTGGCCGATGGCACACGTTACGATAAAGTCAAAGTGATTGGCCGGACTAGCCAAACTAGCCCCTTGGATGCGGCATTTTTGAAAATTAGCGATCTTAAAGGTAAAAAACTAAACCCAGTGACCCTGGGCGATTCCTCCAAAATGCAAGTCGGCGACCGGGTAATTGCTATTGGTAACGCTCTAGGACAATTTCAAAACACCGTCACCAGCGGCATTATTTCGGGCTACGGCCGCGACGTCACAGCTGGCGACCAAACCGGCACTACCACCGAAAACCTAACCGATCTTTTTCAAACCGACGCCGCTATTAACGAAGGTAATTCGGGCGGCCCACTGGTCAATATCAACGGCCAGGTTATAGGCATTAACACCGCCGTCGCTGGCAACGCTAATAATATCGGCTTTGCTATTCCGGTTAATGATCTGAAAGGCTTAATTAGCGGCGTTTTATCTACCGGCAAACTGGAGCAACCTTATCTGGGAGTCCGCTATGTCTCGTTAACTGCCGATTTAGCTAACCAGTATAACTTGAATGTTACAAGCGGCGCTTATGTTGTTCCATCGAGCAACGGCCAGCCGTCTATTATCGCCGGCAGCCCTGCCGAAAAAGCCGGCCTGGCCGAAAAAGACATCATTACTAAAGTTAATAACCTCAGTATTGATCAAAAAACCAGCTTAACCGCCGCCCTGAGCCAGTTCAAAGTCGGCGATAACGTCAGTTTAACGGTTATCCGCGGCGGTAAAACCATTACCTTGAACACTACTTTAGCGGCTACACCAGCCGATTAAGGCGAGGTCTCAAATATCTGAATAAAATCCTGCTCGGTATGCTCCTTATAGCCATGATTTTTGGCAATTTTAAGCAGTTCTTTATGCTGCAGGGGGAGAGATTCGGTTAATATATACTTTGGTCGCCAGCTAAAATGGCTTATTTGATCAAATAGCCGGCGATATAAGTCCAGTCCGTCCGGGCCGCCAAAAAAAGCAATGGCGGGCTCTCGACTTATTGACATATCAATCTGCCAGCGGTCAGGTAGATAGGGTAGATTAGCCACTATGACGTCGTAAGAGCTATGGCAATTGCTAAGCAGATCACATCTACTAGTTCTTAAGTGTAGGCCATGTAGTGCCATATTGTGTTTGGCGACCACTAAAGCCTTAGTGTCAGTATCATATAAATCTACTTGGGAACCTGAGATCTCCAGGGTAGCGGTAATTCCTAAACAACCTGATCCAGTACCCACATCGGCTATTTTGGCTATTCTCTCATTTGTTGTAATTTTCAGAGGTCCGTCCTCCGAAATAGAGGGATTATGATATAGTAGGTTTTTTAGAAGAGTTATCATGGTTTCCGATTCCGGCCGGGGCTCTAAAACGTGTTTATTAACCATAAACTGGCGGCCGTAAAACTCGCTAAAACCGCGGATGTAAGCCAGGGGCTCATGTAAGGCGCGCCGGGCAACTTGTTTGTTTAGCTTCTTTATCTGACTGGCCTTCAACTTGATTTCGGGGTGGGCTAAGATATGGCTGCGTTCCACCGCCAAGCAATCTTCTAATAAAATTAGGGCGTCCAGCTTGGCCGAACTAACTCCGGCGGTTTTTAACTGGGTGGTGGCTGCCGTCAGCCATTGGCCGCTAGTCATGGCGTTGCCGCTGGACTTCGTAGGCCAGGACGGCCGCGGCGCTGGAAACATTCAACGAATCATTTTTACCTTTCATGGGAATAACTATCGGCTGGCTATTTTTGAGCCAAAAGCTCGATAGGCCGCTAGCCTCGCTGCCTAAAATTAGGGCAGAGGGCTTTTTAAAGTCGGCTTCTAAGTAGTTTTTAGATTCGGGCACTAAAGCCGCGCCGTAAACTTGGATATTATTGGACTTAAGAAAATTTAAAACTGCCTGGTTGCTGGCCGAAACCACTGGCTTAATAAAAATGCAGCCCACGCTGGAGCGGATAACATTGGGGTTATAAATATCTATATACTCATTGCCCACAATTACGGCGTCGGCTGCCGCACCGTCGGCGGTCCGGATGATGGCTCCTAAATTACCGGGCTTCTCGATGGTCTCGACAACTATTAAGAAAGGTTGGGGGCCCAGTTTTAGGTCGGCTAATTTTAGCTTAGGGTCGTAAAAAACTCCCAGCAAATTATTAACTTGGCTGGTCCGGTAGGTAACTTTCTCATAAGCCGCCCGGCTGAGGTCATAAAGCGGCGCTTGGCTAGGCAGTTTTTGGCTAGTTACCGTGCCCCAGCTATAAAAAGAATGAGGGCGGTAGCCGGCTTGCAGGGCAAAATTGATTTCTTTTTGACCCTCAACTAAAAAGAGGCCTAAGCGGCGGCGGACGCTAGCTTTGTGCAGTTGCCCCAGCCATTTAAGCTTCTCATTTTGGGGGCTGGTAAGGCGGAGCATTATTTTTCTGTTTTAGCCAATTCTAGTTCACGGGCTTGAAGCTTTTCAATCAGATCATCAATTTCGCCGTTAAGCGCGCCTTCTAGATTGCTTCTGGAATAACCAATGCGGTGGTCGGTAATCCGGTCCTGCGGGAAGTTGTAGGTGCGGATCTTTTCGGCTCGGTCCCCGCCGCCTATTAAAGTGCGACGGGCGTCCGAAAGTTGCTTTTGGTTCTCCTCAATTTGGCGCTGCAGCAAACGGCTGCGCAAAACTTTCAGAGCTTTGGCGCGGTTTTTAATCTGGCTTTTTTCATCTTGTTGGGAGACCACCAGGCCAGTGGGCAAGTGGCTTACCCGGACCGCCGAATCGGTGGTATTAACGCTCTGGCCGCCGTGGCCGCTGGCCCTAAAAACGTCAATCCGTAGGTCTTCAGGGTTAATTTGGATGTCGGTTTCTTCGGCTTCGGGCAAAACTGCCACCGTAGCGGTACTGGTATGTATCCGGCCGCTACTCTCGGTAACTGGTATGCGCTGAACGCGGTGGACCCCGGCTTCAAACTTGAGCATTTTATAAGCGTTTTCGCCCCTCACCTCAAAGGCAATTTCCTTAAATCCGCCAGCCTCTGAAGCGTTTTGACTGACTAACTCCGTCTTGTAGCCACGCTTTTCGCACCACCGGATATACATCCGGTATAAATCGCCGGCAAATAGCGAGGCTTCATCACCGCCAGCCGCCGCTCTAATCTCTATAATGCAACTTCGCTCATCGCTGGGATCCTTAGGTTGCAGAGCGCCTTCCAGCTGTTGATTTATTGAACTCAATTTTTGTTCAAGTTGGCTAACTTCGGCTTTTGCTAATTCGGCTAATTCCTGGTCGCCGCTGCTCTCAAGAGCTTTAGCTTCCGCCAGCTGAGCCGCCAATAGCTTTTTTTTATCAAATAAACCAACCAGTTTTACCACTTGGGATTGCCGTTTGGCTAAAGAGGGATACTCCTTAGAGGCATAGATATCCGGTCCCTGAAGCTCAACCTCTAGGCGCTTATACTCCTCACGAATAGTACGTTCTTGGTCATCCATTACTAATAGAGTACTCGCCTTGGCTGGAGCCGGTAAAGCCAAATTTCGCTAAGAAGATTGGTTGCTAGGCGAAGGGCTGATCTGATCGCCCCCCAGCTTGGTTTTTGGCTGGGGAGCTTTGGGGGCTTTTGGCTTGGCGGTAGCCCGGACTTCTTGGGCTTTACGGGCGGCGGCTTGGCGGGCTTTAAATTTATCAACCCGGCCTTCAATATCGACCAGTTTTTCCTGTCCGGTAAAAAAGGGATGAGAACTGGACGAAATATGAACTTTAACCAAAGGATACTCCACGCCATCAAGCGTGATAGTTTCTTCGGTAGCGGCTGTGGAGCGGCTTAAAAAGGTAGTCTTGTCATTGAGATCCTGAAAGACCACTGGCCGGTAATTTTTAGGATGAATGTCCTTTTTCATAGTCTGAGTAGTATATCGACTTTACCCCTAGGGGTCAAATCACGCTGCCTGGTTCTGGCGGTTTATCCTATCGGCTTCTGTGCGATGTTCTTCTAATAATTCCCTGACTTTTTTTCTTCTCTTCAAAATGCGCTCCATTTCTCTTATGACTGGCATAAGTCTTCTAGGATCATTTTCATTTAGGGTAGGAACCACAGCATCCCAAAAAGCCTCGGCGATTTCATAAGAGGCTACTTTGGTAGCTTCCGAGCCAGCTTGACGACTGTCACCGCTTTCCTCAAATACTAATTGGGTTTGGAGCTGATCTAGAGTCACTTTGATCATTTCGCCTGTTAACTCTATGCTTTTTGGGGGCTTTAAGTCTTCATTCGCCATGACTAAGTTTATTTTAATATATAAAAGCTTGCCAATCTTTAAAAACAGGGGTAAAATCATTGAGACATTAATAAACAGTGAGGTCTAATAATCCTCCTGGTTAAGTCCATGCAGGCTTAATTGGGCTTAAGACCTTGCGAAGAGAAAGGATTAGTTTAAGTGCCTAAGACAGACACCCAGCCTGTTAAAAGTAAGTCGCCAAAGGCGACTGCCGATTCGCCTAGCTTAGAACAGCCGGAACAACGCTCTAAAGATAGCGATTCGAAAGTTACGAATCAGGCTTCTAAAACAATTGATATTAAGAAGCTACTAGAAGCCGGGGCTCATTTTGGCCATCAAACCAGCCGTTGGCATCCCAAAATGGCGCCTTTTATCCATAGTAAGCGGGCTGGTAACCATATTATTGACTTGACCAAAACCGTCGAGGCTCTAGCTGAAGCGCTAAATTTTCTAACCGAAACGGCCGCCCAGGGCAAACAAATACTGCTAGTTAGCACCAAGCGGCAGGCCAGGGTCAAAGTTAAAGAAGTAGCTGAGGCCTTGCAAATGCCCTACGTCACTGAAAGGTGGCTGGGGGGCATGCTAACCAACCAAGCCACTATCGGCGGCCGGATTAAGTACCTTAAAGATTTAGAAAGCCGGATGGCTAGCGGCGAACTAGCCGCTAAATATAGCAAGTTGGAAGTCCAGCGCTTCGGAGAAGAAATAGATGAAATGAACCATTATTACGGGGGTATTAAAGACCTGAGCCAAAAACCCGGAGCGATGTTTGTGGCAGACGTTTTAACAGATATAAATGCGGTCCGCGAGGCCAAAAAATTGGGCATCCCGGTAGTGGCTCTAGTAGACACTAATGTTGACCCATCGCTGGTTGACCATCCCATACCGGCTAATGACGATGCTACCAAAACCATTACGCTAATACTCGATTACATCCAAGCGGCCATCCAAGAAGGCCGGGCCAAAGTCAAAAAAGCCGAACCCCTCAAAGACCAGACCGAAACTCCGCTAACATCCCAATCCCCTGAGGAGGCTAAACCAAAAGAAGAAGTTGTCAGCCAATCCGTGAAGGGCATCGGCTAAAAAGCTATGGCGGACATCTCTAAAGACCAAATAAGACGCCTGCGTGAATTAACCGGTGTGGGGATTACCGACGCTAAAAAAGGTTTAGTAGAAGCTAAGGGTGATTTTGACAAGGCCCTTAAGGCCATGCGGCAAGCCGGTCTAACCAAGGCCCAAAAACGCGCCGAGCGTGAGGCCCGCGCCGGGCTAATTGGCACTTATTCTCATGACGGCCGCATCGGCGTGGTGGTGGAGATTAACTGCGAAACCGATTTCGTAGCCAAAACCAACGAATTCCAAGAACTGCTCAAGGATATTTGCTTGCATATTGCCGCCATGGAACCGGCTAATGAGAGGGAACTTTTAGACCAGCCCTTTGTTAAAAATCCCGATATATCAGTTGGCGACTATATTAAAGAACACATCGCCAAACTTGGCGAAAATATCGTTGTTCGCCGCTTCCAGAGAATGGGTTTAGGTGAGTTAAACTAGCTTGCTTTATAATTAAGAAAGCACTAAAAAAGGAGTTGAGGGGTGAATCCAAGCCAGGTGGTTGCCGAAACCAAAGCTAAGCTAAATCAGGCTACCGAACATTTTAAGGACGAACTTAAAAAACTGCGCACCGGCCGGGCGCACCCCAGCATGCTGGATGGTGTCATGGTAGAGGCTTACGGCCAAAACATGCCGCTTAAAAGTGTGGCTTCGATAACCGCCCCAGAAGCCCAGCTGTTGCAGATTACACCCTTTGACGCAGCCAACTTGGAAGCTATAGCCCAAGCTATCCGCAATAGCCCGGCGCTGGGCCTTAGCCCCACAGATGACGGCCGGGTGGTGCGCATAGCTTTGCCGCCGATGACCAGCGAGAACCGCCAGGCCATGGCCAAACTACTCCACCAAAAAGTCGAAGACTGCCTAGTTTCGGCGCGCAACGCCCGCCACGAGGCTATCCATAAGGCTGAGCAGGCCGAAAAAGCTAAGCAGATAAGCAATGACGACCGCTTTAAATTAGAAAAGCAGGTTGATGATCTGCTGGCTGAGCAAAAAAATCAAGTAGACGCTTTAGCCAAGGCCAAGGAGCAAGAAATCCTAACTGTCTAGGGGCAGTTAACTGACCTAATTGCTCTAATTAACCTAATTTCTAAACAAATCCCAAGCACCAAGTCCCAAACCTTAAGCCTTTTGGGTTTAAGCCACCGGGTCATTATTTAGGTCAATTAGATCAATTAGAAATTAGAGCAATTTACTCTAACCTGTCACCTCTAACCTGTTATACTGTTCGTGATGCAGCTGTTTTTATCGATTTTTGGCATTTTGTTGTTCATCTCCCTGATTATTAGCCACGAGTGGGGGCATTATTGGGCGGCCCGTAGAAACGGCGTAGAGGTGGAGGAGTTCGGCTTGGGCATTCCGCCACGGCTGCTAGCTAAAAAGCTGAAGAGTGGCATGATTTTAAGCCTCAACTGGCTGCCCTTGGGTGGTTTTGTTAAGCTTAAAGGGGAACACGATGCCGACAGTCGCCACGGCAGCTTTGGGGCCGCCAGCTTAGCCGCCAAGACCAAAATTATGTTGGCCGGGGTTGGCGTCAATCTTCTGAGCGGTGTGTTGCTACTAACACTTCTGGCTTGGCTGGGCCTGCCAAAATTAATCGATCAGCAAACTGTTGGCCAGGAACAGTTTACTGTGCCAAGTGACACTAAGGTTATCCACCAAGAAGTACTGGCTAATTCTATCGTGGCTGGTTCGCCGGCCGACCACCTGGGGCTTGGGCCAACCGACAGCCTTTTAAGCCTGGCGGCTGGTCCCGAGAAACGGGTTATTACCACTGCCGAGTCGCTACACCAGGCTACGCAGGCTTTTGCCGGCCAAAGCGTGGTGTTAACCTACAGGCACAATAGCCAAACCTTAACCAAGACCATAAAACTGCTCAGTGCCAGTGAGGTGGCGGCTAGCCATGGCAACAAAGGTTATCTGGGACTGTCGCCGCGGGAGCTCCAGATCCGCCGTTCCACCTGGAGCGCGCCAGTGGTTGCGCTGGGTCTCACCAAACAACTGATAACTTTGACGCTGCAAGGCATTGGTAAGGCTCTAGCCGGCCTGGGCTCTATAGTTGCCGGTCTGGTAACCCATAACCATACGGCCCGCCAAAACGGCCAAACCCAAGCCAGCTCACAGGTTGGCGGCCCAGTAGCCATCGCCATATTTTTATGGACCAGCGGCTCGGTGGGGCTAAACTACGTATTAATGTTGATCGCCATAATTTCGCTGCTGCTGGCCTTCTTTAACGTCTTGCCCTTTCCGGCTCTTGACGGCGGACGCCTGGCGATGACGCTTGTCTCGCGCGGGCTGTTTAGGCGCCCCTTGAGTAAGCTGGCCGAGGAGCGAATCGTCGCCACTTCTATGGCCATCTTACTAATGCTGTTTGTATTGATAACTGTTGTTGATGTCAAACGCTTCTTTTGAGCTTTTTGGGCCTTTGCTTGGCCCTCCTAGCTGGCGGGCTTTCTAAGTGGTCAGGTTGGGTTAACAAATGGCCCATAAATCCGAAGATTCAGCCCCACCAGTAGAGGAACCAAGGCCAAATTTGGGTAGCCCGCTCAGGGTAGTTTTTAATTCTCTGGCCATTTTTATCCTCAGCCAGTCGGTGGCAGTTTTTTTGCTCGGCTTTTTGCTAAGCGCCGCGCATCCCGGTATAGGAGTAGCTCAAAACCTAGAAACAGCCCCCAGCCAATTCTTTTACGTGCTGCTGGCCGAAGGCTTGGCGGTTTGCCTGGTAGTTTGGATATTAAAAAAGCGGCACCTAAGTTTAAACGCCATCGGCTGGGGACGCCGGCTAAAATTTAGCGATATAACCAAAGCTCTAAGCGGCTTTGTAGTTTTTTACATTTTCCTAATTATCGCTACGGTTATTCTGTCGTTTCTATTTCCAGGCCTTAACACTAACCAAACCCAAGATGTAGGCTTTAATCATCTAAATAGCTCCTTAGACCAGGTTTTAGCATTGGTGGCATTGATAATTTTGCCCCCGCTAGGCGAAGAGATCCTGGTTAGAGGCTACTTATACACCGGGCTGCGCTCTAAAGTTCGCTTTTTACCCGCCGCGCTCATCACTAGTTTACTTTTTGGGCTGGCCCATGTCACAACCGGCAGCGACACTTCGCTGCTGTGGGACGCTGGAGTGGCCACCTTTATACTGTCAATGGTCTTAGTTTATTTAAGAGAGACTACCGGCGCTCTGTATGCCGGGATGATACTCCACGGGCTTAACAACCTCGTTGCCTTCGGAGTGCACTTCCACCGCTAGACCTTCACACCGCGCTAGCTTGTCAACCAGCCAAACTGGTTGCACCGCTAGCGCTTCTGGCGCATTAGGCGAGCGATTGTACTAACGCTTTACGCTAACCGCTAACCGCTATAAGCTATCTATATGAAAAGATCACAGTTATTTGTAAAAACCCGAAAAGAGATACCTGCTGACGAAGAAGCTCTAAATGCCCAGCTTTTGATCCGGGCGGGCTACATCCATAAAGAAATGGCCGGTGTCTATAGCTATTTGCCGCTGGGCAAGAAAGTCATTGATAAGCTTAGCCAAATCGTGCGTGAAGAAATGAACGCTATCGGCGGCCAGGAGCTAGTGCTTAGCACTTTACAACATCCTCATCTTTGGAAGACCACCGACCGTTGGGACGACGATAAAGTTGACGTCTGGTTTAAAGCAGCTTTAGGCGAGGATTCAGAAGTCGGCTTTGGCTGGAGCCATGAAGAGCCGATGACCCGCCTAATGACCCAGTTTGTTAGCTCGTACAAAGATCTACCGGCGTATACCTATCAGTTCCAAAATAAACTCCGTAAAGAGCTACGCGCCAAAAGTGGACTCTTGCGGGCCCGGGAGTTCATTATGAAAGATTTGTACTCCTTTTCTAAAGACCAGACTCAACACGAGGAGTTTTACCAAAAGGCAGCCGAGGCTTACATGAAAGTTTATGGCCGGCTGGGTATCGGCGATATTACTTATAAAACCTTTGCCAGCGGCGGACCGTTTAGTAAATTTAGCCACGAGTTCCAGACCCTTAGCCACGTTGGTGAGGATACTATTTACTTACATAAAGGCCGGCGTTTAGCTGTTAATCAAGAAGTTCTATCGGATGAAGTGCTAAATGAGCTAAACCTACCCAAGAATGAGCTCAGCCAGGAAAAGGCCGTTGAGGTGGGTAACATTTTTACTTTTGGCTCGCGCTATTCTGAGCCTCTGGGACTATTCTTTACTGACGAGAAAGGTATACAGCAACCAGTTTTTATGGGCAGTTACGGCATCGGGGTAAGTAGGCTAATGGGGCTTTTGGCCGAGCATTTTGCCGACGATAAGGGCTTGGTCTGGCCAAAAGCCATAACTCCATTTGATGTTTATTTAGCTAGGCTAGGCCAAGAGGCTGATTTAGTTCAACTGGCAGATTGGGCATATCACGAACTATCAAAAAGCGGTGTGTCGGTCTTATATGACGATCGGGACGTGCGGGCTGGCGAAATGTTCGCCGACGCCGATCTAATGGGCATACCTTACCGCCTAGTAGTTAGTGAAAAAACAGTTTCGTCAGGTAGTTTTGAACTCAAACCCCGGACCTCCGACGAGGTTCAATTGGTGCCTAAAGAATCCATCCATCAAGTGCTGGTCAAAGTCTTGCAGGATTGATATAATCTAGCAGTCTCCGGGAATTTGTTAAAAACTACTCAAGATAAATAATTAGGGAAAAGAATTTAATTTCATTGCTATGAAAAAGTTGTTTCGTTTAACTCAAGACGGTGTTGACGAGCTCAGAAACGAGCTTGAAGATCTGATATCGCAAAGAGTCGAGGTGGCCGACCGCATCAAGCAGGCCCGCGAACTGGGCGATTTAAGCGAAAACGCCGAATATCAATCGGCCCGCGAAGAACAAGACCGCTTGGAAGCCCGGATTAGCGAGCTGGAGCATATCTTGCGAAACGTCCAGCTTATCAAAAAGCCCAAAGTCAATGGCGATGTTAAATTAGGCTCAACCGTTAAACTCCAAGGGGGTAGGGGCAGAAGCGCTGAATACCAGGTGGTGGGCACTATGGAAGCTGATCCTCTTAACGGCAAAATCAGCGACGAATCACCGATTGGCCGAGCCCTGCTTGGAAAAAGAGTCGGCGAAAAAGTAGAAATCCATGCTTCCTTGGCCACCACCTACAAAATCACCCACATCTCCTAGCTTTTTCCAAAGCGCATTACGGCGTCAGAGCCTGCGCTACTCCTTCACTGTATTTCTCTATACACCTCAGTCCGTTGCTCATCTCTTCCTTGTACTGCATCTTCGGAAAAAGCTAGGGGCTTCCATAGTACGGCCTAAATCAAAATCAAACAAAACGACCTAGTGTAATTAGTGTAAAATCAACAAATGAAGTGGTTAAAAGAAATTTTTAATATAACCACTGATGATCTTAAAAGCTTCTTAAAACTTTCATTTTTTATGATTGTTTGTTTTGTAGCGGCAGGGGTTTTATTTAGTTTTAGCTGGGGTGCAATCCCGGCAATAATTTTTCTGGCGCTAGGCGGCTTGCTGGCAACCCTTATCTGGCTGATGTTCTTCCCTTGGGTTTAAAATAGCTGTTCTGGCATTCTAAACTCTAACATCTATCGTCTATAATCTAGTTTATGCAGTGGTTGAATAAAGTTGTTGATGAGGCAGTAGCCCGAAAGCCCAAGGGCGAAATTCTGATTGAATCCGGTGGTTCGCCTTCGGGTACCTATCACTTTGGCCATTTGCGCGAGCTAGTAATTTGCGACGCCATTTTGCTGGAGTTGCGCAGCCGCAATCGCCAGGCTCGCCATATCTACTATGTAGACGATTTAGATGCTCTCCGTAAGGTTCCGCCAAACGTGCCCCCGGAGTTCGAGAAATACTTGGGCAAGCCGCTGTGCGAGATACCAGCGCCTGACGGTTCGGATAAGTCATACGCCGACTACTTTATTGAGGGTCTTATGGAGGCTAGTGAACTGCTTGGCATAGAAGTTGAATTTGTCCGATCGCACAAAAAATACGGCGCTGGTTTTTTTATATCGGCTATCGAAAAAGCCCTGGAAAATGAAACCAAAATAGCCGAGATTTTGGAAACCATATCAGGGCATAAACTAACTGATAATTGGTCGCCGGTACAGGTAATAGAAGACGGCTATCTTAAAAAAAGGTCTTTTGTCAGCTTAGATAAAAAGGCCAAAACCATCCGTTATTTGGCTGAAGGTGGGCAGGAACGAGAAATCTCTTATGATAAAGGCGAGGTTAAGTTAGATTGGCGGGTCGATTGGGCTGCCCGGTGGTGGTTACTTGAGGTGGACGTCGAGCCGGCCGGCCGCGACCACGCCACTAAAGGCGGTTCGTTTGATACTGGCCTGGCCATCTGCCAGCAAGTCTTTAACTCCCCGGGGCCACTGCCCGTGCCGTACGATTTTATAAATTTGGTAGGTGATAATAAGAAAATGAGCGCCAGCGCCGGTAGTGGGCTGGACGCTGCCGCCAGCGCCCGGATTTTACCGCCCGAAGTGCTTCGCTACTTTATTTTGCACGCGGCGCCCCGCAAACGGCTCTACTTTGACCCGGCCGATGGCCTAATAAAGCTGATTGATGAGTTCGCGGCCTTAACTGCTAAAGAGCCTAAGACCGCAGACGAAAAGCAACTGCTAGATATTTCCAGCCGCGGGCTGAAAAAATTAACAGTCAGCCATATTCCATTTTCGCACCTGGTGGCCAGCTATCAATCAGCGCTTAAGGACCTCGATAAAACACTAGAAACTATTAAACGCACCGGCTATGGGGAAAAACTTGACGAGGCTGTAGTTAAAAACGAACTACGCTATATAGACGAGTGGCTCAAAAAATGGGCTCCCGAAGAAGTAAAATTCGATCTTTTGAGCTCAGTTAACCAAAAAGATTTTACGCAGGAAGAGCAAAAATACTTAACACAGTTGAGTACTAAAATTGTTCAAGCGCCTAAAGACGCCGATGGTGAATGGTTCCATAAGGCTATCTATCAAACAGCTCAAGACATGGCCATTGAGCCCAAAAAGTCTTTCGAGATACTGTATAGACTGCTAATTGGCAAAAAATCAGGCCCCCGGGCCGGCTGGTTTTTAAGCATTCTGCCCAGGGATTGGTTAATAAAAAGACTAAGATTTGAGAATAAATAAATCCTTAATCGGAGCGTATAATTGAGCTAAATGGCCGGACAACTGCCAGCAATTGAGACTTTTGGACTTAGCAAACGCTATTTGGGTAGTAGTAAATACGCGCTGCGCGACCTTGATTTAGACATCATGCCCGGTGAGGTTTATGGCTTTTTAGGGCCCAACGGCGCCGGCAAGTCCACAACTATCCGCCTGCTCATGAATTTCATTCAACCAACCCACGGCCAGGCCCAAATCTTGGGTAGCGACGTAGTTAGTAAATCTTTCCAAATCAAATCACAAATTGGTTACTTGCCAGGGGAGCTGGTGCTGTACCCTAAAATGACTGGCTGGCAGTTTCTAGACTATATGAACTCTCTGCAACCCGCCAAAAGCGTCGGCTTCATCCGGCGGCTGGCCAGTTTATTTGAGGTTGAGTTGAATAAGAAAATCGCTAAGCTGTCAAAAGGCAATAAGCAAAAAATCGGCCTCATCCAGGCCTTTATGCACGAACCAGGAGTTTTAATCTTAGACGAGCCCACGGCCGGGCTTGACCCTCTAATACAAGAAGTTTTTTTTGAGCTGGTGCGGGCCACCAAAAATAGAGGCGCCACGCTTTTTATTAGCAGCCATAACTTGAGCGAGGTTCAGAAAATATGTGACCGGGTGGGCTTTATCCGCAAAGGCCGGCTGATCGCCGAGCAATCTATTAGTGACTTATCAAAAAGCGCCTCCCAGACTTACGACATTAATTTTGCCGAGGTTGTTCCTAAGGCCGAGCTGCGCCAATTGCCGAGGTCTAAAATTAAGATAAATACGCCGCATCACGTAACGATCCAGATGACCGGTGACCTAAAACCGCTGTTTATGTTTTTAGCCCGCCACCAAGTGCGGAGCCTAGACCGCCGCGAGATCAATCTAGAGGATGAATTTCTGAAGTTTTACAGAGGAAAAGGCAAGCTATAATGATGGCCTCACTTCATTTTTCATTTACCATTTACCATTTCACATTCATTTTTCATTTGCCATTTACCAGACGGGCTACTGTTCTCCTTAAATATTCATTGTTCAATGCTAAATCATTTTTCAATGATCAATGTAAAATGATCAATGCCACCACAGGAGCCTTAGTATGATAGCGGTGATTCGTTGGACGCTGTGGCAAAGGCGCTGGTCAATAGTCTGGTGGTCGTTGGGGGTAGCGGCTTTTATAGTAATTAGCCTGGGTTTTTATGCCTCCTTTAGAGACCAAGCCGCGCAGCTCAATCAGGTTTTAGACAAACTGCCCCATACTGCCAGAGCGCTTTTTACTGATGCCAATAATTTTCTAAGCCCCGATGGCTTTTTGAGCGCCCGGCTTTATTACTTAATGTTGCCACTGCTGCTAGGCATTTTAGCGATTGGGCTGGGTAGTAGTTTGATAGCTTCGGAAGAAAACTCCGGAACTATTGAACTGCTGCTAGCCCGGCCGCTATCCAGAAGTAAATTGTTGCTGGCCAAAGCCCTGGCCGGAATCCTCAACTTGGCGGCCATCGCTTTAGTGGCGCTTATAACCACCATTATTGTTTGTCATTTGGTGAAACTTAATGAGCCGATCGCTAGACTGGCTTTAGCAACCTTGGCAACGGCCGTTTTGGGGCTTTTATTTGGTGCCGTAGCCTTTAGCGTTACGACTCTTGGTAGGGCCCGCGCCGCGGCTGTTGGCTTAAGCGTGCTGGTAGCGCTGAGCGGCTACATCATTGCCTCCTTAGAGAGCACGGTAGCTTGGCTGCGTTGGCCGGCTAAGGCTTTGCCGTACCACTATTATCGGCCGACCGAGATCCTGCAAGGACATTTTAGTTGGTACAATATTGGCGGTCTTTTGGGAGCGGCACTAGTGCTAGGCATAATTTCCTGGTCGGCCTTCCGAAAGCGTGATCTAAATAGTTTGTAAAGGAGAAAGTTTATGAAAGATTCTAAACAAACCGCCACCTTTGCCGCTGGCTGTTTTTGGGGGGATCGGCGGCTTCGCCTTATGAGACAAACTAGGTTTTTCTTATCGCGCCGGGCGCGGAGTGAATCCGTCGCTCGGGCTGCTCTTTTCCTAGTCTGTGGTAAGTTGAAAGCAGAACTATGAAACAAGTAGCCATTTTCGCCGCTGGCTGTTTTTGGGGGGTACAGTTTTATTTTGACCAAGTTCCCGGGGTGCTAGAAACAGAGGTAGGCTACATAGGTGGCCATACCGACCACCCCACTTATGAGCAAGTTTGTTCGCATACCACGGGCCATGCAGAGGCTGTTAAAATTATTTTTGATCCCCAAAAAGTGACCTATGACAAGCTGTCAAAACACTTCTTCAGACTGCATGACCCCACTCAACTAAATAGGCAAGGACCGGATATTGGCGACAGCTACCGCTCGGCTATTTTTTATGCAGACGAGGAACAAAAGGCGGCAGCTCAAAAAATAATAGATGGACTAAATAAGTCGGCAGAATATCAGGCTCCAATTGTTACTACTTTAGAACCGGCCGGCAAGTTCTGGCCAGCCGAAGATTATCATCAAAAATTCACTGAACGTACCGGCAAAGGTATGTGTCACGTGGCGTACGAGCCCGTTTAATTCTTGGGAAGATAGCCCGAGCGTCGGATTCACTCCGCGCCCGGCGCGATAAGAAACCCCGAAGGGCTGTCTTATTCTGTATTAATCAGCGCTGAATAGGCCGGTGAGCGTTGAGTGTTCCAATATGTGATCCTTCATGGCTTTTTGGACGTCGGCCCGGTGGCTATCCTTGCTTAAATTAAGAGAAGTATCTAGGGCGTAGATTTCAAACATGTAGCGGTGCGTACCAGTTCCAGCTGGAGGGCAGGGGCCCATATAGCGGTTCTGGCCGGCGCTATTTAAACCTTGAATAGCGCCAACTGGCAGGCTATTGGCGGCTATAGTCTCCGTAGAAGCCGGGATGTCCCACACCAGCCAGTGCACAAAATCGCTACCCACGGCGTCTGGATCATGCATTATAAGCGCCAAACTCTGGGCGCCCGCCGGCACGCCAATAATATTCAGGGGCGGGTTAACATTTTGGCCTTTACAAGTGTACTGCGGAGGGATGGCCGTGCCATCTCTAAATACGGGGCTAATTAATTGCAACCCGCTGGTGCCTGTGCCCTGGTCATTCATATTCTTTCTCCCCTGATGGTTGGTTAGGTGCTTAAGCGCAAGGCCTGCGGCAATGGCCAATACCGCTAGCCCCAAGACTAGCCAAATTCTTGAGCGTTGGGGCATTAGCTTATACTAAGCCATAGAAAAAAATCCGGCAGTAAGAAACTTAACTAGCTTTTATTTTGATTTGCGGCGGGCTTTGGCCCGCGGTTTCTTAGTGTAGATTATTAATTTACCTTCTTTTTGCTCTAAAGTGCCTTGTTTCTCTAATTTTTTAATTAGGGTAGTGGTAGTTTCCCTAGTTACACCTGAGAGGTCAGCCAACTCTTGATGAGAGACTTTAATTTTTAGCTGGTAAACATGAGGCTTGATTTGAGCTCCCAGTTTTCTAATCAAATAAGGCAGCAGGAGCATAATGCGGCTAATCGCCTTCTTTTGTTTCATAACCTCCAGCTGACCCATTATGGCTTGATTGGAAGCCGAGGTGTAGGCTAAATAAGTATTCAGCTTTTCGGTATCCGATTCAATGGCGCTTTTAAAATCCTGGCTTTCGATTACCTGCAGCTGGGTATCTGTTAAGGCCTGATAAAAGTACTTTAGACTGTAGTTTTCCCAATCCAAAGTAGTCGCAAAAGCGATGGGAAAAATGTCTCCAGAGGCCAAAATGAGCAGTGTTCGAGTGTCTCCGGAATCTAAAATGGTATAAACCTTTACGGAGCCGTCTCTTATTAAATAAATATGCGATAGGTTGTCTCCAGCGTAATGAATCAGCTGATTTTTGGGGTAAGTTTTTAGACGGCCATTTCTGAATAAATCGTGAACCCGTTTACGATACTCCGAGACAACGTACGCCATCGATACCTACAGTATTTCATATTCTTATGGCAAAGTAACGTTCACTTAAACTAAAAATTGGTTTAGTTGCTAATATAGGTCCATGGTTCAGCTAAGCCAATTAGAATTTGAGCGGATTTTATCGGCGGCTATTGACGTTATACCACCCAAGTATCTGGAGCATTTGGAGAACGTGGCCTTTATCCTGGAGGACGAGCCCAGCCAAGCCCAGCTTATAAAACTCAATCTCTATCCCAATGAAACTTTATTTGGACTTTATGAAGGGGTCCCCCTGCCGCGGCGCGGCGGCGCCACTAAGCTGCTGCCCGATAAAATAACACTGTTTAAGGGCCCGCTAGAGCGCACCAGCCGTGACTTGGCCGAGCTGCAAGAAAAAGTCCGCCACACGGTCTGGCACGAGGTAGCCCACTATTTCGGATTAGACCACCAACGAATTCACGAGCTAGAAAACAAAATAAGGCCCAACACTGAAGACTAAACCCTCGGGAAGAGCAGCTTGAGTTTGGAAATTGTTGAAAATTTGCGCAACTAGGCATATGATGAACTTATTAAGTAAGGAGGAGTTGTATGCAATACACTCACAAGCAAGGGGTCGCAGCCCTTGTTAATTTCTTCGTAGGCGTAGCCGAGCTGCTACTACTTCTACGAGTCGTCCTGCGGTTCTTTAACGGCAACCCAGACGCTACTTTTGTGCACTGGGCGTACTCCAACACTAGTGTTCTGCTCGAACCACTACGCGGCGTGTTTCCATCATCAGTCGGCGTAGTACAGCGCGGTTGGGTCGTAGACTTTACGGCCCTGTTTGCCATGGCTGCCTATGCCGCCGCCGGCTACTTGTTGCTATCGCTGGCCGCCAATTGGGCAATGCGCCGAAAATAATCCTTTGAGTCCAAAAACCGTCTCAAATAAGTATAAGCTACTTTTGGCTTATGCTTATTTTGTTGTAATAGGCTAGTTTTTTAACTTACACTAATACTTACGATGAACAAATTTCAGGCTAGGAGTTGGGGGCTGGCGGCTTTAATTGCTGCGGTGGTTTTAGCAATTATAGCTTGGCTTGGCGTCGTGATAGGTGGCTGAAGCTAGGGGCGGTGCTGTCGTGGTTGGCGG
>OBEQ012720082.1_pt1 | contig 23293 bp, 21 predicted proteins | sample 1670901 | NCBI WGS metagenome assembly OBEQ01 (sample SAMEA104232315, study PRJEB22302) | groundwater metagenome | biome: forest; feature: aquifer; material: groundwater | place: USA | collected 2011-08-07 | depth 5.4 m
CGCGCCCGGAGAGATTCGAACTCCCGACCGCCTGGTTCGTAGCCAGGTACTCTATCCAGCTGAGCTACGGGTGCAGTAATGATCTACAAGGGAAAAATAGACGTCTCTTAATTCTGGCGGAGAGAGAGGGATTTGAACCCTCGATGGAGTTTTTGGACCCCATACTCCCTTAGCAGGGGAGCGCCTTCAGCCTCTCGGCCATCTCTCCAAACGCCTAATACCACAAGCAGGCGGGGAGTATAACACTGAATAACCGAAGATAAAACACTGTAAAGATAAGGAAAAACCACGACGTAAAAGCAGTTATTTACGCCGTGATCATATAGGTTTAAGAAGCGGTTTCTTCGCTGATGGAAGGATGATCCTTTTCCATTTGGATACGTTGATAAATCTCTTCACGATGAACAGAAACAGTTTTAGGCGCGTTGATACCAATACGCACTTGATTGCCCTTTACCCCTAATACAGTGACCGTAACATCATCACCAATCACCAAGGTTTCACCTACACGACGGGTTAAAATTAACATGATTGCCTCCTCACATTCCTTCCTGGCGCTCCCTTTTCTTTCTTGTTATTTACTTATGGGGTCTTTATCATTAATAAACATCTGAAGCGCATACAATATACATAATCCCTGCTCCCTAATGATTAAAAATATAACTAGAGACCCGGATACAAGGCTTATTTTACTAAACCTAAGCTTAAAGGAATCTTAAGAAAATCATTTTTTGGAAAATATTTTTTCAATCTACTCGCGATCGGGGCGCGGATCAAACTCCTCAATCGCCTCCTGCCGGTCTAAATCTAAATGAAATGCAGAATGTAATGTTCTCACACCCAACTCTAAATATTTCTCATCCACGACAACAGAAATTTTAATTTCAGACGTTGCAATCAATTGAATGTTGATGCCTTCCATCCCCAATGCCGTAAACATGGTGCTTGCAATACCTGCATGCGAACGCATCCCCACACCCACTAACGATAACTTTGCGATTCTGTTATCTTTTGAAATTTCTTGCGCTCCTAATTTTTTTGCAACACGCTCTACAATTTCAACGGTTTTTAAAAAGTCATCCCGATGCACCGTGAATGTAAAATCGATAATGCCATCTACTGGCACGTTTTGAATAATCATATCGACTTCAATATTGGCTTGACTAATCGGCGATAAAATACTGGCAGCAATACCGGGTTTATCTGGAATACCACGCACGGTGATTTTTGCTTCATTACGATTAAACGCAATGCCTGATACTTTTGCTTGTTCTAGACCGCTATTTTCTTCAAATGTAATCAAGGTACCTTTTCCTTCTTTAAAACTAGATAACACACGAATAGGCACATTATGCTTGCCCGCAAATTCTACTGCTCGAATCTGCAATACTTTTGCACCCAAGCTTGCCATCTCCAACATTTCTTCAAAAGTGACTTTCTCTAATAATCTTGCTTGCGGCACCACACGCGGGTCCGTCGTGTAAACCCCCTCTACATCTGTAAAAATCTGACACTCCTGCGCACGAATCGCTGCAGCCACTGCCACAGCACTGGTATCAGAGCCCCCACGACCCAATGTCGTAATATCTCCTTGCTTGTCTACCCCTTGAAACCCCGCAATAACAGGCACACACCCTGCCGCTAAATCTTTTTGAATCGCCTGACAATCCAAGTTTAAAATACGCGCTTTTTTATGCGCACTGCTAGTGTGAATACCTGCTTGATAACCCGTATAAGAACGCGCAGGCACACCACGTTGAAGGAGCGTCATTGCAAGCAACGCCATCGACACTTGCTCACCCGTTGACACTAACATCGCATATTCACGCGCATCCGGATCAGATTGAATCGCTTGCGCCATATGAATTAAGCGATCGGTTTCACCCGCCATGGCAGAGACAACTACCACTACCTGATGACCTTGCTCGCGCGCCTGTATCACCTTGCTCGCCACATTCGCAATGCGATCAAGACTGCCCATGGAGGTGCCACCAAATTTTTGCACTAACAACATAAGTTACCTTTTTAATTCCGCTACTAACCAAGCTTGCACCGCTTTCATCGCCTGCGGCAATTGTGCAGGATCATTACCCCCCACTTGTGCTAACTCAGGGCGCCCTCCTCCTTTGCCACCCAATGCCGCCGCGAAATGATTCGCCACCGTATTTGCACCACACCACGTCAAACAATCTCCTACCGCGCCCACCACCACGTTGACTTTACCTTCATAAACCGTCGCCAATCCTACAATGCCTGATTGCAATTGCGATCGCAGATCTTCAACTAATTGACGTAGTTTTTTTGCGTCCACCGACTCTATCTCCGCTAATAACACTTGATGCCCCGCAATGTCTTGTGACTTCAAAAGCAATTGTTGTGTCTGCTGCAACAAAACCTTTAACTGCAAGCGCTCTACTTCTTTTTCTAACTGTTTATTTTTTTGTTGTAATTGTTGAATTTTCTCTAACACCGCCGCTTGCTTGCCTTTCACCAATGTTTCTACTTGATATAAACATTGCGCCTGCATTTGCATAAACTGCAGCGCTTGTTCACCCGTCACCGCTTCAATACGCCGCACCCCCGCGCTGATGCTCGCTTCAGATATTATTTTAAATAAACCAATATCTCCCGTACGCCCCACATGCGTGCCACCACATAACTCCAAAGAAAAATCGCCCATGCGTAAAACACGCACTTCATCACCATATTTTTCACCAAAAAAAGCATCCGCCCCTTTGGCTGCCGCGGCTTTTGGCGTCATCACGGTTGTTTCTACTTTGACATTTTCTCGAATATATCTATTCACTAATATTTCAATTTCTTTTAATTGCTCAGCTGTCAACGCCTCATAATGTGAATAGTCAAAACGTAAACGCGCCGCTTCTACGAGCGATCCTTTTTGATGCGCATGATCCCCTAATACTTGACGTAATGCAGAATGCAATAAATGTGTTGCGGAGTGATTACACGCCGTGCTACGACGACGCACGTTTTCTACTTGCGCTTCCACTTTTGCATGCAACATTAACGCATCGCCTTGCACATACCCATAATGCAAAATGGCTTCTTTTTCTTTTCGACTTTCTTCAATAACGAAACGGCCACCTGGATATATCACCACACCTTGATCGCTGGCTTGACCGCCTGATTCTGCATAAAAAGGCGTTTTATCTAACACCAACCATCCTTTGCCTTGCAACGCGGTAACCGCTTGATGTTGATCATCAAACAAAGCCTGCACGATCGCCTCTGTTTCAATAAAATCATATCCAACGAATACTGTTTTTGTTTCAACGTTGAATTCTGCAATACCGACATCACTAAACTTGCTCGCAGCAGCAGAAAGCTGTCGTTGTTTTTCCATCGCTTTTTCAAAGCCCGAAAAATCAACTTGCAAATGACGCTCCCGCGCGATGTCTGCCGTAAGATCCATCGGGAACCCATAGGTATCGTATAACCTGAAAACCACCTCTCCTGGCAACATCGCGTCTTCCAATTTTGCCACTTCTTCTTCTAAAATTTTCAAACCTTGCTCTAAAGTTTTGGCAAATTGATTTTCTTCTTGCAACAACAAGCGCTCACATTGCGCTTGCGCCTTGATAAGCTCAGGGTAAGCGTCTTTCATGTGTTCAACCAAAGGCTTCACCAACTGATGAAAAAACGGGGCTTTAAACCCTAATTTATGGCCATGACGAATCGCACGACGAATAATACGACGCAACACATAGCCACGACCCTCATTAGAAGGCACCACACCATCTGTGATTAAGAAGGTACAAGCACGGATATGATCTGCGACCACACGCAAAGACGCTTGTGTTTTATCTTGAATGTGACCCAGCGTTGCAATGGCCTCAATTAAATAAACAAACACATCCGTGTCGTAATTATTATGCACGCCTTGCACCACCGCACAGATTCGCTCTAACCCCATCCCCGTATCGACAGAAGGCTTAGGCAACGGCGTCAGATGCCCTGAGGCATCTCGGTTATATTGCATGAACACCAAATTCCAAATTTCAATATATCGATCACCCTCGGCATCTTCGCTACCCGGCGGTCCCCCTGCAATTTCAGGGCCGTGATCGTAATAAATTTCAGTACAAGGACCACAAGGGCCCGTATCTCCCATCGCCCAGAAATTATCTTTTTCATCGCAACGTGAAAACCGTTTTGGATCAATCCCTATTTTGTTAAGCCAAATAGACTCTGCTTCATGATCCTCTTTAAATACAGTCACCCATAAACGCTCAGGGGGTAACTTCAATACGGTGGTTAGAAATGTCCATGCATATTGAATGGCTTCTTCTTTAAAATAATCACCAAAACTAAAATTCCCTAACATTTCAAAAAACGTATGATGGCGCGCCGTATACCCTACGTTTTCTAAATCGTTGTGCTTACCCCCCGCTCGCACACAACGCTGTGAACTGGCCGCACGCGTATAAGCACGCTTTTCAAGGCCTAAAAAGACATCTTTAAATTGCACCATGCCGGCATTGGTAAACAATAAACTAGGATCATTTCCTGGAATTAAAGCGCTCGAATGCACAACACTGTGCTGTTTGCTTGCGAAAAAATCTAAAAATAACTTTCTGAGTTCATTACTGGTCATGGGGATCTCGGCAGCCTTTTCAAAAACCCAACAAGTGTATATACTCCTCGGACCTGAAGATACTGTTTTTTTCATCTTGCTGTTATATTATCTGAAAATATTCTTCCATCAAAAAATCTCGAAATATAGCTAATATTCCTGCGGTTTTTTTCAATCAGAACGTTTCCATCTAACTTAACATCAAGCGAAAAAATCCAGTATCTTCAAGTCCGAGGAGTCTAGAAGATGCCTTGTAAAATAAACGTGGCTATCCCCACCTACCTGAAATTTACGCAACAATATGATGAATCTGAGCCAGATCGAAGCCACGATACTGCAAAAAACGAATTTGCTTTGCTTTCTCTTTGAAATCAACAGGAGGATGATTTTTAAATTTTTTTAAATAAATTTGTCTGAGATAGTCATGCCAATCTATTTCACACGCCGCTAAAGCTGATGAAATAAGGCTTTCTGCTACACCACGCTGCTGCAACTCTTGTGTAATACGTAAAGGACCATAGCCTTTACCTGCGCGCAGCTGAATATAAAGCGCCATAAAGCGCGCATCACTTTGCCAACCTTCTTGCGCCAACTTGGCTAAAACAGGGGTAACCGCCTCCAAAGCATAGCCACGCTGCTTCAGCTTCTGGCACAACTCATATTGCGTATGTTCGCGCTGTGCCAACAACTGAAGCACCGTGGCTTCAATAGCCGCCGAGGGGTTATTCGACTTCAGCTTCATCTTCATGCAGCTCATGTTCTGTTAATACCGGCGCCGTCATTAATTTTTGTCGAAGTTTTTCTTCAATTGCACGCGCAACATCAGGAAACTCCTTTAAATAAGCACGGGCATTATCTTTGCCTTGGCCAATACGCTCTTTACCATAGCTATACCACGCACCGGATTTTTCAATGATACCCGCGTCTACCCCCATGTCGACCAGCTCTCCTTCGCGCGAGATGCCTTCACCATATAAAATTTCAAAAGTGGCTTGTTTAAAGGGTGGCGCGACTTTGTTTTTAACTACTTTTACGCGGGTTTCACTGCCAATCACCTCTTCCCCTTTTTTAATAGCCCCTACACGACGAATATCTAAGCGCACCGAAGCATAAAACTTCAATGCATTTCCACCCGTTGTTGTTTCAGGATTACCAAACATCACACCAATCTTCATGCGAATTTGATTAATGAAAATCACCAGCGTATTAGAGCGTTTAATATTCCCCGTTAGCTTACGCAGCGCCTGCGACATCAAGCGTGCCTGCAAACCCATATGGGAATCCCCCATCTCACCTTCAATTTCAGCTTTTGGCGTCAGCGCGGCAACAGAGTCGATCACCACAATATCTACCCCACCTGATCGCACTAACATATCGGTAATTTCTAAGGCTTGCTCACCTGTATCGGGTTGTGAAATCAGCACTTCCCCCACTTTGACACCCAATTTTTCAGCATAAACAGGATCTAGCGCATGCTCTGCATCGATAAAAGCGGCGGTACCCCCTTGTTTTTGGCACTCCGCAATCACTTGCAAGGTTAATGTTGTTTTACCCGAAGACTCTGGCCCATAAATTTCAACAATACGCCCACGCGGCAACCCACCCCCTAACGCCGCGTCTAACGCCAAAGAACCGGTAGACACTGTTTCAACCTTCACCGGGGCATTGTCTCCCAAGCGCATGACGGATCCTTTTCCAAATTGTTTTTCTATTTGACTCAATGCTGCACTGAGTGCTTTTTTACGATTGTCATCCATTGCGCTATCCCCTCATAAGATGAATGGTTAAAAAGTTGAGATTATCCCACCAAACCCACCTCAAATCCATTCGTCAAAAATAGAGAATCTGTGGTATAATTTCCCGCTTTTTGAATGAATTTATTCCTTTTGAAAAAGGGTTGTATGACTGAACTTGGCAAAGAAATTATCCCCGTTACCATCGAAGCAGAATTAAAACAGTCTTATTTAGACTACGCCATGAGCGTGATTGTTGGCCGTGCATTACCTGACGTACGCGATGGCTTAAAGCCTGTGCACCGTCGTGTCTTGTTTGCAATGCATGAGCTAAACAATGACTGGAACAAACCCTATAAAAAGTCTGCCCGCGTCGTGGGTGACGTCATCGGTAAATACCATCCTCATGGTGATACCCCCGTGTATGACACGATTGTGCGCATGGCACAACCTTTTAGCATGCGTTATGTGCTGGTTGATGGGCAAGGTAACTTTGGCTCTATCGATGGCGATGCCGCCGCTGCCATGCGTTATACAGAAGTTCGCATGGCACGTATTGCTCATGATTTACTGGCTGACCTTGAAAAAGAAACCGTTGATTTTTCTCCCAACTACGACGGCAGCGAATTTATCCCTGTTGTATTTCCCACGCGCGTACCCAATCTCTTAATTAATGGCTCCTCTGGCATTGCCGTTGGCATGGCCACCAATATCCCCCCCCACAACTTAAATGAAATCATTGATGCCTGTATTGCGCTCATTGACCAACCCAATTTGGAATTAAATGACTTGCTGCAATATATTCATGGGCCTGACTTCCCCACCGCAGGCATCATCAATGGCCGTGGCGGCATCATCGAAGCCTACCGCACAGGCCGTGGCCGCATTCTTATTCGTGCGCGCACTGAAATCGAAATAGATGACCATGGCAAACAAGCCATCATCATCACCGAGCTCCCCTACCAAGTGAACAAAGCCCGATTAATCGAGCGTATTGCAGAACTGGTCAAAGAAAAAAAACTAGAAGGCATCACCGGTTTACGCGATGAATCTGACAAAGAAGGCATGCGCGTCGTCATCGAATTGCGTCGCGGCGAAATCAGTGAGGTTGTACTCAATAATTTATATTCCCAAACACAATTACAAGTGGTGTTTGGCATCAACATGGTGTGCTTGGTAGAGGGTCGACCACAGACGCTTAACTTAAAAGAAATTTTAGTGGCCTTCTTACGACACCGTCGCGAAGTCGTCACACGCCGCACCCTCTTTGAATTACGTAAAGCCCGTGAGCGCGCGCATCTATTAGAAGGGTTAGGCATTGCTTTGGTCAACATCGATGAAATCATTGCGCTCATCAAAGCCTCCCCCAACCCGCAAGACGCCAAAACACAATTATTACAACGCACGTGGCACAGTGGCACAGTGGCACACATGCTAGCAAAAACCGGCAAAGAGTCTCGCCCTGAAAATTTAGACGCAAGCTTTGGCTTAGTAGAAGCGAGCCGCTACCGCCTCACGGAGCAACAAGCGCAAGCCATTTTAGATCTGCGCTTACATCGCTTAACGGGCTTAGAACAAGATAAAATCATGGAAGAGTATGCTAGCCTACTTGATGCCATTACCGATCTTTTAGAAATTCTACACAATGAAGCACGCTTGCTGGATGTAATTCGCACTGAGTTTGCAACGATTAAAACCCAATATGGCGACAAACGCCGTACAGAAATCATTGAGACGCAAGAAGATCTCTCCTTAGAAGATTTAATCACCCCCGAAGAAGTCGTCATCACTTTGTCTCACGAAGGCTATGCCAAATCTCAATCGCTTAGCATTTACCAAGCGCAACGTCGCGGCGGCAAAGGCAAAGCCGCTACTTCCGTGAAGGATGAAGACTTCATTGAGCAGCTCATCATTGCACACACACATGACACTATTTTATGTTTCTCCAATCATGGCAAAGTATATTGGCTGAAGTCTTATCAAGTACCTCAAGCCAGCCGCATCGCCCGCGGCAAACCCATCGTCAACTTATTACCCCTAGCTGAAAAAGAACGTATCAGCGCTATTTTACCGATTAAAGACTATCGCGAAGATCATTATGTTTTCATGGCGACCGAAGGGGGCGTTGTGAAAAAAGTCAGCTTGAGCGATTTCTCTCGCCCTCGTGCCAACGGCATCATTGCACTCGCGCTCAACGAAGGCGACCGCCTAGTGGGTGTTGAACTCACCGACGGCCAAAAAGACGTGATGTTATTTAACAACACAGGCAAAGTGATTCGTTTCCCTGAATCAAAAGTGCGCCCCATGGGGCGCACTGCCTGCGGCGTACGCGGCATGATGTTACAAGAAAATCAAAAAATAATTTCACTGATTGTCGCGCAAGACCAAGGCGATATTTTAACAGCGACTGAAAATGGCTATGGCAAACGCACCCCCATCGAAGAATACCGCACAACAGGCCGCGGCGGACAAGGGGTGATCTCCATTCAAGTCAGCGAACGCAATGGCGAAGTCATCGGCGCAACCCAAGTGATATCTGGCGAAGAAGTCATGCTCATCACCAACCGCGGCACTTTGATTCGTACCCGTGTTGATGAAATTTCCGTCGTCGGCCGCAATACACAAGGTGTGCGCCTCATTAACTTAAGTGAAGATGAGAAATTGATTCAAATCCAGCGTATTGCAGAAGCGTGATAATTCAGTTAAGAATTGGTCACACACCTGCGATCAATTAGAAAAAGCAACACACACCTTCTGAAAAAATGGTATTTATACCCTAAAATAGACCCATGGGTTTGATAAAGCTATAATACTATCTTATAGTTAGCTATAATATTATCCTATAGCAACCAATAGCATTGTCCCAGGAGTCTCATGCGAGCATTAGCTAGGTTAGCCGAAGATCGTATAGTTCAATCCCTTTCTGCATTCCCTGTCGTTTATATCTCAGGCCCAAGACAATCTGGCAAAACAACGCTTGCCCAGCATATTGCTAGCACGCGACACAAAGCAACCTACATCACCTTTGATGACATCCAAATTCGTTCATCAGCGCAACGCGATCCTGAAGCATTCCTGCGTAGTTTTGACAACCCTATTGTGCTTGATGAGATTCAAATGGCACCCGAGTTGTTCCGTCCACTAAAAATCATTGTTGATGAAAATCGAAAACGCAAAGATGGGGGGCGAGGACAATTCCTACTGACAGGCTCAGCCAGCGTTATGGCCTTACCTAAACTGTCTGATGCACTTGTTGGACGCATGGCACTTCATCTACTATTGCCTTTTGCAGCACAAGAAATACAGAAAAATAAAAAACATCATTTTATTAATTATGTTTTTGAAAAAAACTGGAAATTTGATCGCCTGCCAAAGGAAAATCTTCTAGAGGTAATGATTAAGGCTTCATTCCCTGAATTACTCACTATTAAAAACTCATCAAGCCGTTACGAGTGGTGCAATAGTTATATTAATACTATTCTACAACGCGATGTGCGCGCCTTAATGGAGGTTGAAAAAGTAGGAATACTGCCTGACATGTTGCGCTTACTAGGTGCGCGCACAGGCAGCCTTTTGAATGAAGCCAATCTCTCTCGAGACACTGCGCTGAATCATATCACTACAAAACGTTATCGATTACTACTAGAAAATCTTTTTTTAACACTCTCTATTCCTGCATGGTCAAATAACCTTGGAAAAAGATTAATTAAAGCACCCAAAGTTTATCTCAATGATTTAAATTTACTGTCCTATCTTTTGAATATTGATTTTCATGAACTGCCACAGAAAAATCCAACCTTGTTTGGGCAAGTGCTAGAAAATTTCGTTGCAATAGAGTTAAACAAACAACTGACTTTTTCTAAAGTACATAGCAGACTTTATCATTATCGAACATCTTCAGGACAAGAAGTTGATTTTATATTAGAAGGTTCACAAAATCATATTGTTGGTATCGAAGTAAAAGCAAAAAACAAAGTAACCAATAAAGATTTTCAGCATCTAGAAACACTCAAGAATGGATTGGGAGAAAAATTTCAATGCGGGGTTGTTTTCTATCAAGGCGTAGATGTTTTACCTTTTGGTGAAAAGCTATGGGCTGTTCCTTTGTCTGCGCTTTGGCGTTAACACTCATAAACCTCTACTAAACGCGCAGCATTTCTGTTACCAAAATAAAAAGCGGCTACCACACCCACCACGGCACAAAACATTAAATAATAAGCCGGCGCCACGGCATGACCCGTTAACTGCACAAGCCTATCTGCAATGAGTGGTGCCGTACCGCCAAATAACCCTGACGCCACACTGTATAACACCCCGCCTAAAGCGCATCGCACTGTAATGGGAATCAGATCAACGATGGCTGTTAAAATGACGCTATAAATACCGGCCGCTGGAATAGCCATTATCATTTGCATCAACCCCATCGATAACCCTGTACCAAATGATAAAAAATAAAAATAAGGGTACGCCAATAACAAAAATCCGATACTTGAAAAAAACAAAACGACATCTCGCCCTATTTTGTCAGACAGTGCACCCACTAACGGCGCCAACACCACCAAAAGCAATATAGAGCAGGTCGTCATCAGCAACGCTTGCGCATTAGAAAGTGTATGTGAAAATCCTTGATGTAGTGGCGCATAGGTAAAAATAATGTAATAAGAACTCGCCCCTAACCAGGTCAACCCAAAAATGATAAACAAAGATAATTTATCTTGAGAGATAAATGATTTCATGGATTGCCATAATGCCGATGGCGTATGTTTTTGTATTGCTGCACTTTCTAATACAAAACCCAGTGTTTCAAGGGCATTTTTACGCATCCAATAACTTACTAAAATACCTATTAAAGAAAACAAAAACGGCAAGCGCCATGCCCACACGGGTAAAATAGCGTGAGAAATACCGTAAGACACCGCTGCACCTACAACAGAAGCAATAAAAACCCCTGCATTTGCACCCACAGCCGCCCAACTACCTGCATAACCTCTACGGTGTGCCGCGGCGTGCTCCACCAAAAAAGCTACTGCAATGACATATTCCCCACCCAATGCAAAGCTTTGCCCTAGTCGACACAACACTAATAAAAAAGTAGAAACATCACCCCACACCGCATACCCTGGAATTAACAAAATCAACGAGGTAGAAAGACTGGCTAATAAAACAGATAACACCAAAGATTTTTTACGCCCATACACATCTGCCACCAACCCCAATACCAATCCACCCAAAGGACGCATTAAAAATCCCACAAAGAAAACCCCCAAGGTTTTAAAAAGATTATCTTTATTATCTGCGTGAGAAAAAAAATTTTGCGCAATAAACGGCGCGAGGAATAAAAAACAAGTAATATCGTAAGCCTCAAACACATTCCCCAGTACCGCAGTTAAAATATTTTTTTTCTTCATGGTCGCTATTTCTAAATTTTCTTTTTTTCTATTTTTAATATTCATGTATTATTCACCACTAATTTTAAATGAGCGGCATGCATGGCACGATTTTCACCTACTTCAGAGATAAATTGTGTAACCAGCGGCGGCGTATGATTTTTAGCATATAGCGCATAAATAGGGCGCACCCATTTATAACAAAAATCACCAATCTTAAGCACTTCCAAGCGTCTTTCTTCAAAAAAATCAGGTATCTTTTTATTTTTATTTTTTGTTGCAAAGGAATAAATTAAGGTAAATCCTGCCACACGCCTTACCAAACAAAATCCATAAGAAAACCCATGCGCTGCTTCTTTTAATTTTTTTAATTTTGTTAAAAATAAAGGTTGGTACGCTGCTTCCCACGAAAAAAAATGTTGTTTTTTATAAAACGTAGGCGACATCGCACCGTCATAGGGCCACAAATGATTAGAAATAATATTAAAATTCACCGTAGGGGTAGAGGCAAAAAACAAGAATTCTTCGTCAGGATTGACTATTTCAATTGAAATATAATCTAACTCTAACAAGCCTAATACATCACGAAATTTCGCACTGAGTTCTTTGCGATGCTGAAATGGCACAGACAATACATCTGGATGTAATTTAACAAGCTCAAAAGGTTTCACGCTATTTTTCTTTTTTTCTTGTGGAATCGGCCTGCAGATTGAACGGCAATATCAATCATTTTAAAAATAGTTTTTTTGCTGGCTTTCATGTGCAAAGCATCATAAATAAGATCTTGCGCAAACTCAACCAACGCTTGGCTTGCATGCGATTGCACAAATAACGGCGCTAACCGCGTTAAGATATGACGTAATAATTCCATATCTATTTCTGCTGAAATTATATTTTCATTTTCTTTTTGTTGCTCTCCAAACAACAACCAACCCGGTGAAACCTCTAGCCAGTCAGCAATTTTCAATAATTGCTCTGGCTCAGGCAAAGACTCCCCCAACGCATAACGACGGGCAATTTGCACGGAACAACCCAGTGTTTCAGCCAAGGCTTTTATCTTGACACCCGATGAAGCTGTTGCAGATTGGAACCCTTTTTTCTTCAAAACAAGAATAAGCCGTTGCGAAAAAGCATGCATTAACTGCATGCGCGTCATCGTACGCATCGCTACCTCCATATTTAATTTTTTGTTAAATTTAACTGACAGTTGCTTTTTTGGCAAGTGCGTTTTATATTTATCAACGTCGCAAGACAACACCATTTCAAATAATAATGAACTAAGGATATAAAAATGAGAAAAATTTATAAAATTATCGGGCAAGACTTCAGTGAAGCTCATCACATGGGCGTGATGTTACGCCTTAAAAATATTTTTTCAGGCGAAATTTTATTTAAAACACCTCTCGAACTATTTAGCGATAAAACCGTCTTAAATAAACTGCGCGCCTCTGACGTACTGCGTATAGGTTATATGGTAGGGGAATATCAAATGTATTTAAGCTACCGATTCATGACACGAAAAAAACAACATCCAAGATAACCCTCCCCTAGGGGCTGTTGACAATTCGTTATACCCATCTTTAAGTACGATGGGTATAGACTGACGCCCCGCCCACTTCTGGGCGGGGTAATCGCTCCTCCCCCATTTTCTTTTTTTAGTCTGAGAAGTATAGTGTGGCAGGCATCTACTCAAGGGGTTTTCATCGTGAATCGCGTATATAATTTCGGTGCAGGGCCTGCCGCCTTACCTGAATCTGTTTTGAAAATCGCACAAGCAGAATTGTTAAACTGGCATGATACTGGCATGTCGATTTTAGAAATCGGTCATCGTACCCCTGAATTTATGAATGCTGTTGCAGAAAAAACAGAAACAGATTTGCGAACTTTATTACAGATTCCCCAAAATTATCATATTTTATTTTTAGCAGGCGGCGGCCAATCCCAATTTGGCATGGTTCCCCTGAATTTACTCGCCCTTAACTCACAACACGAAGCAGACTATGTCGACACGGGCATTTGGTCACGCAAAGCCATCACTGAAGCACAACGCTATGGCAAGATTCACATCGCTGCCAGCAGTGCTGATAATCACTACACTGACTTGCCGCAAACTTGGCATTGCAATGACAATGCCGCCTATTTGCATTACACCAGCAACGAAACCATTGGCGGCTTGGCTTTTCATACGCCCCCCCGCACCACCGCGCCTTTAGTGGCAGACATGACATCCAGTTTATTATCTGAGCCCCTGGATATCAGCCGCTTTGGTTTGATTTATGCAGGCGCACAAAAAAACATAAGCGCCGCTGGCTTAACCATCGTTATCATTCGCGATGATTTATTAGGCCACGCACTTCCCTTCACCCCCACCTTATGGATGTATAAAACCCACCACGAAGCACGCTCACTCTTCAATACACCCCCTGTATTTGCTTGGTATCTTGCTGGATTGGTCTTTGACTGGATCAAACAACAAGGTGGCTTGGCGGCGCTGGCTGCATTTAACACCCAAAAAGCCCAAACGCTCTACCAACTCATTGATGACAGCCAAGGCTTTTATAAAAATCCTATTCACCCTCGCGCACGATCAAAAATGAATATACCTTTCTTTTTAAAAACCCCTGAATTAGAACGCTTTTTTTTGCAAGAAGCGCAACGCCATGCGCTTGCAAACCTAAAAGGACACAAACTCTCAGGCGGCATTCGCGCCAGCATTTACAATGCCGTCACACAAGAAGCCGCAAACACATTGGCGCACTTCATGCAAGACTTTATGCAACGCCATGGTTGATTTTATTGTAAACGCAGGCGGCACATTAAAAGGCTGCATCACTGTGCCGGGCGATAAATCTATTTCACATCGCGCGCTGATGTTAGCAGCCCTTGCACAAGGCACCAGCACACTTTCCCATTTTTTAGCTGCTACAGACACCCTTGCCACCCTTCACGCATTACGCACATTAGGCGTTAACATCACACAAACACAAGCCACGCAACTCACTATACAAGGCGTTGGAAAATCCGGTTTAAGCGCGCCAAAACAAGCTTTAGATTTAGGGAATGCCGGCACAGGCATGCGCTTGCTTGCAGGTGTATTAGCAGGACAAGTTTTTGAAAGCACGCTTATTGGCGATGCCTCATTGCAACAGCGCCCCATGGATCGCATCCTGACACCCCTCGCACAGATGGGTGCACACATTACCGCACGCTCACAACGGTTTGCGCCTTTACATATCACCCCCGTTTCTGCGTTACACGCCATGCGCTACACACTGCCCCTGGCCAGCGCGCAAGTCAAATCTTGCTTGTTACTGGCAGGCTTATTGGCGCAAGGCACAACACAGATTACAGAAACCACCCCCACTCGCGATCACACAGAAAAATTACTGGGTTATTTAGATTACCCCTGCACGCTACACACAACGCCAAACGGACAAATGATTTCAGTTGAAGGTCAAGCCACATTGCACGCAAAACCCATTACCATACCGGGTGATTTTTCTTCTGCCGCTTTTTTTATTGTAGGCGCGCTCATCGCACCCCACGCTGACCTCATCATTGAAAATGTAGGCTTAAACCCCACACGCACGGGGCTCTTAACTTTATTACGTAGCATGGGTGCACGAATTGATATCATAGAAGAAACAGAAACCTGCTCTGAAAAAAGCGGTACGCTGCGCATTCACAGTAGCGAGTTAAAAGGCATTACGGTGCCACATGAGTTAGTTGCCCTTGCCATTGATGAATTCCCCATCTTTTTTATTGCAAGTGCCTGCGCGCAAGGTGAAACAAGGTTAACAGGTGCAGCTGAATTGCGCGTCAAAGAAAGCGATCGCTTAAACACGATGTCTGCAGGCTTAACAACCTTAGGGGTAAAACACGAAACCTACCCTGACGGCATGGTGATAGAAGGTTGCAGCGCATTTCAAGGCGGCCTTGTCGACAGCCAACAAGATCACCGCATCGCCATGGCGTTTAGCATCGCCGCGCTACGCGCAAAAGCGCCTATTAAAATAAAGCATTGCGACCCTGTTGCAACGTCTTTTCCTCGTTTTGTTCAGGTTGCACATAGGGCAGGGTTAGATATCGCAAAAGTTAAATAACGTAAGTTCGATATAAAAAACACTCTTTCCATACCAGAAACACCTTGAAAAACAGTCATTCAATGCCTAATAAAATACCCTGCTGAATAGTCACTCACGCCATTCCACCCCACCCCTAAATCATGATAAGGTCTCAACATCTTTTTTATTGCACACGCTTTTTATGACACTCCCTCCCGTCATCACTATCGATGGCCCTAGTGGTTCAGGCAAAGGCACGCTAAGCCAGCGGCTTGCAGAACATTTACAATGGCATTTTCTCGATAGCGGCTCTCTTTATCGTGTATTAGCGTTGGCCGCACGCAAGCAAGCCATCCCTTTCCATGACGAAGCAACGCTTGCAACGCTTGCAAAGCAACTGCCCGTAAAGTTTTTAACACATCACCGTGGCGCCACACCCACTATCTTATTGGCAGAAGAAGATGTCACTGAGGTCATCCGCACTGAAAGCTGCGGCGCAGATGCTTCAACCATTTCTGCCCTGCCTGCCGTACGCCAAGCGCTGGTTGAACGACAACGTGCTTTCAGACAACCCCCTGGCCTTGTCACCGATGGCCGCGACATGGGCACCGTCATTTTTCCTGATGCCACGCTTAAAATTTTTCTAGAAGCCTCTGTCAACACGCGCGCAACGAGGCGTTATAAGCAGCTACAAAATAAAGGCTTAACGATAGACTTTGACACCCTCCTAGCAGACCTTGCTCAACGCGATGAGCGAGATAAAAATCGCAGCATTGCCCCCCTTCACCCTGCACCAGATGCTATCACCCTCGACACCACCGGGCTTGGTGTTGACGCCGTCTTTCACCAAGTGTTGCGTCTTGTTAAAAAAATTTAAAGATCTTGATACTTCAGGTATAATTGCCCGCTTTAGGCGCTACGGGTACATTTTGTATTGGTAGCATTTTACTTAACAATCAAACCCTTATCCTCTTAAAAAGCCTATGAATATAGGCCTTTTAAAGAAAAGGCCACTGCTGAAGGTCCTTATGAGCGAAAGCTTTTCCCAACTGTTAGAAGAGAGTTTATCCCGCGTTGAAATGCGTCCAGGCGCCATCGTACGAGGTAAAGTCATCCACATTAGCCCCGATTACATCACCGTTGCCGCTGGTTTAAAGTCTGAAGGCGTTATCCCTATCGAGCAGTTCTACAACGAACATCAACAACTCGAAGTCACTTTGGGTGACGAAATAGATTTAGCCCTAGATGCCGTTGAAGACGGTTTTGGTGAAACCCGGCTCTCTCGCGAAAAAGCCAAGCGATCTGAAGCTTGGAACCAACTTGCAAGAGTGCATGATCAAGGTGGCCTCATCAAAGGGTTGGTCAGCGGTAAAGTCAAAGGGGGCTTCACGGTTGAAATTGGTAATATCCGCGCATTCTTACCCGGTTCTTTGGTTGATGTTCGCCCTGTGCGTGACACCAGCCATATTGAAGGCAAAGAAATCGAATTCAAAGTAATTAAGCTAGACCCCAAGCGCAATAATGTGGTGGTTTCACGACGCGCTGTCATCGAATCTGAAAGTTCTGCTGAGCGCAGCGCTTTATTAGAAAATATTCAAGAAGGCCAGGAAGTCAAAGGGGTTGTAAAAAACCTCACAGATTACGGCGCCTTTGTTGATTTGGGCGGCGTAGATGGCTTGCTCCACATCACCGACATGTCTTGGAAACGCGTAAAACATCCTAGCGAAATCGTCAATGTAGGCGATGAGATTCGCGTAAAAGTCTTGAAATTTGACCGCGATCGTTCACGTGTTTCTTTAGGCTTGAAACAATTGGGCGATGATCCTTGGGCTGATTTGGCACATCGTTATCCTAAAAATGCACGCCTGCGTGGCAAAGTTACCAACATCACTGACTATGGTTGTTTTGTTGAAATTGAAAATGGCGTAGAAGGGTTAGTGCATGTTTCTGAAATGGACTGGACCAACAAAAACATCAACCCCAACAAGGTCGTTCACTTAGGTCAAGAAGTCGATGTCATGGTCTTAGAAATTGACGAAGAAAGACGTCGTATTTCTTTAGGTGTTAAGCAATGCATTGCTAATCCTTGGGAAGCTTTCTCTGCTATCCACAATAAAAACGACAAAATCAGCGGCAAAATTAAGTCTATCACTGACTTTGGTATCTTCATTGGCCTAGATGGCGGCATCGATGGTTTGGTTCACTTATCCGATATTTCTTGGACAGAATCAGGTGAAGAAGCCGTACGCAAATACAAAAAAGGCGACGATGTAGAAGCAGTCGTCTTGGCGGTTGATCCTGAAAGAGAACGCATCTCTTTAGGCATCAAACAGCTAGCACAAGATCCTTTATCCAACTTCATTGCGAACAATCCAAAAGGTTCCATTGTGATGGGCAAAGTAAAAGAAGTGGAAGCCAAGCGCGCCCTCATTGACTTGACGGAAGGGGTAGAAGGCCAACTCAAAGCGGCTGACTACGCTAAAGAAAAAGTGGAAGACCTCACCCAACACCTTAAGGTGGGCGATGAACTTGAATTAAAGTTCATGGGTATTGAGCGTAAAACACGCGCTTTAATTCTCTCCGCAAGAATCAAAGAAAAAGACAGCAGCAGTGATGAAGGCGATGTGGAATACAAACCACAAGAAGCCCCTTCAACCACGTTAGGAGACCTCTTGAAGGAAAAATTAGAGGGCTCTGATAAGTCATAAGTGTATTTCTCTCTATACCTATCGTACTTAAAGATGCGATGGGTATGTTAGTCATTGTTCACGGCGCTTACTTGAATTCCAGTAAGTGCCGTGAGCAACCTACCTTTAAACTATCTATTTCTTGAAAATTTTTATGCGCTTATTTTCGATATTTTTTCTAAAAGAATCACTGATCGTCACCCAATCAATGACGTCTACCTTATAAGGCAACCTTGACTCATCAAAATCATGTGCTAATCCCGCCAACCTCTCTAAAGAAAGCGGCTCGCCTATATCAATTGCCAAATCCAAGTCAGAAAATGATCGTGCGGCAGCCGTGGCTCTTGATCCAAACACCCACACCACCGCTCCCAGTGGCAAATGCTTAGATAAAATAGATTTCACTAATGCTAAATCTATTGGCTCTATCAACACCGTTTTACTCATGCCTTATTACTCAATCTTTTTTTCAATATCTTTAATAACCCTTGCACTTCTTTTAAAAAAAATGGAATCACTTCCATCACTTTTTCCGCTTTTGTTTCATCGTAGGTATGGCTTGTCATATTTCTTGCTTCGCGATAACGTTGCCATGCACGCCAATCACCTTCCAACAACCCTCTTTCACAAGCCGTGCGAATGAGCTCGGGGAAAGACATTTCTTCCACCACTTCCAAACTAGGTTCACTTAAACCCATATAACGGCGCAACGTTTTATGGCTTAATTCATAGGTATATTCAAAGCGCTGAATACAAGCATCCCGCACAAACTTATCATCTGGCCCTTTTAAAAATTTTATTACCGCCTCATCGAGTGTCGATATGGCTTTTTCAAAAGAAGATACATCCAACTGCTTAAATAACAGGCCCATTCCCCCTCCCTAATAGGTTGCTCGCAACACACGACACAATTTATCTTGCATCACGCGATAAAGCGAAGCGCCGCCATTAAAATCATTCACAATAATTGAAAACGCTAACATCTCACCGCTGCTGGCCTCTACATACCCTGATAAAGAAGAAATACCATGCATGGTGCCCGTTTTCGCTTTTACTTTACCGATAATATCTTTCGCGCCTAAACGATGGCGCAGCGTACCATTTAACCCACCCACCGGCATGGCTTCTAAATAAATAGGGGCTATGCGTGGATCATAGTAAGCAACACGCAGAATTTCTAATAATTGCAAAGGTGTCACACGGTTATCACGCGACAAACCCGCCCCGTCAATGATCTGCATCCCTTCGGTGTTAATTTGATTGCTTTTTAAAATGGCTGTCACAGCGGCTGCGCTATTTTCCCAGGTAGCAGGTGCTTTTTGATAAAGCGCACCGATGGTTTTAAATAATGTGTTTGCAATGATATTGTCAGAGCGCTTCATCATATCAACAACCAATGCTGACAAAGGGGGTGAACGGTATATCTCTAACACTTGCATCACCCCTTCTGAAGGCGTAGACAACACGTTCCCCATCACGGCAATACCATTACGCGCCAATAAAGTCGCCGCCGCTTTTTCGCCATAATGGCTCTCCACTGGCACAACCACCGTCAGCGGCACGGGTTTATGACCTGGCCTGACACACCCCTCTAATACATAACCCCCTGGCTGTGCTTTAAGCGCAGGATGACAGTTGCGCACTGTCCGCGTAACTACCTCATTTTCAACAGGCAAAGGAACGTTATAAGGAAATGACACTTGTGCAACATGCCCTGTTTTGGCAGGCAATAAGTTAAAAGAGACACAATTGCGGTTAATGATGGCGGTTGAAACAGGCGCACCATAACAATACGCTTCATCATTTAACTCTGTGCCTGGCGAAATGCCCTCTTCTGCATAACGCGACGTATCCACCATCAAACGCCCACGAATAGCGTGCACACCTTGCGCGCGCAATTGCGCAAACAACTTGTTTAAATCCTCTAACTGCAAAGAAGGATCACCGCTGTATTGCACATATAAATTGCCCTCTAACACCCCTTGATTCACACCCACACCAGGATCGGCCATCAAGCGCGTGGTATACACAAAATCAGGGCCCAAAAATTTCAAAGCGGCAAAAGCCGTGATCACTTTCATATTACTTGCAGGCGAAAAAGATTGATTGGCCGCCTGTTGATATAACATACTGCCGGTTTTCAAAGAGGCCACGACCCCCCCTGCCGTTGCACGTCGATTCATTTCATCAACAATCCGCTGCAACCCTATTTCGCCTGTTAAAAGCGGTTGCGCACGTGCCCCCCTCTGTCGCGTAGCACAATGTGTATGCTTCTTAGGATGATGCTTCTTTTTTGCCTCTCCCAACAAAGGCATCACAATGAGCCCTATCATCACCATGACAAGCAGCCCAGCTTTTATTTTTTTACTCACACCTACCTCGCTAAATATTTATCTTCAACACCGCCAAAGAGTGCCCCTACTGCCCTGATTTCGGTATGATCTTCCCTTTTAGCCAAAGGATAAATTGAACGTATGCGCCTTATCAAAGCCCTTTTTGTGGTTCTCATCGCCCTGTTCGCTATCTCCTTTGCCTGCCTCAACGCCCAACCTGTGAGCGTCAATTATTATATTGGCAACACCTTACTACCCCTCTCTTTACTTTTGGCTTTCACGCTTATTATCGGTAGCTTCTTTGGCATGCTGGCGATGTTTAGCCGCTACTTGCGCCAAAAAACCCTTAATTTACGCTTGCAACACCGCTTAAAATTAGCTGAAAAAGAACTAGCGAATTTGCGTGCACTGCCCTTAAAGGAAAAAGAATAATGGTCGAGCTCTTATTGCTGCTACTGCCGGTTGCTGCTGCTTCCGGCTGGATGGCAGCAAAGCAACATTATCACGACCAAAACAATGAGCCTATCCCCAAAGATTATTTTAAAGGGTTAAATTTCTTACTCAATGAACAACCTGATAAAGCCGTAGAAGTTTTTATTAAACTACTTGAAGTGAACAGTGACACTGTAGAAACCCATCTTGCCTTAGGCAATCTATTTCGAAAACAAGGTGAAGTTGATCGCGCCATTCGCATTCATCAAAATTTAATTGCTCGCCCACACTTGGCAAAAGCACAACGCAATCAAGCCTTATTTGCGCTTGCTAAAGATTATTTGAGTGCAGGCGTATTAGATCGTTCAGAAAAATTATTTCTTGATGCGCTAGAAGAAAATAATCGCGACTTAGACAGTCTTCATCATTTACTGGATATTTATCAACAAGAAAAAAGCTGGGAAGACGCCATTCACATCACACAAAAATTGGAGTCGATCACGGGCAAATCAAAGCATGTTGAAATTGCGCATTACCATTGCGAGCTTGCAGAAAAAGCCTTGCAACATCAAGAAATTGGTCAAGCCCGCCTTTTCTTAAAACGCGCACTGACAGCCGATAAATGCAATGCACGCGCTACTTTGTTAAAAGCCAATATGGAAGCAGGGCTCGAGCATTATCAAGCAGCCATTCACACTTTAGAACAAATAAAAGAAGACAGTCCCGCTTATTTTTCAGAAGCCATCCCCTTGCTTGTGCGCTACCACCAACACTTAAACACAGAAACCGCTTTCATTCATTACCTAAAACAACATCTTCATGCTTGCCCGCGCATCTCTGGCGCACAAATTTTAGCGAAACATTTTCAAGCCAAAAATCCACATGACGCCATCGCTTACTTAACAAATTATATTCGCCATCATCCCTCGTTGCGGGGCTTACACTTGCTTTTATCTTTGCAGCTACGCGTAAACCCAGACACAGAAACCGAACGAATAAACGTCACGCTTTCCCTGCTGGAACACATTATCGCCAATAACCCTACCTACCTTTGCCATCACTGTGGTTTTAGTGGTAAAACTCTTTTGTGGTTATGTCCTAGCTGCAAACAATGGAACTCCATCAAACCTATCCTTGGCCTCGAGGGAGAGTAGGGGTTGTTGACAATTCGCCAGGATACGCTCGGTGGACAGGACTGAGATTTCATGGGGCAAAGATGGGAAATCTACACTTCAAATACAGGCCACATTGGTATGACAGTCCGGTTGGTAAACAACTTACTGAGGCTATCACCGTCCAACTTAATGCGGCTTTACCCGCTATTTTTGGCTTCTACCTCTTGCAATTAGGCAGAGCAGACTACACAGCATGGTTAGCCGCCAGCCCTATTCTTCGAAAAATTATCATCAGCACCTCCCCCGCCACAATCACCTCATCAGATTACTCGCACCTCTACGCACCTTTTCAAAAGCTGCCCTTTCCTGATAACAGCATCGATGCCATCGTATTACCCTGCACATTAGAAACCGTAAAAGAGCCTGCACTTATCTTAGAAGAGCTCTGGCGAGTGTTATTACCTAGCGGCACATTAATCCTCATCGGATTAAACCCTTGGAGCACCTGGGGGCTGGCCCATCTTTTTTTAAAAAACAGCACGGAATTTCCTTGGCAAGGACATTGCTGGTCACAGCATAAAACGAAAAAATGGCTGACAGACGCTCAGTTTTCTATTGAAAACACCGATTATTTTCATTTTCTCCCCCCGCTGCCCAGCCTGTGTTGGCAAGAAAAATTGCGCCCCTTGGAAAAAACGGGTGCTTATTGCTATCATCCCTTCGGCGGTTTTTATCAAATAACCGCGACCAAACAAGTGGCGCCCTTGGTGCCCCTGAAACCCAAATGGAAAGTCACCCTAGCAGGTAACCACCTCGTCGGCACAACCTCGCAACCCTAATCATACGAGTTCAAAATAACATGAAAAAAGTGCTTATTTTTACTGACGGCGCTTGTCGCGGCAACCCAGGCCCAGGCGGCTGGGGTGCACTCCTGCGCTATAACCAAAA
>OBEQ010417909.1_pt1 | contig 23291 bp, 27 predicted proteins | sample 1670901 | NCBI WGS metagenome assembly OBEQ01 (sample SAMEA104232315, study PRJEB22302) | groundwater metagenome | biome: forest; feature: aquifer; material: groundwater | place: USA | collected 2011-08-07 | depth 5.4 m
GTCGCCTTCGGCTCCTCGCAATGACGAAACCACTTTTGCTGCAACATTAATAGAAAAGGACAGTAAAAAACTGGAGATTAAAAATAAGGAAGAATCTGATGGGCATCTTAAAGCTTTAGAAAAAGCAGATTACAAAATTTCCAAAATAACCCAAAAAGAAGTAAGACGTTATCCTTATCCGCCTTTTATTACCTCAACTTTGCAGCAAACTGCAGCAAACAGACTTGGTTTCTCAGCTAAAAAAACCATGATGCTTGCACAAAATTTGTATGAGCAGGGGCTGATAACTTATATGAGAACAGATTCTGTTAATTTATCAACCCAGGCAATTGGGCAAGTCAGAGCCTATATTGAAAATTCTATTGGGAAATCATATTTACCTAAAACAGCCAGAATTTTTAAATCCAAGTCCAAAAATGCTCAGGAAGCGCATGAGGCAATCAGGGTAACAGACGTAAGGTTACAGGCAACAGGCATCAGGCAACAGGATAGTTTTAATAAAGATCATGTCAGACTGTATGATTTAATTTGGAAAAGGTTTGTCTCATGCCAGATGAGTGAGGCAGTAGCAGATCAGACAACAGTGGATGTGGCTGCCTCTAATTATTTGTTAAGAGCAACAGGTTCTGTGATTAAGTTTGACGGTTGGCTTAAATTATATGGAAAATCTGAGAAAGAGGAAGAAGATGAGAAAAATCAGACCTTACCAAAGTTAACTGAAAATCAAATACTGAAATTATTAAAATTAATTCCTGAGCAGCATTTTACCCAACCTCCTCCAAGATTTACTGAAGCTTCCTTAATAAAAAAGCTGGAAGAGTTAGGGATTGGCAGGCCTTCCACCTATGCTCCGATCCTTTCTACTATTCAGGAGAGATTTTATGTTGAAAGAGTTGAGAGAAAATTTACTCCAACTACTTTGGGAATAACTGTCATGGATTTTTTGCTTAAATATTTTCCGGATATTTTTGATTATTCATTTACAGCAGCAATGGAAGATGAGCTGGATGAGATAGCAAGAGGTGAAAGAGAGTGGCGGCCAACAATTAAAGAGTTTTATACTCCATTTGAGAAAAAGTTAGAGGAAGTTGGAAAAATTGCGGATAAAGTTAAAATGGAAGTTGAAAAAGTAGGTAAAAAATGTCCTGTTTGTGGTAAGGATTTGATAATAAGGTATGGAAAATTTGGAAAGTTTTTAGCATGCAGCGGTTTTCCGGAATGTAAACATACAGAGGCACTAGAGGAATTAGTAAATGCTAAATGTCCGGATGATGGAGGAGATATAGTAGTTAGACACACTAAAAGAGGGAAAACATTTTATGGCTGTAAAAACTGGCCAGGCTGTAAATATGCCTCCTGGACAAAACCTAAATCAGACAAGCCAGAAAAACCTGTCATTGCGAGCGAAGCGAAGCAATCTTGAACTACTGTCATTCCTGCGAAAGCAGGAATCTATAAATAATATTTCTTCTTGATACTTTTGGCCGCAAAAGTATCACAAAACTCTTTTTGCTGAAAGTCGGGCTACTCGTCAGATTTTCCTGATCGGGGGCTCACCCCCTCGGAAATTCACTAATCGTTCAGTTTCCGGTTCCCCCTGATAGAAAAATCTTCCTCATTTTAACGCCCTTTGTTTCTAAGCAAAAAATTTTAATACATTTTTAAAACAGTGATATAATGCAATCATGGGAATTGAGTTAGCACCTGTTACAGAAAAACTTAAGTTGCCAACAGGATACTCAGGATGGGAGCTTTTAATTGCGACAGCAGATTATGGATTGAGTGTTGAAGAATTAGGAATAGCTCAGAGTACGTATATGACAGATGCCGTAAGAGGAAGAAAAGAAGGTACTTATGGAATTTTTGTGTGGACAGTACTTACTCCTCAAGTCAATGAAGATGGTTTGAATGCTCTTACCCGTAGAAAGATTAGTCAACTTGCTAGAGCACTTAGAGAAGAAGTAGCAGGATTTGGATTACCGCTAGAAATTTATACAAGCGTCGTTAGGCCAGAAAGAGAGCAAGCTTTAAGGAAACATTTAGCAAGAAATAAAATTTCTTATTCTTACTAGTAATTAAAACTATAATCTAAAAGGTACTTGCAAAGTTTCCTTAATTTTAGTATTATAGTGAGGGCCTTAAAAATACCTCGTTTGTGAAAGTTTAAGACGGAACCCCCAAGAAAGTTATGAAATATATTTTTGTTAGTGGTGGTGTTATTAGTGGAATTGGTAAAGGTATAGCTACCTCCTCCCTTGCCCTCCTTTTAAAATCAGCTGGATATAAAGTAGTTCCAATGAAAATGGATCCATACCTTAATGTGGATGCTGGAACCATGAATCCAATTGAACATGGAGAAGTATTTGTCTTAGATGATGGGGCAGAAACAGATCAGGATTTAGGTCACTATGAAAGATTCTTAGGAGATTCTTTAAATAAAACCTCAATTGCTACTCAGGGTTCAATTTATTTATCTGTAATTCAAAGGGAGCGAAATTTAGAATATGACGGTGAATGTGTGGATGTTGTGACATACATTACTGAGGAAATAATTGCCAGAGTTAAAGAAGCAGGAAAATCCAAAAATGCAGACATTGTTTTAATAGAAATAGGCGGAACAACCGGTGAGTATCAGAATGTTTTGTTTTTGGAAGCAAACAGAATAATGAAGCTAAAAGATCCGGGAAATGTTTCCCATGTTCATATCACTTATTTGCCAATTCCTGCCTCAATTGGAGAAATGAAAAGCAAGCCTGCCCAAATGAGTGTCCGTGATTTAAATGCAGTCGGTATTCAACCGGATATTCTTTTAGCCAGAGCCTCAAAACCACTTGATCAAAACCGAATTAAAAAGCTTGCTATTTCAACTGGTCTTGAGGCGGAAGATATAATTTCTGCTCCTGATGTTGACTCAATTTACAAAGTTCCAATTGGATATGAGGAGCAAAATTTAACTGAAAGATTACTTTTAAAGTTAGGTCTAAAAAGGAAACAGACAGATCTGAAAGAGTGGAAAGAATTTGTTGAAAAAATAGATAAAGCTGAAAAGCTAGTCAAAATTGCCATTGTTGGCAAATATTTTGCAACCGGGGATTATACTTTAGCTGATTCTTATATTTCTGTAATTGAGGCAATAAAACATGCTAGCTGGGTTCAGGGTTTAAAGCCGGAAATTCACTGGGTAGATGCAGGAAAGGTGGAAAAAAATCCGGAGATTTTAAAAGGATATCAGGGAATAATAGTTCCCGGAGGATTTGGTTCCCGTGATATTGAAGGAAAAATTACAACTATAAAATATGCCAGGGAAAACAATATTCCATATTTTGGACTGTGTTATGGAATGCAGCTGGCCACAGTGGAATTTGCCAGAAATGTACTGGGTTATAAAGATGCCAACAGTACAGAAATTGATCCAAAAACCAGCCATCCTGTAATTCATATTATGCCTGATCAGGAGAAAAAACTTTTAGAGCGTAATTATGGGGCAACAATGAGACTGGGGGCTTGGGATTGTAAATTAAAAGTAGGATCCATGGTTTATGGTTTGTATGGAAAATCTGAAATATCTGAAAGGCACAGACACAGATATGAATTTAATAATGAATTTAAAGAGGAGATTGAAAAAAGAGGTTTGTCTGTTGTAGGTACAACTCCTGATGGAAAATTGGTTGAGGTAATAGAGCTTAAAAATCATCCGTTTTTTGTGGGAACTCAATTTCATCCGGAACTTAAATCCCGTCCGCTTTCTCCTCAGCCATTATTTGTGGGCTTTGTCAAGGCAGCTTCAGAAGTTAAAGTATGATAGGCAAATTAATTGTTATAGATGGAATTGATGGAGCTGGGAAAACTACCCAAATTGAGCTTTTAAAAGGGTATTTAGCCTCGCAAGGCCTGGCCTTGCAAATTGAAGTGATAAGTTTCCCCAGATATGGGGAGAATTTATATGCAGATTTGGTAACCAGATATCTGGAAGGAGAATTTGGTGGCATAGATAAAATAGATCCACATTTTGTGGCTTTAGCTTATGCTGGGGATAGAGCTTTGGCAAAGCCTTTGATTGAAAGCTGGTTGGGAAGCGGGAAATTAGTAATTGCCAATAGGTATGTTTCATCTTCTAAAGCCCATCTTAGTGCAAACCTTCCTGAGGATAAAAAAGAAGAATTTATGAAGTGGCTTGATAATCTGGAATATAAAACAAATGGTCTGCCAAAGCCAAGTTTAAATATTCTTTTGAAGATTGATCCAAAATCTGGACAGCAAAATGTTAAGGGCAGACGTCGAGCTGATATGCATGAAAAAGATTTATCTCATGAAAGTAAATCGGCAAAAATTTATTTAGAAATTGCAGAGGTGGAGGAAAATTGGAAGATTTTAGATTGTATGGAAAATAAAAAACTAAAGAGTAAGGAAGAAATTCATAAATTGCTAGTTGAAATTTTAGGTGGCATCTTGTAATTTAAACACTCTATGAGTAAATTAAGCTCCAAAGTAAAAATACAACTTGTTCTGATTGGTATTTTGGCAATATTTACCCTCAGTTTAATCTCATCCCAAAAAGCAACTCCAAATGATCCTCTCCTTTTTGTCTTAAAAAGAGTACAGGAAAAAACATTTTTATCCCTGAAATCATCTCCCCAGGAAAAACTGGACTATATGGTTCATCTTTTAAATAACAGGCTATATGAGTTAAATGCAGTAGTTAGGGGTAAAAATTATAATTATGTCTTACCTTCTGCCTCAAGGTACTCAACACTCGCCGGACAAATTACAGAGTATATAATTGCAAACAATATGAAAGATAAGGTGGCTCCCACTAAAAAAATGTTTGAAGATCATTACAAAACCCTGGTAGATCTATATGTGCTTTATCCTAAAAATGATCCTGAGAATAATCATGAATGGAAATATATCCAGGATGATTATAATTATTTAAAAATTTATATTGAGAAACTGACACAAACAGTACAATAATTAACTGTTTGTGTCATCCTGAACGAAGTGAAGGATCTCCTAAATTAATCTAGAGATTCCTCGCTGATCGCTCGGAATGACGGAAGGGGTTTATGGCAAAGAAGAAAACTACGGATATTTTGGGAACTTTACCTGACTGGTCTATAAAGGATCATATTAAAAAAGGGTTAATAAAAATTGACCCCCTTCCTAAAGATTGGGAAAAGGCAGTTGATGAGGTAACAATAGATTTTCATTTGGGAAATAAGTTAAGAGTTTTTTCCGGTGATGGCTGGGATATTATAGATACCAAATATACAACCAAAGAAGATATGGAAAAAATGATGAAAATGGTGGAGTTAAAACCAGGGCAGCCGTTTATCCTGACAGATCATGATTTTGTAATTGCTACCACAAAAGAAAAACTGACTTTGCCGGATAATATTGTCGGGCATTTGCATGGAAAATCATCTTTGGCCCGTCTGGGAGTTGTGGTACATTCAACAGCTGCCAGATTTGACCCTGGTTGGGATGGTTGCCCGGTTTTGGAATTCGGAACTTTTCTTAAAGGTAAAAAATTAGTCATATATGAGGGGGCCCCAATCTGTGCATTTTCTTTTGAAAAATTATCTGCACCGGTTGAGAGATCTTATAAGATAAGTCCAAATAACAGATATGGTGGGTCTAAGATGCCACAAGTTTCTAATTTAATGGGAGGACGGCCTCGTAATGGCAAAAAGCACCGTTTATCGCAAAGTAGCTCGTCACGGTTGAAAAAATCGCTCGCACGGTAGAAACTTGCTCGCTTGTGAAGATTTTGTGATTAAATAAAATATTAATCATTTAAATTATCTACACAAAATCTTCAACATTTTTTCTAACTCGTGACTTCGCTACTTAATAAAATATGTCAGTACTTGGAATAAATGAAATTCACAGAAGAGTTAAAAAACAGGGTTTAATAAAAAACCTTGGCAAAAGAGAACTTGAAAGTCCGGAGGGGGTTGGAGTTGATTTAAGACTCGGATCTGTTCATAAAATAATCAAAGGTGGAGCATTTATAGAAGGTGACAGGCAACAGGCATTAGGCAGTAGAAAAGGAGTTGAGACAAAAGAAGTTGCTAGATTTAAGGAGAATGAAGATAATCAGATCTGGGTTATAATAAAACCTGGTGAATATTATTTGGTACAAACTTTTGAGGAAATAAACACCCCCTTAGATTTAATGCCGATTGTTCATTCCAGAACTTCTCTTTTTAGATCAGGACTACTGCTTTTAAATTCTAAAACAGATCCAGGATATAGCGGGGTTTTAACAATGGGACTTACTAATCTTTCACCGTTTCCAGTAAAACTACAACTTGGGGCTAGAATCTGCAACATTGTTTTTCATAAAATAGAAGGGAAAACTGTTCGGTATAGAGGTCAGCATCAGGGAGGGAGAGTTTCCCCTAAAAAAGTAGAAAGACAAGTATGAGTAAACACCAGGAATATCAATATTTAGATTTATTAAAAGACATTATGAAAAATGGGACCAAAAAGCCTGTTTTTAATAATCCCGGGGTACACATCAAATCTGTTTTTGGCAGGCAATTCAGGTTTGATTTAAGTAAAGGTTTTCCGCTTTTAACTACCAAAAAAGTATTTTTAAGAGGAATTATTCATGAGCTGTTATGGTTTATCAAAGGGGATTCAAATATTAAATATTTAGTGGATCAAGACGTGCATATCTGGGATGAATGGGCATTCAAACCTTTCAAAAAAGCCATGGAATCTGGGAAAGAAAAAGCCATGACTATGCCAGAATTTATAGCCAAAATAAAAGAGTTACCTGAAACTTCCTCTTTTGTTAAAAAATGGGGGGATTTGGGAAATGTATATGGGGTACAGTGGAGAAAATGGAAAACTTCTGATGGTATGATGATTGATCAGTTGGGTTGGGCAATTTCGGAGCTGAAAACCACCCCTTTTAGAAAATCAATTGTGGTTTCTGCCTGGAATCCGGAGTTTATTTATGAGATGGCCTCAAAGGGTAAATCAATGGCTTTGCCTCCTTGCCATACGCTTTTTCAATTTAATACCAAAGGGGACAAGTTATCTTTGCAGCTATATCAGCGATCTGCAGATACTTTTTTGGGAGTGCCGTTTAATATTGCCTCATATGCACTTTTTACCATGATGATTGCCCAAGTGGTGGGACTTAAGCCAGGAGAATTTGTCCATACTTTTGGGGATGTACATATATATAGTAATCATATGGCTCAAGTAAAAGAACAATTAAAGAGGGTTCCAAGAAAATTTCCAAAAATGAAAATAAACGTATCAGTTAAAAACATAGATGATTTTAAAATAGAGGATTTTACTCTGGAAGATTATGATCCTTACCCACCAATTAAAGGCGAGGTAACAGTAGTGGGAGGATTTTAGTAGATAATTCAAATTGACTTTTAAAGCTGATTTAGTGATACTGAGAATAGATTGAAAAAAATCTTACCTTTATTATTTCTGGTTGCTTTTCTTTTACTGCCCAAATTGTCATTTGCCCAAGAAGCTTGTAATCCTACAGGAACTGTCTGTGGACAAACATCCTATGACACTTGCACCCCGATCTGTCTAGGTGCTGACGCGGCTTACAGTTGCTACCAAAGTACAAAATCAAATTGTAGAGGACAAATATATTGTAATTCTGAAAATAGCAGATGCCAACAAACAGCTCCGCCTACAGTTACACAACCAACTGCTAGTTGCCAAACAGATTGCAGTAAATGCCAAACAGTACAAACTTGTGGAACTCTGACCTATGATACCTGTAAAGATGATAAAGGTCAGTTCAATAGTTCAAGTAGTTTCTGTCAAAATGGGGCCCAAAAATTCCGCTGTTTTGCCAAAGATAATACTAACTGTACCAGTTCTAATGACCCTAATGCTTTAAATACCTATGACTATTCCTGTTCTGCCTGTAACAGTGGTTTGCCTGCTTCAACCTCACCCTCGCCACAGCCTACATTGACACCTTCAACTACTCCATCAGTAAATCCTTCTGAAAAACCAGCTCCCAAAAAACCTGTAAAGATTACAATCACCAGTTATGATCAAGTTCAAATTTTGGATCCTTCTACAAATTTAAATGAGGCAAAAATAAAGCTACATTTTAACGAGCAGAGCATTGCTAATGTAAGATTTCAGGTTGATTATAGTAACCAGGATCCCCAGATCTACTATGTCCAGTATAAACTGGTGCAGCCAAAAGCGGCCCTGCCTTCTCCGGATCAAAATGGAATCACGCATTTAACTTCCTGCCAGGAAATTACTAAATCAGGAAATTATGTTTTGGATCGAGATTTAATAAGTACTGATTTTGCATGTATTGATATACGTAATATTTCAGATGTGAACCTGGATTGTAACCAACATACAATTTCTGTAAACACGCTTGGTCCCAGCAGCATTTATATAGAAAATGTTAAAAATTTTAGTATTAAATCTTGTACACTAACCGCAGATAGCCCGTCTTACTCTCATTATTTAGCCATTTACAACTCTGAAAACGGTATTATTTATTCAAATATGCTACAGAATCACCAGATTAATATGACCCGTACAACTAATATCCAGATTAAGAATAATAATTTTAACAACTCAAACTTTATGCAATCTAAAGCTAAAAATTCAATTATAGATAATAACCAATTCTTAATAACTAAAGATCAGGAATGGTTTGATAATGGCAGTATAGCCACACTTATTTGGTCTATTCAAGGTTCTGGTAACAAAATTACTAATAATAAGATCGATGGTGGATCAGATGGAATATTAGGAAATCATAAAGGCTCCGATGATGGAATAGTTTTAGGAGCTGATACAACTTTAGAGGATATATTTCAAGGAGAGAGTAATGATCTAGTTCAGAATAACATCATTTCAAATATTTATGATTGTGGTATAGAAACTAGTGGATTAGCTCAGTCAATCACAATTAGCAATAACACAATCGAAAATTCTGGTGGATGTGGAATTGGAGCGTGGTGGTCAAGCAGCTGGATCGGTAACAATATCATAAACAATATTGTTAATAATTCATTTAATGCATTCTCATTTTTCTGGGGCTCTCGTACTCCATTAGGCGTGCAGCCTAACGAAACAATAACCTTTAAAGACAATACTTTTAAGAATAATAAATTTACTAACCAGAAAGCAGATGTATATTTCCCACCCATTTCCATATCAATGGCGACTGAAAAGATCCCACAAGAAAAAAAGATATTATCTAATAATATATTTATTGGTAATGATTTCGGAATAACTAAATACCCACCTTATTTTTATCCTACGAGTATGATTGTAGATGGAGGAAATAATATCTGTACACAAGGAACGAGTAGTGATTTTCCACTAAAATGTAGTGGTACTCAACCTAGTTCAGTCACTAAACTCCAAAGCGTAAGTAATCAAGATTTAAGTAATATAGTAAAAAATCAGACTCAAAAAATTGAATCTGCAACCAAGAACTCTACTGAACAATTACCCCAAGTACCTCAACCTACACCCAAAAGTGCACCTGGATCGAAAGACTGTAATAATGATGGAGTTATTAATGCTATTGATTATAGCTTATCATTTTTAGGAAGATGTTAAGGAAATAATATGAACCAAAAAGGCTCGCCTCGATTCCCGTCTCGACTTGGTCGATCCGAGGCGGACGGCGAAGCGGGAGTTATAGCTCATCTGATTTTAATAATTATCCTGGCAATAGGATTAGTGGTTGGACTTTATTTAGTCCAACATCCACAAATATTCAGGCCTAAAGCATCTTCAAATCCTCTTATTGATGCTTTGGAAATAAAAGAGGCAGATGGAAAAATCATCAATTGTGATTCTTCAGCAAATCCTCCAACCTGTGAAACTTCAACTCAAGATATAACTATTAAGATTAAAAACTTGGATATCCTGCAAAAATAGTTTAGAATTCACCTTAATGAAAATATCCATGATTGCTGCAATTGCTTCCGGAAATAGAGCTTTGGGTTTAAATGGCAGGCTAATTTTCCATATACCTGATGACTTAAAAAGATTTAGAGAAATTACCTCAGGTCACCCAATTATTATGGGCAGGAAAACTTTTGAATCAATTGGATTTCCTTTGCCAAATAGGAAAAATATTGTTATAACCCGGGATCTGGAATACTTTGCAGAAGGGGTGGAAATTGTTCATTTGCTTGATGAGGCAATAAAACTTGCTGAGAAAGAAGAAAAAGATGAAATATTTATAATCGGCGGAGGGCAAATTTATCAGGAGGCGATCGGTATGGCGAATAAATTATACTTAACCGTGGTAGAGGGAAACCCAGAAGCAGATGCATATTTTCCGGATTATTCAGATTTTAAGAAAGTTATTTTTGAGGAGTCTCACGAATTTGAAAATTTAAAATATAAATTCTTGGATCTGGAAAAATGAACAAGTTCTGTCCTTGGGGAAATAGACTATTGACAGGTTAACTTATTTATCATAAATTTAAACCTATAAATACAGCCAAAGGGCTGATTTTATTTTTATAAAATGAATTTTAGATTTCTTGAAACACTTTATACCTCAACCGAAGGATTAGTAATAAAAGCAGACCTAGGTAGCGCACTTCATTTAAACGAAGAAATTCCAGGAAATCGAAATAGAGGCAGAAACCGTTTAATGTGGAATGGAGTATCTTCTACACAAAAAGCCGCAGAGATTCCTAATCAATACCCAATTAGACCAGGTTTAGATACTCCAAGAGATCACCATATCTCAAGACATGGAAATCGAAAAGCCTACTAATTGACAGCAGGCTGCTTTATCTGTAAAATACCTTCATCAAACATCTATCAGTTTAGGTTTTCCTGAAACTATACTGCTGGTAAGCGAAAGCTTGCTCCGATAGAATCGGAGTAGAGGTGATCAAGGAAAACGTATGTACAAATTACCTACATTGCAGGAACTCTTGGAAGCTGGTGTTCATTTTGGACATCAGGTTAGACGTGGCCATCCAAGAATGAAACCATTTATTTATGGAGCTCGTGATGGAGTTCATATTATTGATTTAACAAAGTCTGATCAGTATTTAAAAGAGGCTTGTGAGTATGTTTATAATCTTGGGAAAGAGGGAAAAGTTTTACTTTTTGTGGCCACTAAAAAACAAGCCAGAGGAATTCTTGAACCCTTAGTTAAAGAGCTGGAAGCCCCATATTTAGTTGAAAGATGGATGGGTGGATTTTTAACAAACTTTGAAGAAATTAAGAAAAATATTAAACTCTTAAAAGAATACAGAGAAGAAAAAGTTAAAGGTACTCTTTCCAAATACACAAAAAAAGAACAGCTTTTACTTGAGAGAAAAATGGAAAAACTGGAAAAAGATTTTAGGGGAGTTATGGATTTGGAAGGCATGCCAGAGGCTATTTTTGTTGAAGATGCTGTTTCAGATAATATCGCTGTGAGGGAGGCAATAAGACTTGGAATAAAAGTTGTAGCAATTGCAGATTCAAACTGTAATGTTTCTGAAATTGATTATCCGATTCCGGGAAATGATGACGCTATAAAATCTATAACTATTTTAGTTGGGGCTATAACATCTGCTTATGGAGAAGGCAAAAAAGAAAGCGGCCGTATAAAAGTTGCAGCAGAGAAAAAAGTAGCAGAAGATGAAAAACGTGCTCTCTCCGGACAAGGTAGAGCAAAAGTTGAAACTGTAAGTGAGGAAATAGTAGAAGAAGTTGCTGAAGCAGAAGAGAAGGTTGAAAAAGAAACTGTAAAAGACTTTGAAAGAAAAGTATAATTTAAGTACATGAATTTAGACCTTATTAAAAAACTCCGTGAAGAGACCGGTGCTGGAATTGCCGACTGTAAGGAGGCCCTTAGCGAATCGAAGGGCGATTTGGAAAAAGCCAAAGAATATTTAAAGAAAAAAGGGTTTGAAAAAGGAGCGAGTAAAGCTATGAGAGAAGTTAAAGCAGGATTGGTTGATGTATATTCTCACAACGGAAAGGTTGGGGTTTTGGTTGAAGTTCTTTGTGAAACAGATTTTGTTGCCAGAACTGAGGATTTTAAAAATCTTTCTCATGAGTTATCCTTGCAAATTGCTTCCATGAATCCATCCTCAGTTGAGGAACTCTTGGCTCAGGAATATATTAGAGATAACTCTTTAACTATAGATCAGCTGATAAAAAGTGTGAGTGGAAAATTAGGAGAGAATATTCAGGTTGGAAGATTTGAAAGAGTAGTTTTAGGGCAGTCCTAATATATGGATCCAATTTTAACGCAACCAAATCAAAAAATTGAAGATGCACTTCATCATTTTAAGGTGGATATCGCCGGAATCAGAGCAGGAAGAGCAAATCCTGGTTTAATTGAAAATGTTTTAGTTGAAGCATATGGCGGAATGATGAAGCTGATCGAGGTTGGAAATATTTCTGTCCCGCAGCCATCTCTTTTAACAGTTCAGGTTTGGGATGCATCTATTTTGCAAAATGTTATCAAGGCAATTCAGGAAGCAAACTTAGGCTTAAATCCATCAAATGAGGGAACTTTAATAAGGCTCCCTATCCCTCCTTTAACCCAGGAGAGAAGAGAAGAATTTATTAAAATTCTGCATACAAAAATGGAAGAGGCAAAAGTGCAAATAAGACAAATAAGACAGGATTTCAGAAATGAATGGAAAAAAGCCTCTGAGGGTGGAACAATAAGTGAAGATGAATTTTTAAGAAGAGAAAAATTACTTCAAGAAATTATTGATAAAAAAATGCTGGAAATAGATGAAGCAGGGAAATCTAAACAAGAAGAGTTAATCTCGATCTAATGATTTTTTCTATAATTATTTTTATTTTCACCCTACTTTTTTTAGTTGTTATCCATGAGTTTGGCCACTTTATCATGGCCAAAAAATTTGGTATTAAAGTTTTAGAGTTTGGTTTTGGAATACCTCCAAGAATTTTTGGCAAAAAAATCGGAGAGACAATATATTCCATAAATGCCCTACCTTTGGGAGGATTTGTTAGACTTTTAGGTGAGGATGAGGATGGAAAAGCTAAAAGTGATAGAGATTTTAGGGCAAAGCCGCCTTTCCAGAGGATATTAGTAGTGGTTGCCGGAGTAACAATGAATCTATTGCTTGCATGGGTAATATTCTATTCTGTAATCATTTATCAGAATTTTCAGATAATTTATCCAACAATTAAACCCGCAGCATATATTGGTTTTCTGGAAAAAGATTTTCCGGCTGAGAAATCCGGTATTAAAATCGGGGAACAAATCACTCAGGTTGATGGTAAAGGGGTTTCCAATTACACAGATGCCAGAAATTTTATAAAAGCCTCAAACGGTAAAGAAGTTAGTTTAGTCCTGGCAGATATTGACGGAAAAAATTTAAGAGAGCTTAAAATTACACCTCAAAAAAAGGATAAGGATTATTTAATTGGAGTTGGGTTCACCCCTTTTGCAATCAAGCAATATATAACCCCGAATGAGAAAATATTTTCCGGTTTAAGCTATTCCTGGGATTTTGCAAGATTTACCCTTTCAGGTTTTGGTGGAACTATATCAGATTTATTTTCCGGAAATTACTCTACAGTTTCCAAATCTGTTGCCGGACCTGTTGGTTTGGCACAAATGAGCAATGGGATTTTATCAGAAGGGCCTAAAGCTGCCCCAACTTATCTTTGGTTTGTGGGAGTAATTTCTTTGACTTTGGCTATTTTTAATGTTTTACCGATTCCGGCTTTGGATGGAGGCAGGTTATTATTTTTGGTAATTGAGGCCATTTTTAGGAAAAGAGTTAGGGAAGATATTGAAAAAATGGTGCATCAGGTTGGTTTTGCAATTTTGCTTTCTGCAGCAGTACTAGTCACTTATTCTGACATTTCAAAACTAATGCACTAGAGTGATATACTGGAGTTGTGATCAGACTGCTCAGTATCTTAACTATAATTTTAGCAATTATTCTTTTCCCACCTGCTGTTTTGGCTTTAGTTTCCAATAATGCTGTTCCAGGAGATGCCACTTATCCAATCAAGCGAAGTTTAGAAGATGTAATTTATTCGGCTGCATCTTTGAATCCAACCTCCAAAGCCTGGTTTTCCGGAGCCAAGTCTGAGCGGAGATATAAAGAATTAAATGTTTTAGTTGCACAAAACAAAGTAGGTGCAAAAAAAACTTTAAATGAGCTGGTTGTCCAAACCAGCATAACTGTTGATCAGATTTCCCAAGTTGAGGATAAAAGCCAAAAAAAGCAGCTTCTTAAGGATTATCAGCAAACGCTTAATCAATATGATCAGGGATTGCAGCAATTAGCAGTGCAAATAGCGCAGCAGCCTGAGCAAGTTATTCCTTCACCTACTTCCGTAGTTACTCCTGTTGTGACACCTACACCAACACCCGTGGCTACTGTCACTCCTAAAGCCAGTACTAAGCCAACCCCAGTCCCGACTTCTATAATTATCCCAACTCCCACCGCCAAATCTTCACCAAAAGCTTCAGTAACTCCAACTTCTACGCCCCAAGCTGCAGCGTCAACTCAGCCTTCCATTTCTCAAGATGATATTGATAAGGCAAGAGAAGATATTAAAAAGAATAAAGAAAAAGCTAAAGAAGAACAAGATAAATTGGAAAAACTGTCTAAGCAAAATAATCAATCCGATAATTCGGGAGTTAAAAATTCAGAACTCGGAGGGGCTGGAACACAAACAAATAAACCAGTTAAGTTCTCTTTATTCTCAGCAACTAATCAAAAACCTAACCCTCCTACGCCTGAACCAACATCTTTGCCTACATGTAAAACAGATTGCGGATATTGTACAACCAGAGCTCTTTGTGATCAGATCCAAGTTTATGATACCTGTCTGGATAATTTAGGCAAAAAAGCCGGCACGGATAAAGATTTCTGCAGTGGGGTAGGAGCAAAAAATTATAGATGTTATGCTTCTGATAATGAAAACTGTAGAAGTGTAGATCCGAATGATCCTAACAATCAATTTATTTATTCCTGTTTAGCATGTAATACTGCCAGTCCTACTCCTGCGGCAAGCCCTTTTCCTCTAAGTAGCCAAGCCCCGAGTTCCAGTGAGTAAATTTAATTGGCAACAAAATAAACGATCGCTTAATTTGTTACCAAAGAAATTCTTGTGTACTATATAAATATGGGTGTCATTACGGAAGAAATTTTGGAATCATTATCAGATTTGATATTTCATCCTTACAGAATCATTTACGGTTATTTTCCAAAAGAATATAGCAGAAAAAGTCTTGGAATTACTATTAAAAGATTAGAACAAAAAGGATTTATCCAGAAGGGGATCATGGAAGATGAAATTTGCATAAAACTAACTGAACTTGGAGTCCAAAAACTGGACGAAAAAAGAAAGCGAAGGAAAGAAAAAGCTTTACTTAACTACAAAGAAAAAAAAGAAAAATGGGACGGGAAATGGAGAATTGTAATATTCGATATTCCAGAGGCTAATAAAAGAGTAAGACAGGTTTTAAGAGAGACTCTAAAAGTTTTAGAGTTTTGGCCTTTACAAAAAAGTGTGTGGGTATCAAAAAATAATTACACAAAAGAGCTTAGAAATTGGATAGAGGATTAGAAGAGTATATTTTGATTTTTGAAACAAGAGATATAGATTTAAAAGATAAGAAACAAAAAATGCGATCGCATAAAATGTTTCCTTGATTTTTATATACAAATTCTGGTATTATTAATTTATAAAAGCAATGATGGGGTTTCCCGCCCTGGAGCCGAGTGCGATGAGCATTTCCGTTTGTAACGTAATAACTTAAAAGAAGTAACTAAGGTGGTACCACGGCTTCAAGCACCGTCCTTTAGATGAATAAGGAGGTGTTTTTTTAATGGAAGGAAAAATAGTTTTTAAAGGTAATTCTGAAAAAAATAGAGAAATAATCATTAGATATCCTACAAAAGAGGATCTGAATTTCATGTTGGAATATATAAATGAAATTTCCAAAGAAAAAACATTTATCCGTTTACAGGGAGAAGAGATTTCCAAAGATGAGGAGGCAAAATTTTTAGATTTACAACTAGAAAAAATTTCCAAGAATTTATCTGTTCAGCTTTTAGTATTCTGCGGAGAGAAACTGGTGGGAATTTCAGGAATTGAAATGAAAGAGAAGATAGAAAAGCATATAGGAGAATTTGGCATTTCTATTGCGAAAGATTTCAGAGGTGAAGGAATAGGATCAATTCTTATGCAGTGTGTTCTAAATGAAGCTAAAAATAATCTTTCTGAGCTGAAAATTATTATACTGGGGATTTTTGCAAATAATGATTTAGCAAAAGATATGTACAAAAAGTTTGGATTTTTGGAATATGGGAATCTTCCTAGTGGAATAAAATTAGAAAATGGGTATGTAGACCATGTGTATATGTATAAAGTTGTAAAGGAATAAAGCTTATGATAAAGGCGCAAATTACATTTGAAGATTTTGAAAAAGTTGATATACGCGTTGGTACAGTTACCAAAGTGGAGGATTTTCCTGAGGCCAGAAAGAGTGCATATAAGCTGACTATAGATTTTGGTGAGCTTGGGATAAAGTATTCCAGTGCTCAAATTGTTAAAAATCAAACAAAAGAAGATTTAGTTGGAAAACAGGTTATTTGTGTGGTGAATTTTGCTCCCAGACAAATTGGCCCATTTATTTCTGAGGTTTTAACATTAGGGGTTTCTGATGGGACAGAAGATGAAAGCAACTGGGTAATTTTAAGTAGCTTTAAGAAAGTTCCAAATGGGGGTAATATTAAATAGCATGTTATATTCAACACTTTTTTCTAAAACGCTAAGACAACCGCCAAAAGAGGCAGACACAATTAACCATAAGCTTCTAACTCAGGCCGGATTTGTGGATCAATTAATGGCCGGAGTTTATAGCTACTTACCTTTGGGGCTTAGGGTTTTAAGAAGAATTGAAAATATAGTAAGAGAAGAAATGGATCAAATAGGTGGGCAGGAAGTTTTAATGCCAATTTTGCATCCAGGTGAAATATGGAAGGTAACAGGTGGATGGGACAAAATAGACATTCTTTTTAAAATAAAAAGCAGAACCGGTAAAGATTATGCTCTGGGTCAGAGTGAGGAAGAAGTTGTCACACCTTTGGTAATGAGTAGAGTTAATACTTATAAAGATTTACCTCTTTCAGTTTATCAAATTCACTGGAAATACAGAGATGAACTAAGGGCAAAATCAGGGATTTTAAGAGGTAGAGAATTTTTTATGAAAGATATGTATTCTTTTCATGAATCTCAGGAGGATTTCTTAAAGTATTATGAAGTAGTTAAAAAAGCATATTTAAAAATCTATGAAAAAATGGGACTTACGGCAAAAGTAACAGAAGCCTCAGGTGGAAGTTTTTCTGAAAAAATTTCCTATGAATTTATGGTTTTAACAGATGCAGGGGAAGACGAGATAATTTATTGTCCGAGTTGTGATTTTTGTATAAATACTGAAATTGCTGATGTTAAAGTCGGAGATTCCTGTCATCGTTGCGGCAAAGCAAACTTGGAAAAAGCCAAAGCATCTGAGGTAGGAAATGTTTTTGATTTGGGGCAAAAATACGGCAAAGATTTTGATTTAGGATTTTTGGATAAAGACGGCAAAAAACAATTTCCTTTCATGGGTTGCTATGGTTTAGGGATAAGTAGGGTAATGGGGGTTTTAGTTGAAAAATTTCATGATGAAAGGGGGATTATCTGGCCAGAAGCTGTTGCTCCATTTCAGGTACACTTAGTGGGATTGGATTTAGATGATCAAAAAATTAAAGCTGAAGCTGAAAAAGTTTACAAACTTTTGCAAGCTGAGGGAATTGAGGTTTTATTTGATGATCGGGAAGCATCCGCCGGCGCAAAATTCGCAGATGCTGATTTAATTGGGATTCCATACCGCGTGGTAATTTCAAAAAAAACCCATTCGACAAGCTCAGGGCAAGCCGGAGAAAAGCTGGAAGTTAAAAAAAGATCAGAAAAAGAAACAACATTTGTTACACTTGACGAATTAATAAAAATAGTTAAAATAAGCTGATTATGGTAAACCCTGAGAAAATAACAGGAAAAGAATTTAGAAAATTAGTCCAGGAAGATTTGGGAGGAGAATATAACAGGACATCCACAAGAATTATTTCTAACCGATATGGAGGATTCTTCAGACCATTAACAAAAAAAGAAGAAAGATCTGAAAGAAAAAAATTAAAATACCCCCAATCTTAGTATTCAAGATTGATTTTAAAGCCGATTTCTACTACAATACTTGCCAGAAATGATTACTAAAAACATTGTTAAACAACCAAAATCTATAGTTGAAGTTAGTGTAACTGTTCCATGGACAGATTTATCTAGTTCTTGGGATCAAACTTTGGCTAAAATGGCCCAAGATGTAGAAATAGCAGGCTTTAGAAAAGGTGCAGCACCTCTTCCAATGGTGGAATCCCAATTAGGTCAAAAACTTCAGGATGAGGTTTTAAAAAACGCTATGCCTAATTTTTTGATTCAGGCTTTGCAGGGATCTGATATTGTGCCAATTGATTATCCTCAGTATCAAATTATTTCTTTTACTAAAGGTCAAGATCTTCAATTCAAAGCAACTGTAACAAACAGACCAACAGTAACTGTAGGTAATTATAAAACAATCAAAGCTACAAGACCTGCTATAAAACCAATTACTCCGGAAGAAGTACAAAAAGTTATGGATGATTTATTCAAAAGATGGAAAGCCAGAAATCCGGTAACTCCAGTCCAGAGTGCTCCTCAAAATGGACCAGCTGGGTCAATTAGTTTTAATGGTAATCAGCCTCAAGCTGTTGTATCTGATGTGCCAAATGATGAATTTGCCAAAGCAATGGGAGCAACCACACTTTTGGATTTAAAAGATAAAATCAAAAAAGATTTGGAAGGCAATGTTACTTATAATAACGAGCTGGATTATGAAGAAGGTATTTTGCAGGAAGTTGAAGAAATAACCACAGTTGAGCTTCCAGAGATTTTAATTCAGGATGAACTAAATAGAATGTTAGTTTCACTTCAAAGAAGGGTTGCAGATATGGGCCTTTTGCTTGAGGATTATCTAAAATCTCAAAATAAAACCCTTGATCAAATTAAAACTGAATGGAGAGTTCAGGCTGAGAGAAATGTCAGGATGGAGCTTGGTTTAGCAGAGATCGCAAGGCAGGAAAATGTAAGTATCACAGATGCAGAACTTCAGGCAGAAATAGATAAAATTCAAGACCAAAAAGTAAAATCTCAATTCACTCAGCAGGAACCAAGGTTGCATTTAAGACATGCCTTAAGACAAACCAGAACTCTGGATTTACTTAAGAAAATGGTAGGTGCTTAAATGGATTGTATATTCTGCAAGATTGCCAAAAGAGAAATTCCAAAAGAATTTAAGTTTGAATCGGAAACTTTAATGGCTTTTGATGATATCAGTCCGTCAGCCCCTGTGCATATTTTGATTGTGCCAAAAGAGCATCTTGGCGGAGTGGCTGATTTAACTGAAAATCATGGGCAGCTTTTGGCTGAGATTTATCAGGTGATAAATGATTTGGTTTTGAAAAATAATTTGAAAGATGATTTATACAGAGTTGTCGTAAATGGAGGTAAGGCTCAACATGTGCCCCATTTACATTTTCACCTTTTGGGTGGACAATTGAAAAAGATGGTTTAACCACGCGAAGCGTGGGGTGTGTTAAAAGGAGGTGTTTTTATTTGAGTATTGTTGTAAAAGCTGGACCTGGAGATTCAACAGATTCAGTAATTAGAAAATTTCAAAAAAAGGTAGTTTTAGAAGGTTTAGTGCAGGAAATCAGGGACAGATCTGTTTATAAAAAGCCTTCTCAAAAACGCCAGGAATATTTAGCAGAAAAAAGAAGAAAGATCATGAGAGCCCGCAGATATGGTGGGTAAAGTATGTTGCTTGATCAAATACAATCTAACCTAAAACAAGCTCAACTTGCAAGAGATGAAATTAAAGTTTCAACTTTAAGACTTTTACTGTCTGAAATTAAAAATGCAGAAATTGCGAAAGGTCCTGCGAATGCCGGATTAGCTGATGAAGATATAATTTCTGTTGTTCAAAAGGAAGTTAAAAAAAGAAAAGAGGCTGCTTTAGCCTTTAGAAACGGTGGAAGGGAAGAATCAGCCTTAAAAGAAGAAGCAGAGGCAAAAGTCCTGGAAAGTTATTTGCCTGCTCAGATCTCAAATGAGGAATTGACTAAAATTGTAGAAGAAGCTATAACTGAAGTAGGTGCCAAAGGAATTTCGGATATGGGTAAAGTAATAGGTGCTGTAATGGGTAAGGTCCGAGGCCGCTCAGATGGAGCAGCTGTAAGCAGTATAGTTAAAGAAAAACTGACGATTACGTCATCCTGAACTTGATTCAGGATCTGTATGATTTATTTGTATAGATTCCGGATCAAGTCCGGAATGACAAAGAAATATGATCAATATAATTGTTAATTCAGACCCAAGATATAATGTTAACCGCGACTCAATTAGAGCTGCTGTTTTGGATGTTTTGCAAAAAAACAGAATTTATGGAAAGGTTGAGGTCGGGATAAACGTGGTTGGAGATCGTAAAATGCACGAGTTGAATCAAAAATACAGGGGGATTGATTCAACAACAGATATTTTATCCTTTGCCTTGGAGGATTCAAACCCCTCTTCTTTGCAGCATATCCCAAGGATTGGCTTTATTTCATCTCCTGATAAAGTTTTACGGCTTGGGGATATTATTATCTCATATCCTCAGGCACTCGAGGATGCATCAATGGATGGAATCTCAGTTGATGATGAGATAAGAACTTTAGTTGAGCATGGAATAAATCATCTTTTGGGGATTCATCACGTTTAATGAAAAATGAGAATATTGCTTACTATCTTAAATACAGACCTCAAAGTTTAGATGATCTGGTTGGTCAGGACTTAGTTAAGAAAAATCTTCTCTCCTCTTTTCAAGGTAAAAAACTGTCTCATGCATATCTTTTTGTTGGGCCCAGGGGAACTGGTAAAACCTCAACTGCCAGAATTTTAGCCAAAATGGTAAATTGTCAGGATGAAAATCCTCCATGTAATAAATGTGAGATATGTTTATCTATAACTGATGGCTCAAGCTTGGATTTAATAGAAATAGATGCTGCATCAAACAGGGGTATTGAGGATATAAGATCCTTGCGGGAAAAAATAAAGCTTGCCCCAATGGGCAGGAAAAAAGTCTACATCATTGATGAGGTGCATATGTTAACAACTGAGGCTTTTAATGCCCTTTTAAAAACTTTAGAAGAGCCTCCCAGGCATGCTTTATTTATACTTGCTACAACAGATGCCGGAAAAATTCCACAAACAATTATATCTCGGGTACAAAGACTGGATTTTAAGTTGGCAACTACTGCGGAGCTGCAGGAAGCTTTAGAGAAAATAGTAAGAATGGAAAAAATAAATATAGATGAGGGAGCTTTAAAACTTTTAATAAAAAGATCTGATGGGTCATTTAGGGATGGAGTAAAACTTTTAGATCAAGTTTCCTCAAATGAGGGAAAGATTACATCAGAAATTTTGGAAAAGTTTTTGAGAGAAACAAATTTCGAAAAACTCCTGAAACTTTTGGAAAACTTTGCTGAAAAAGATACAACCCATGCTTTAAGTTTAATTGTTAAAGAAGTTGAAGATGGAATGGATATCAAAGAGTTTATACTTTCCCTGATGCAAATCTTAAGGAGCATTATTTTTATAAAAAATAATTTGGGAGAAATAATTAAAGAGAGTTATTCTGAGGAAAATTATCAGGATTTAGCTAAAGTCTCAGAAAAGTTTGGGAGTCAGGATTTAGTTAAAAGTTTAGACAGTCTGCAAAGTTCGTTGGAGAAAATGAAAACTTCATCTATTCCGTCTTTGCCCCTGGAGTTAGCAGTAGTGGAAATATGCTTTACCTCGACTGTCATTGCGAGCGAAGCGAAGCAATCTAGTTCAGAAAAAGAGATTGCTTCGTCGATTTCGTCTCCTCGCAATGACGATGAGAGTAAACAAATTCGTCATTCCGGGCAACATCTCCCTCCGGGAGTTGATCCGGAATCTATACAAATAAAACCTGAGACCCTGAAACAAGTTCAGGGTGACGTAGTTGATGATTCATCTGATATTTCTAAACTTAAAGAAAAGTGGACTTTTGTTTTGGAAACAATAAGACCATATAATTTTTCTTTGGAAGCTTTACTTAGATCTGTAAATATTACCGAGTGTTCTGAGATAGAGGTTTTAATGGAAGTGCCGTATTCATTTCATCAAAGAATTCTGGAAGCTCCTAAAAATAGAGATATTTTGGAATCAATTCTTTCTGAAATTTTAGGAAGACAAATAAAAGTCAGAACAGTTTTAGGGGTTAGGGCTGAAAGGAAGGAAGATATTGCCAATATAGAAGTTGCAGCAGATGATGAAATCATTAGAGCCGCAGCAGAAATTTTTAACTCAGATATAAATTAAAATTGTCACTTGTCACAATTTGAAATCTGTTATATTATCTTCGCATCAAAATGGCATCAAAAGTTTTTCCGTTAATCAAAGAAGAAGCACATAGACAAAAGTATGGACTGGAGATGATTCCCTCTGAAAATTATGTATCAGAAGATGTACTGAAAGCTTTGCGTTCAATTTTAACTAACAAATATTCAGAAGGTTTCCCTGGCAGAAGACATTATGGTGGTAATGAAGTGATAGATAAAATTGAAAATTATGCGGTAGACTTAGCCAAAAAATTATTTAAAGTTCCGGCTGCTTTTGTACAACCTTATTCCGGATCTCCTGCCAATCTTGAAATTACTATGGCTGTCTGTCAGCCGGGTGATGTGGTGATGGGACTATCTTTAGCATCCGGAGGACATCTAACTCATGGGGCAAATCTTTCTTTTTCAAGTATTTTTTATAAGGCAGTAAATTATAATGTTGGCAAAGATTGGAAAATAGACTATGAAGAACTGGAAAGCTTAGCAAAAAAGAATAAGCCAAAATTAATTTGGGCAGGGACAACTGCTTATCCGTATAAATTAGATTACAAAAAATTCAGAAAAATTGCAGATATGGTTGGGGCTACTTTGGTTGCAGATTGTTCTCATATAACTGGTTTAATAATTGGAGGAGTACATGAATCACCAGTAGATTATGTAGATATTATTATGACCACAACTCACAAAACTTTGCGTGGTCCAAGAGGGGCAATGATTTTGGTGACAGATAGAGGATTAAAAAGAGATCCGGAAATTAAAGGGAAAATCGAAAGAGCAATTATACCCGGTGCTCAGGGAGGTCCACATAATCACCAAACTGCA
>OBEQ011099645.1_pt1 | contig 23290 bp, 19 predicted proteins | sample 1670901 | NCBI WGS metagenome assembly OBEQ01 (sample SAMEA104232315, study PRJEB22302) | groundwater metagenome | biome: forest; feature: aquifer; material: groundwater | place: USA | collected 2011-08-07 | depth 5.4 m
AACTCTAAAAAGAACGAGTCTGTTCCAAAAATATTTTGATACTCGCGCACAAGATCTGCGGCACGCGTGAGATCATGCGATTGGCAGGCCTTGGGAATCTCGCCCTTGGAACATCCGGAGAGCGCAATCAAACCTTGATGAAAGGTGCGCAGGAGATTTTTATCCATGCGCGGCTTATAATAAAAACCGTCGAGGTATGAACGCGAGACGAGCTGCAACAGATTTTTATACCCGCTGGCATTTTCTGCGAGCAACGTGAGATGCGAAAGATGGGTGTCGATACCAGGACGTTTGTCTGTGTGTTGGTGCGGCGCGATGTTCGCTTCCACGCCGAGAATGGGTTTGAGGCCGGCTTTATGCGCAGCCTCATAAAACTCAATTGCCCCGTATAAACCGCCATGATCCGTGAGCGCAATCGCATCGTACCCAAGCTCTTTTGCGCGCCCGACCAGCTCATCCACCCCGCCCATCGCATCAGACAGCGAAAACATCGAATGCACGTGCAGATGCACAAACGGGCTTCGCTCTTCGGATTTGACGGAGTCGGGCATAGATTATGGTTCGCTGACGGCGCAAGGCCTGCGAATGATGATAGAAAGCCTTCGGGTCTAGAGCAGTATATCGAGATCTTTCTTTGAAAGTTCGGCCTGGCGAAGAATAGAAAGCGTCACTTCTGTAGGGAGATCAAACCGGGCATGAAAAGGAATCGTTACGCGCAGATGAGGTTTCATGGAATGTCGAAGATGAACATGACTGCCTCGTTGGTGATGGATGTGAAACCCCATCCTTAAAAGAGCTCGAAGAAGTTCTTTCGGTTTGAAAATATGCAGCTTCGGCATAAAAGCCTACACGGCAAGCTTGATTCTTTCCTGGAGAACCGAGTCTTCGGAAGGAACATCTTCTTTTTCTTCCCTCATTCCTTGTACATGACAAAGGATGGCATCGCGAGCCATGAGCTGCGCTTCCTCGAACGTTCGTCCATAGGTCATGAGTCCAGGCAGAAGCGGAACGCTGACCTGATAGCCCTTTCCTTTGATCGGTTGGTAAAAGACCGTATAAGAGAGCTCTCTTGAAGTTGCGCGCGATCGTTTTTTAGTGGTCATACCTTGATATCTTAACGCCTCCGTTTTTGCTTTGGCAATGAATGATCTTCAGAGGGCTCCTCGTCGTCGGACTCGGGATCATCGGCATGACCGTCGCGCGTCCGGATCCAACTGAAGAGTTCGCGTCCGGCGGTGGCGATCAATCCGAGATACTGCGAGGCTGCGCCCATTTTTTCTGCGATGTGCAGGAAGGCTTCCTCAACACGCCCAACTTTTTCGCGGGTCTCCTCGACCATTTGATTGCCCTGACGCACCAGCCGAGCAATTTCGTACAGCATCCAGCACAAAAAGATGGTTATGAAAATCAGGCACACCGAACCAATCAACGTAAGAAGGTCTTGGGGAGTCGTGGTAAAGAGCATATAAGGAGAGAATAACATGAGGGAAGCTTTTTAGCTTGTTAGCTGATTAGCTTCTTAGTTCTACACGAAAGGTGTTGCGAAGCGTGTCCTTAATGACGCGCAAGGCTTCATCAACCTCTGCGGTCTCAAGCGTTCGATCTGCAAGGCCAAACGTCAGATGAAAGGCCACGGATTTTTTTTGAGGATCTACCCCTTCGCCGCGATATGTGTCGAACCACGCGATGCTTCGAAGTAACGGATTTGCCGTGCGCATGGCGCGTTCGAGAGTCTGGACTTCTATGTCTGATGCGACAACCATCGCCAGATCGCGTTTGGCTTCTGGAAAGAGAGGAATCGGGCGATATGGCTTGGTTCCCGAGGCATGCGCGAAGACGTTCATGAGAGGAAGATCGATAAGCGCGCATCGTCCTTCCAATTTGAAACGCTCTGCGATAAGCGGATGAAGTTCACCCACGGTTCCAAGCAACGTCTCTCCACGAAATGCCTGCGCACTCCGTCCCGGATGCCAAAACAGATCCTGCATGAGCGGCTTCCAATCTACGTTGTCGAGACCACACTCCTCCAAGAGACGCTCGACCAATCCTTTGGCCTCTTTGAACGCGAGATCATCTTGCCGTAACACGGCGCCCCCAAATTCCATCTGCTCATCCGGAAGTTCTGGCTTCTGATGATGACGCGGATAAAAGACATTCGCGATTTCAAACAAGCGCTGCTCATGAAATCGTTCCTGATTATCCGCGAGGACCTGGATGAGCGAGGGCAAGAGGGACGTGCGCAACCGTTCGAAATCCACGGAGAGCGGATTTTGCAATCGGATCATCTTCTCGGGATCGTATCCGGCTTTTGTCGCGAGCGCATTTGAAATGAACGCATACGTATACGTTTCGGTCCAGCCCGCGCCTTTGCTTACGGCGCGCAATCGATCTTCCCACAGTAACGCGGGCGCAGAAATTTGCGGTTGTGGCGCTGGCGGAAAGATCGGGGGGATGTTCGCGTATCCATAGACGCGTGCCACTTCTTCGACCAGATCGCGTCCGGATTCAATGTCCTGATCGCGCCACCCCGGCACCATCGCCTCGAGCCTTTGACCTTTGATATTTGACCTTTGATATTTAGCTTTGAATCCAAGCCTTTCGAGGGTGTCCTGGATTTTTTTTATGGGAAGCGAGACGCCGATGAGGCGATCTATTTCTTCTTTGGTGATGGAGAATTTTTTCTCGCGATAGGTTCCGGCTTTCACGTCAATAACCTTTGACGTGATCGTGCCGCCAGCGAGCTCGAGACACAGTTCAACCGCGCGGGCGAGTCCGTCCGGAGGAGATTGAAAGGACAAACCCTTTTCAAACAAGGCCTGCGCATCAGAAAAAAGATTTAATGTGCGCGAGGTGCGACGCACCGAAACCGGATCAAACATCGCGGATTCAAAAATGATAGAGGTCGTATCGAGAGTGACGCCGCTGGATGCGCCGCCCATTACGCCGGCAATTGCGAGAGGTCGTTCGTGATCTGCTACGACGAGCATCGTCTCGTTCAAATCATACGTCGTGCCATTCAAGGCCGCCAATGATTCTCCTTTGCGCGCGGTTCTTACAACCAAACCCTTCGCAACCTTTGCTGCATCAAACGCATGCATGGGCCGTCCCAATTCGAGCAGAACGTAATTCGTGATGTCCACGATGTTGCTGATAGGTCGCACGCCCGCGGAAAGCAGACGTCGCTTGAGCCACCACGGCGAATCCCCCACCCGCACACCGTCGATACGGATCGCCATGAAACGGGGACACAGTTTTTTGTTCGCGACGCGCACCATCAGGCCTCCCCCCGATAAGGGGAGCCGAGATGGTTCGATCTTCGGAAGGGCGGCCGGTCTCCACAAAAACGGACGCTTCAAAATCGCGGAGGCTTCGCGCGCCAAGCCGACCATGCTCATCACGTCCGGACGATTCGTTGTCACTTCCACATCCATCACCACATCTTTTTCATACCCAAGAACGCGTGCGAGCGGGGTGCCTGGCGGGATGGACGGGATCAAACTCAGATCCAAAATCTCTCGCTCTTTGTGTGGGAACGCGTCGAACAACCCGATCTCATTGGCCGCGCAGATCATGCCTTCGCTTTTCACGCCACGAATGTCCGTCAGCGCAAGTTCGACAGGATCGCCGGTTCCGTGCCAACGCACCTTGGCACCCGGCAACGCGACAGCTACGCGCTGATCGTTGGCAAGATTCGATCCCCCGCACACAATGCGCAACGTCGCGAGTCCGCGTTGCGATCCCACGTCGACGATGGCGACGCGCAACTTATCCGCTTGCGGATGTGGTTCAACGCTCACGATCCTGCCAAGAACAATAAGCTCGAACGCTTCTCCTTGCGGATACAATCGTTCGATCCCCGGACCGGACAAAGACACACGCGCCGCAAAAGCTTCGGGCGTTTCTTTCAAGGCCACATATTCTTTGAGCCAGTTGTAGGAAGCGAGGAAGTTCATAAGAGAGAAAGAAGGGAACCTCACCTAGCCTCTCCTTGGTAAGGAGAGGAACATGACAGAAATTAAAACTGCTGGAGAAAGCGGAGATCGTTGCCGTAGAGGATGCGCACGTCGTCGAGTTTCATTCCTTCTTTCATCATGTAGGTGCGCTCCACGCCAATACCGAACGCGAAGCCGGAGTACACGCGTGGATCAATGCCGGCTGCTGTCAGAACGTTGGGATGAAGAAGTCCGGCGCCGCCAAGTTCGAGCCAGCCGCGTTTGCAGGTTCGACATTTTTGCGCGACGGAACCTCCCCTAGCCCCTCCTTGGTAAGGAGGGGGATCTGTCACAAACCCGGTTCCATCGCAGACACCGCAGGAAACATCCACCTCGAATGAGGGTTCGGTGAAGCGGAAGTGGTAGGGACGCAGACGGGTTTTGCGTTTTGGTCCAAAAAAGTTCTGGGCAAAATACTCGATGATGCCGCGCAGATGTGCGATCGAAACGTTCTTGTCCACGTACACGCCATCGAATTGATGAAACATCGGCACATGCGTGATGTCGATCTGTCGGCGATAGGTTTTGCTGATCGTGATGGCGCGAAGCGGAAGCTGTTTGCGTGCCAGTAGTCGTGCGGTCCCGCTCGTGGCCTGGGTTGTGAGCAGCATACGGCCATAGCGCGGTGAAGCTGGCGCATCTAAGAAAAACGTTTCTTGTTCATCGCGCGCCGGATGATCTTTGGGCATGTTCAGGGCTTCGAAGACATACCAGTCCCATTCCACTTCCGGAGCGCGTTGACGTACAAACCCCGCGCGCGCAAAAATTTCGGTGATTTCGTGGATGGCATGTGAGACAAGATGCAGATGGCCTTCAGGCGGATGCTTTCCTGGTTCGGTGACATCTTCGCGTTCCGTCAACAATTGTTCGCGCACGGAGGCTTCGCTCAATCGTGCGCGTGTTTGGATCACGACGTGCTCGAGATGTTGCTTGACCTCGTTGGCGCATTGGCCGGCACGGCGCCGCGCGTCATCATCTAAGCTTGCCAAGCCGCGCAACTGTTGCGTGAGCTCGCCCTTGCGTCCTAAGAATCGCACCTCGCACGCCTCTAACTCGGCGAGATTTGCGCTTTTTGAAATTTCTTGCGTCGCGGAAGCTTCTAGTGTTTTGAGCGTAGCGATGAGATCAGAAGACATAATCAAGAATCGTGTGGCCGTATTGACGCACATCGTGCACCGTCACCAAAAGAATGAGCAGCAGGAGCAGGATAAAACCCATTTGATGGATGAGCGCTTCCAAGCGCTGATTGCTAGGACGGCGGCGGATCGCCTCAATGACGACGAACAATAAACGTCCTCCATCCAACGCCGGAATCGGAAAGACGTTGATCAGCGCGAGATTGATCGAGAGCACGGCCGCGAATTGCGCGACAGCCCACGCGCCTTGCTGTGCGATCTGTCCCGTCATCACCGCGATTCCAATCGGGCCGGAAACATCGGCGTTGAGGCGTTGATGCACAAAGAGATTACGGATGAGGTCGCCGAATGCGAAAAGAATCAACCGCGTGTAGCCGAACGTCACCAGCGCTCCTTGTGCGATGGCGCCGTACCAGGGAAAGCGCACGTATCCGATTTCGATCAGGCCGATGCCAAGCCCGGCGCGCTGCAGATCCGTCACGTAGCGAGGTGTCGCTTCCACTGTGAGAGACTGTGTGCCGCGTTCGATCGAAAGATGCATCGGCGTGAGGCTGGCGGCGTGCGCAGCGAGAAGTTGTTGGGCCTGCGCGACGCTCATCACCGTTGTTTCATCTACGCGCAAGAGAACATCACCCGCTTGAAGTCCGGCCTGAGCTGCGGCAGATCCGTTTTGGACTTGATTGATTTCGATATGTTGTCGCGTGACGATGGCTTGGGCTGGCAGATCTCCAACCGGAGCCGGAATCCCGATGGCGAAGCCCACGCTAAAAATCGTCCAGGCCAAGAGCCAGTTCATAGTCACGCCAGCTAAGAGGATGATCGCGCGTTGTGTGAGGGGCTTTGTGGCAAACGCATCCACTCCCCGCACCTCGCCCTGTTCGCCTTTCAACCGCACAAAGCCACCGAGCGGCAACCAATTCAGCGACCAGATCGTTCCTGTGTACGAACCTTTGTCACGCGCCCCGATCCGTTTCCAACGAGAACCTACGCGCACAAATCCAAGCGCACGCGGCGGAAATCCAAACCCAAACTCCTCAGCTTTGACGCCAAACACGCGCGCCGCAACATAATGTCCGGCCTCATGGCAGAGCACTAACACGGAGAGAACAAGAAGAAAAATGAGAAGAGGCATGAAGGAAGAATATCTTTAGACTATCATAGTCTCTTGCATCAGTCTTGTGAGTTCTTCGAGGCGTTTAGCCGTTGCTTCCGGCGTGCGGGTTTCGAGATTCAGACGCAGCAACGGTTCGGTGTTGGAGGCGCGCACGTTAAACCACCAATCCTGTTCAGGATGATCGGCGTCGCGAAATTCGAGGCGCAATCCGTCGATCGTGACACGCATCGTCGCCTGCGCAGCATAGCGTTCTTCCAAACGCGCGAGCACAGCGGTCGGATCGCTTACGGGAAAATTGATCTCGCCGGAATGAACGTAATGCTGCAACGGTTTCCAGATGGTGGACAAGGGTTTTTGCTCGCGCATCAACAAGCGCAGCAAAAGAAGGAATGCGAAGTCACCGGATTCGACATTCCACAAATCAGAAAAATAAAAATGCATCGAAAGCTCGCCGCCAAAAAGCGCAGACGTTTCGCGCATCTGTTTTTTGATATGCGCATGACCCACGCGGCACATGATCGGCTCGCCGCCTGCCTCGGTGATCGTTTCCGGCACACTCCACGAACACCGCACATCATACAAAATTTTTCCCGCGCCTTTGGATCGAAGCATCTCTTGCGCAAACAACGCGACGAGGATATCGCCGGGGATGGGCGTGCCTTGCTCGTCGACAAAACCGACACGATCGCCATCGCCATCAAACGCGACGCCGAAAGCGCATCCATCCTTGCGCACGATGCGCTGAAGTTCCGCGAGGGTTTCGATCTTGAGAGGATTAGCTTCGTGATTTGGAAATGTTCCATCCAAATCCCAGTACAACGGTGTAAGATGGATCCCTGGCAAACGTGATTTGAGCGCTGGCATCACCAACCCATTCATCCCATTGCCGGCGTCAACCGCGATGCTCCAATCGGGCAACGGTGTGGACAATGGCGCAAGCGCAAACAACCGGTTGAGATAGCGCGTGAGAAGATCGTGATCTTCGATGAGCGTTCCTCGTCCATCGCCGTCTGCATCCACCAGCGGCATGTCTGACATCGCGAGATCGCGAATCTCCTCCATGCCACTCCCCTGCCCGATCGGCAAACAATTGGAGCGCACCATCTTGAATCCATTGTACGCGGCAGGATTGTGCGAGGCCGTGACCATCACGCCGAGATCATACGCGCCGTTGGCTTCCCCGACCGCCGCATAGAACATCGGCGTAGAGCACAGCCCCACGCGGGTCACGGAAACGCCGGACGCGAGGAACGCCTCGATTAACGCTTCTTCCAGTTCCGACGATGTCGCGCGCATGTCGCGTCCCACGAGCACCCGCTTGGGATGAAACAAATGACTCAACGCCTTCCCCAATCGCCGCGCCAGTCCAGCGTCAATTTCCTGTGGTGCCAATCCGCGGATGTCATACGATTTGAAAATGGAAGCGTTCATACGGCGGGAAGTATACGGAGGAAGAGAGAAAAAGAACAAGCTTGTCGCTCTTTATTGAAACGATAAAGCGCCGGCCTTGATTGGCCATGGGCATCCTAAGGATGAGCGAAGCGCGTGTCAACGCATAACCCTTTGACCCCTTGATCCAAATCCGCTACTCTAAAGATAGATTTATTCCTCTTTTTTCCTGCTATGTTGTCTCCTTTTTGGATATTGATCGGTATCGTCGTGCTGGTCGTTCTTTGGGTGATCGCGATGTACAACGGGTTGATTCGCCTGAAGAATCAGACGGATGAGGCGTGGTCGGACATTGATGTGCAGCTCAAGCGCCGATATGACCTGATTCCGAATCTGATCAACACGGTGAAGGGATATGCGGCGCATGAGTCTAGCGTGTTTGAAAAGGTGACCGAGGCGCGGGCAGCGGCCATGGGCGCGCAGACGCCGGATCAAAAGGCTGCGGCGGAGAATGCGTTGGCGGGTACGCTCAAGAGTTTGTTCGCGGTGGCTGAGGCGTATCCATCGTTGAAGGCCAATGAAAACTTCTTGCGCTTGCAAGATGAGCTCGCAGACACGGAGAACAAAATCCAGGCCGCGCGACGTTTCTACAATGGCAATGTACGTGACTTCAACACCAAGCTTCAAGCATTTCCGACCAATCTCTTCGGTTCCATGCTCGGCTTTAAGGCGCGAGATTTTTTCGGGATTGAAAAGGGAGAAGAGCGGAATGTCCCGAACGTCCAGTTTTAACAACCATGATCTATCAAGAAATCCAATCCAACCAACGCAGAACTTGGATACTGATCGCACTTTTCACCGGCGTGTTGGCTGCGGCTGGGTATGCATATGGTCAGGTCACGGGTTATGGATATAGCGGTCTGACATTCGTGTTTGCCATTTCGATCTTGATGACACTGTTCTCGTGGTTCGTGGGAGATAAGGTCGTGCTGTGGACCTCGGGCGCCCAAGAAATCACGGATCGTGAACAGAATCGTTATCTCTGGAATCTGGTCGAGAATCTCGCGATCACCGCGGGATTGCCGCGTCCACGGATCTATGTGATCGACGATGCTGCGCCCAACGCCTTTGCGACCGGACGCGATCCAGCGCACGCTTCCATCGCGATGACGACCGGGATCGTCCAGCTTCTTGAGAACGAAGAATTGGAAGGCGTGATTGCCCATGAACTTGCTCACGTCAAAAATTACGACACGCGCTTCATGATTCTCGTCGCGGTCATGGTCGGCGCGCTCAGCTTGCTCGGGGATTTCTTTTTTCGCGGTTCGTTGTTTCGTCGGCGGGATGATCGCGATGAAGGCGGCGGCATTTGGATGATTCTCGGGATCGTCGTTCTGATCCTCTCTCCCATCATCGGTCAGCTCATCAAGTTTGCGATCAGTCGTAGGCGCGAATACCTCGCCGACGCCTCCGGCGCGCTGTTGACGCGTTATCCCGAAGGCTTAGCGCGCGCCCTCGAAAAAATCGGCGCGCATGCTCAGCCCATGCAACGCGCTTCCACGGCCACGGCGCATCTCTGGATTGCCAATCCCTTTGCGCAAGATGGCGTAACGAGTAAGCTCGCCAATCTCTTCTCGACCCATCCTCCTCTCGCCGATCGTATTCGTAAGCTCAGAAGCTAAGAAGCTACATCCCTTAATCCTTATGCTCGAACCTGATCTCCTCTCTCGCTTTACCACGCATCTCAAAGAGGCTTTGCAAAAAGCCTTGGTGTTTGCGATTCAGCATGGACGATTTTTCGTGGAACCCGGAGATCTTGTGGTGGGGTTGCTGCAAGAAAAAGGCGCGATCGGATCCGAGCTCTTGAACAAAGCGCATGTCACGCGCGAAAAAGCGGAGGAGGCATTTGCCGGTCAGGCCGAGCCGCACGAACCCGGAACCACGATCGCACCAGATCTCTCGCCAGCGGTGAAGCGTGTGTTAGAAAAATGTATTCTCACGGCGCATGTGTTTGAACACAAGTACGTGGGCACCGAACATCTTTTGTTTGCTCTCTTGGAAATGCCCCTTGAAGATGTTCATTCTTTTTTTGCCGATCAAGGGGCGTTACTTCAGGCGCTGAAAGATCAGGTGCATACGATTTTGAAATCCACCTCGCGGTTTCCAGAGGTGAATCTGCGCGCCATCACGGAACACGCGGTTCCGTCAGAACATGGGGAAGCATCTTCCAGCGAATCTGCTGCGCAAGAACATCGGCCGCGTCCGGTGCGCGAGCGGCGTCCCAAGGCCTTGGAAGTTTTTGCGCGCGAGTTGACCGACGCAGACGTTGTCGCAACGTTGGATCCGGTGATCGGGCGCGAAGCGGAAATGGAACGCATGATCGAAATTTTGTGTCGTCGTCTCAAAAACAATCCCCTCTTGCTTGGAGATCCGGGCGTGGGCAAAACCGCGATCGTCGAAGGGTTGGCGCAACGCTTGGCCAGCGGAGACGTACCGGATATTTTGCAGGGCAAGCGCATCTTTGCCTTGGATTTGGCGTTGATGGTGGCTGGCACCATGTATCGCGGCGAGTTTGAAGCGCGCATCAAACAGGTGGTGGAAGAAGCCAAGGCTGATCCGCACACCATCCTTTTTATTGATGAGATTCACACGCTCGTCGGCGCTGGCTCCACGTCGGGTTCTCTCGATGCAGCAAATATCTTGAAGCCCGCTTTGGCGCGTGGAGAAATCCGTTGCATCGGCGCTACGACTTGGCCGGAGTTTAAAAAACATCTGGAACCAGACGCCGCGCTTGAGCGTCGCTATCAAACCGTGGACGTGTGTGAGCCTTCGCCGGAGCTCGCGTTGCAGATGTTGCAAGGATTGAGAGAACGGTACGAAAACCATCACGGCGTGACGTTTGCTCCGGAGACGCTGGAGGCGGCCGTGAAGTTAAGCGCGCGATATCTTACGGATCGTTTTTTTCCAGACAAGGCCATTGATCTGCTGGATGAAGCCGCCGCGCACGTGAATGCTCAACGTCGCTCGCAAGAACCGATCGAGCGTTTGCGCGCGCTCGACATCGCATTGGACGCCACGCGCGAGGCTAAGGAAAAAGCCGTGAGTGTCGGTGATCTGATGAGCGCGTCTCACGTGTTGGAAAAGGAGAGGGCGTTACTGCAAGAAAAAAATACGCTGGAAAAAAAATTGAAGGATACGCGCGCCGTGCACCGCGTCTCGGTGGATCCGGAGGCCGTGGCGCAGGTCGTAGCGCGCATGACGCGTCTGCCTTTGGCGATGATCCTTGCGACGGAACACGAACAGCTGCGTTCATTGGAAGAGCGTTTATCATCCACGATCATCGGTCAGACCGAAGCGGTGCGCGCGGTCGCGGAAACGGTGCGCAAAGCGCGGTTGGGTCTCGGGGATCCGCGTCGTCCCAAAGCGAGCTTTTTGTTCGTGGGTCCATCCGGCGTGGGCAAAACCGCGTTGGCGCGGGCACTGGCGCGAGAAATTTTTGGACGCGAAGAAGCCTTGGTGCAGCTCGACATGTCCGAGTTCGCGGAAGGACATTCGGTTTCCAAACTTCTCGGATCTCCTGCGGGATATGTCGGTTATCGCGAGAACAATCGCTTGGCTGACACGGTGCGCAAACATCCGCACGCGGTGTTATTGTTTGATGAATTTGAAAAAGCGCATGCCGACGTACAGCATTTGTTGTTGCAAGCGTTGGAAGATGGTCGGATGAACGACGCGGCCGGTCGTTTTATTCCCTTTTCTCATGCCTATGTGGTGCTCACGTCCAATATCGGTGCGGAATACGTGCATCGTACCTCGCTTGGATTTGATACGACCTCCACGGATACGACCACTCTGTTTCACGATTTGATCCACACGCAGCTTCAAGAACGATTCCGTCCGGAGCTTTTGAATCGCCTGGATCGCGTGGTGATCTTTCGTTCCTTGGAGCGAGACAGCCTCAAAGAGATCTTACGCCGCGAACTCGATCTCATTTTTCATCGTTTAGAAGAAGTGCAACGCGTAGCGTACACCGCTGGCGATGACGTGCTGGAGTGGCTTATCAAGCGCCATCCGATTAACGAAGAAGGGGGGCGCGCCGCTCGTCGTATCGTGGAACGCGAGATCGTTTCTCTCATCGGTCAAACCTTGATGCGCCATCCGCAGAAACGCAAAGGCACGCTCAAGGTGACAAAAGATGCTCTTCGCGTCGTTTGAGCAGATCGCGTACAATAGGAGCAATGCCTACAGAACCTGAAGCTCAGGATCCCACCGAGGCCTCATCTCCATCGAGCGCGACGCCCAGCGCACGCGTGGGGATGGTGTTTGATATTTCTCGCGAGTCCGCAATTCGTTTGGGTTTGCCGTTTGATGGCCGTGGCTGGACCGTACAGGGCCAGGATGCAGAGGGCGTCCTCTTCCAACGCGCTCAGGACATTGAGATCGGCAAAGCGCCACAGCGCATGCCGTTTGAAATCTATACGCAAGCCCTGGCAGAACGGCAAAGCACGGCTGGCAAAAAAAGTGGGAGCGCTAAACCGCTCTTTTTCTCGCAGCGCGATAGCGTTCTCCCGAGCACCAATGGGGAATATATCTTGCGCGCCATCGATGCGAATTCCACGCCTCGTCGCTACTGGATTGAGTCGCCCGGACGAGGCAAACAATGGGTCAGTGAAAGCGTTTTGGATCAGTTGAGAATGGATCCGCAAGCCGGCCGGCAAAAAATTGCGGCGATTTTTACCCCTACAGGAACAACGCCTGAGACCAAACAGGTCGAGAAAGGAAATTCCAATCTGGAAAGAACGATTCGCCGCGCAACCAAAGCCGCTGTTCTTGGCCGAGCGTTTTCTTCAAAAGCGCCTTCAAAGCCTCCCTCCTCCAGCCTCCCTCCTCCAGCCTCTTCTTCCGAAATTCCTTCCGCGCCTTCCTCGACTTCTTTGCCCTCTCTTGAAAAGAACGAAGAGCCTGGAGACACCGAGATCTCACGCTTGCGTCGTCTGTTAAGCGCGCAAGCGTTGGAGAAAGGGGCGACATCTCAAAGGGATCCCTCCGCTCCTCGCGGACTCGTCGGTCGGGATGACGATCACTTTGACACGGATGACGAGGACTCCTCACCTCCCCAGGCAGGTCTGGTAGCCGGCGCAGCGGTTGCGGTGACGGCCTTGAATGGCATGGCGGCTTTGAAGGGATTGCGAAGAGCGGAGTTTTTGCAAAGAGCAGAGGCGTTATTACAAATCCTCAATCAACGCTTGGCGCAGAAGCCTTCCGCATCTACGAAGGAGAGTCCTGTTGCTGTGACCCTCATTCCTGGACAGGAAGAAGGGAGGAGAGAGGAGGTGGGAGAGAGGGAGCAGGAGGGAGGAGAAAAGGATGAGGAAGATTCTGAAGAGAACACGCGATTGAAGCTGGCTCGAACACAGGCCTTGATTGATGCGGTACAGCATCTTCCAGAGGAAGCAGAACTTCCGCCAGAAATTTTGGAGCAGGCGCTTCCGCTCGTATCAGATCTCTCTGCCCCGTCGAATGTTCCCGCTGCTCCTCCCACTTCTCCTTCTCCTCCGCCAACCTCGGTGACGCCAGCCCCGAGGTCGAACGCCATTCCGAAGAGCCCTGTATCGAAGAACGCAGAATCGAAAAGTCCAGAATCCAAGGCTCCAGCCCCAGTCATGACGGGCGCTGGCGTTCCGGTCACGGATTCTTCCGAGACTCTTCCTTCCCCCACGCCATCCGATGGTTCAACGCCTGGACAACCTCATACGCCGATTCATCCGCTGGTGATGATGTCGGCCTTGAACTCTTCGCAACAACAGGAACGACAGCATCAACGCGAAGAACCGCCGGATGCGTTTGAACAAGCGGTCGGAGATCGCGGAGAGTCGAAGAGGAATGTGCGTCCCCCGCCCTTCACGAGCAAGCCGCAGAGTTACGCGCAACCCGAAGAACAACCGCCTGAACCGGACACGATGAAAACGCAGGCTGAGCAGAGCGAGGGCATGCTTGCGAATCAAGAACAAGCAAAACAAAATTTGGAAACGTTCACCGGCGCAACGGGAGACGAGGGATCAAAGGGAGATCAGCCGGAGGCTGAGGAGCCCGGCGGCGTCGAAGAGGAAGCGTCACCGTCTTCACAAGAAGAACCACGCGCGCAACAAACGCAACAGATGCAAACATCGGCCAAACTCCAAGCCGCGCAAGAACAGGAGATTGCGGATCAACGCAAGCGCTTGGCGTTGGGAAAATCTTTTGCGGCTAAGGCTGGGCGCCGCGCGGCCGAAAAGGGATTCTCGAGTTGGTTCACGGTGCCAAAACTCATTTTCGATCTGATCGAAGGGTGTTTAGATGGATTTGGATTCGTGACTTTTTTAGGCGAAGTAAATCTCGCGCTCGTGAATGATGAATTTTTCCATTTCAAAGTGTTGCCCACCTTGGAAGTTCCCGGCATGGCCGAAGCCGGCGGCGAGCAGCTACAAAGCGCCAAACGTTACATGACCTACGCGTTTGTCCTCTTGGATGTTCTGGTTTTTTTTCTACTCCTGCTCATTGGCGCGAGCGCCTTGGCCATCATCGGCGGCGCCGTATCTCCGAGTACGTCATCTTCTTCCCCAGTCTCCTCTTCTCCCGCGCCCCCTTCTTAGCTATACTAAGAGCACGCTTTTTATGACCGACCGTACGAAGCACATTCTTTTCGTGATCGCTTTTATTTTGATCGCCATCGGTCTGGGCGTCTTGATCTATTGGGTGTTCTTTCGTTCTCCCATCATCCCTTCGTATCCTCGTCCAACCACGGAGCAGCGTAGTGGCGCCCTTCCGAGCGCTGGGGTTGGCGCGCCAACGGGAAAGCCGGGTGAAGCTGGCGGCGCGGGTCTTCCGTCTGCCGGTGTGATCCCGACGATAGTCCCTCCTTCTCGTTCAAACGCGTCTCCCTCACGCACCACAGTGCTTACCACCAGCATCACGCGTGCGGTTTCCGGAAGTCCTGGGGGCGATGGGTTGCGCTTTTACAATCCCGTAGAAGGAAAATTCTATCGCATCCGCGATGATGGTTCGAGCACCGCGCTCTCGAGCCAAACCTTTTACAATGTGGATCAAGTCACCTGGGGCAAGCAATCAGACAAGGCCATTCTCAGTTATCCGGACGGTTCCAAAACCTTGTACGATTTCACCAGCGATCGTCAGTTCACGCTACCTAAGCATTGGGAAGAGTTTGATTTTTCTCCCACGGATGATCAGATCGTGAGTAAAAGCGTGGGCAACAATGAGAACAATCGCTTTTTGGTGATCGCGAATCCGGATGGCACCAACGCCCATCCGATCGAAGATCTCGGTCGCAATCAGGACAAGGTGCATGTGAGTTGGTCGCCGAACAATCAAGTGGTGGCGTATGCGTTTACCGGCGAACCGATCGGCTTGGATCGTCAGGCCGTGGTTTTGGTCGGACAGCATCAAGAGAATTTTAAAAATCTGATCGTCGAAGGCCGCGGCTTTATCCCCAAGTGGTCGCCAAGTGGTGAACAAATTTTGTACAGCGTGTACGACTCAAACAACGGATACCGACCCACGCTTTGGATCAGCGGCGCCGTGGGCGATGCCATCAACAGCAATCGTCGCAACATCGCGATTCAGACTTGGGCGGATAAATGCGCGTGGCAAACTGAGAGCGTGATTTTTTGCGCCGTGCCCGCGACCCTAGGCACGGGTGCGGGGCTGCAGCGCGATCTGTTTGCGAATGTCCCGGACAATATCTATCGCCTGGATCTCCGCACCGGCGCCGCGACAAACCTCGGCCAGCCCGACGGTCGTCCGTCCATCCTCCAGCTCGTCCCCTCTCAAGATGGCAAAGCGGTCTACTTCAACGATCGCGACAGCGGCAAGCTCGTCCGCTTTTCTGTGGAGCCTTGATATGGATCGCGAGAAAAAATTCCTCCTCTTCATTCTTCTTGCCCTGTTTGCCATTGTGACCGGCTTGTTGATTTGGAGTTTTGTTTACGATTATCAGACACGCTTTCTCGCAGGCACAGATCCGACCGCGCCTCAAACTCAAACGCCCGCTCCGAGTTTGCCTCCGGTGCGCGCGAGCGATCCGGTTGCGGGCTCTGTTGATCCTCAGGCGGTCACCATCGTGGAGTTTGCGGATTTCAGTTGTTTGTATTGTCGCATCACGCAAGCAGAGTTGAGCAAAGCGTTGAGCGTCGCGCGCACGCCGGTGCGTTTAGTCTGGCGCGACTTGCCTCTGGCCCCTGATCGTCCTGAAGGTCTCACCGCTTCGCTTGCCGGACGCTGTGCCCAAGAGCAGGGAAAATTTTGGGAAATGCATGATGCGCTCTTCAGCGCAAAAGATCTGAAAGAGGCAACGATCACGCAAGCGGCTCGCGTGATCGTTCCCAACCTCGACGCCTTCTCGCGCTGTTTTCAAAGCGGGAAATATCTCCAAGACATCCGCGATGACATTCAGCTGGCGCGTCGCTCTCATATTGTGAGCACGCCCACGCTGTTTATCGGCAAAGAAGTTGTCAGCGGCTACATCTCCTCGGCGGAATTGCAATCCATCATCCAGCAACAACGTCAGCCATAAAAATTTTCCCATGCCTCGCCTACGCATTCCCCTTCTTCTCGCCCTGCTCTCTCTGGAGTTGGTGGCCATGCCTGTCTTGGCGCAACGTGATCTCGAGAGCGGGGGCAGTACCGCGTTGCCAGCAGAGACGCCCGTGGCCTGCTGTTTATGTACGCGTGGGCAGAGCCATCTCTGCGCGACGGTGACAAGCGAGACAGAGCCTGCAAATTGCGAGAGATTTGGGAGCGCCGAGGTCAGCGGCCTCAATTGCAGCGGCCCGGTTCTTCATGGAGCCCAGTGTCAGATGCACGAAACCGGAGGATCTGATTCTGCGGTCTGTCCGATTGCCACGCAAACTTTGGAAGCCATCAACGAGGATCAAACCATCAATCTTTCACAGGAGGTCACGGTCGCGGCGCCGTTCCATTCCATTACCCCGGAGTTGGGCGTACCTATTCCGGGATTGGTATTCAGTCCGGCGACGCAAGAGGGTGACTACACGATCATCCCCTTTCTCGCCCAATATATCAGCGCCGTGTATCGCTATGCCGTGGGGCTGGCCATCATCGCGGCGATCATCATGGTGGTGTACGGCGGATTCCGTTATCTCTTGGGCGCCGGACTTGGGGACATCAAGGCCGGACGGCAAATCATCCTTGATGCGATCATCGGACTCTTAGTTGCTCTTAGCGCCTACACGCTTTTGAATATCGTAAATCCGGAAACCTTAAACCTCGAGGCTATCAAATTAAAAACCGTGGAGCCCATTGACCTGGATTTAGAATTCGCCTTACCCCATATCGGCGGCGGCACGGGTTTTGAAGAGGGCGGCCCGACCATGTGCGTGGCCTATGATCAGTGTCCGAACATGCAGCTGGTTCGCTTACGCGACGTACTCGCCGAGATCGCCCAGCACGATCCGGATCGCGCACGACGCTATCTTCTTAAAATTGATGGCTGCACCGGCAATGAGATGACGGTGCGGGCACGTGGCAACTGTGTCGCTCTTAGCCGAAAATTGAACACGACGATTAAGGAGCAGTTTTTGACGCTCTTAGAACGCTGGCCCGAAGCAAGCGGGAAGCTGCAGATTGGCGAAATTTTTCGTACCGTGAGTACGCAGTTCACGGGTTTCATGCATCTGCGTCCGGGCTGCGGATCCTTACTCTCTGGATTTCCCGCGCCGCGTACCACCTGCCCGACCAATGGTCATGGCAATGGCACCGGAATGGATATCAAATTTGTTCCAACGAACAGCGGGGGCCATACGAATAACTGCGCGGACGTCGAACCCGGCATCCCGTTCCCCAAGTTTATGACAGATCTCGGCTGGGTTCATCTGTGCCATGAACAATGGCACTTCGAATTAGCTTCAACGCATCCAGGCGCACGCACCGAGGACACGTGGAACAACATCCCCTGTTTTGATTCTGCGGCGACGAGGGATTCCTACCTGTCTTGCGAGCCTCGTCCAATTCCTCCAACGCCTTCCCCGTAAGTATGGCCTCTTCTTTTCTGGCACGTCTGCCTTGGCGACTGGGATATGCTCTGGGGTTTTTTTTGATCCTCTGGCGCTTCACCTTGCTTAGCGCATCCGGACAAGGACATGAAACCGATGACCAAAAATTCATGGCCATTCGTGCAGCTGGATTGGTTCAAAGTGGGGTGGTGCGCGATCCACCAGGAGCAGATCGCGAGTGCGCTGGTCCTACTCACGCATGTCCAAACGATCTTCACTGCTTTCACATCAACTTCCAATATCAAGACGGGTCTCCGGCTTTCAACACCTATCGTTGTGAGAATTCTTCCTGCCTCGGTGATTTCATTCACTTGATGATTTCAGGCCATACGGATAAGACCTCAGGAGAGCTCATCAACAGCTTGCGTGAGTCCGCCAATCCGGAGCTCAATCTGAATCTGACCTGTCCGGCTGTGAATCTGTGGGATCCGCAGTCGCCGAACTTCAATCGTCGTAATCGGTAAACAGGGTATGCCCAAACCCCCCACCATCCTTTTTGCTTGCACCAAATGCGGAGCTCAATTTTCTAAATGGGCTGGACAATGTGCGGAATGTGGGGCGTGGGGAACGGTGACGGAGGAGACGGAGCAGATGGCATCTGCCCCTACGGGGGGACGCGCGACGGGACGGGCCGGGAAAACGCAGGCGTTTGCGGACATTGCTCATCAGCAAACCGAATCTCACGTGCCGACGGGCGTGGGGTACTGGGATCGTCTGTTGTCCGGCGGATTGGTCGCAGGTTCTGTGACGTTGCTTGGCGGGGAGCCTGGAATTGGGAAGTCCACCGTACTGGCGCAACTTGGCCTCGCTCTTTCTGCGAATGGAAAGCAGGTGCTCTATGTCACGGGCGAAGAATCTCCTTCGCAAGTCGCGTTGCGCCTGAAACGGTTGGCGACGACCGTCCCGCCATCTTTTTCTTTTCTCGATCTCACCGACGCGCCGACGATCGCGGCGACGATTCAGCAACAAAAACCTGCGCTGACAATCATCGATTCAGTGCAAACGCTTCGGATGCCCGACGTGCCCGGTGAGGCGGGCAATCCCACGCAGATCAAAGCATCATCCGCGCTCATCAGCGAAGCCGCGAAAAAAAGTCACGCGTCCGTCATTCTCGTGGGACAGGTCACGAAGGATGGCGATCTCGCGGGCCCGAGACTCCTCGAACATCTCGTGGACACGGTCATCATGATGGAAGGAGATCGTTCGCAGCTTTTGCGCATCATGCGCGTGCTCAAGCATCGCTTTGGTTCCACGGAAGAAAGCGCCATCCTCGCGATGCACGAACGCGGATTGGAGGAGGTGTTGGATCCGAGTAGTCTGTTGCTCGCGGATCGTCCGGCGCGTACGTCCGGTTCGGTCGTGACGTGTTTGGTAGATGGTTCGCGTTCCCTCCTCGTCGAGATTCAGGCGCTCGTCACGCCCGCTGGTTATGGAACGCCATCGCGACGAGCAACCGGGATCGACGCCAATCGTTTGAGTCTGTTACTCGCCGTACTTTCGCGTCGCGTGAACATGAGCTTTGCGGATCAGGATGTGTTTGTGAATGCCGTCGGCGGGATTGACGCCAAAGATCCTTCGATTGATCTTGCTCTGGCTCTCGCGCTCATCTCTGCCAAGCGCAACACGCCGTTGCCTCCGGATCTCCTTGCATTCGGGGAGATCGGCTTGGCGGGCGAGATCCGTCCGGTGCCACGCGCCAATGCGCGCATCAAAGAAGGGTCGCGATTAGGATTGAAGACGGTTTGTCTTCCAAAAGATAAAAGCGTGACGCCTGTTGAGGGGGTTCGGTTGATGGCGTGTGGGAATTTGGGAGAGACACTGAATCACACCCACCTCACCTAACCTCTCCTTTGTAAGGAGAGGAACCGTATAGCAGCCTTTATGACCGAATCGGTCAGAACCCTCTCCTTACAAAGGAGAGGGTAGGGTGAGGTAGAGCCTTATTCCCCATGGGTGGTTTCCCGTATTTTCCCAACGCGTTGCCGCCAAAGGAGATTCGTCTCGAGGAACGGATCTCTCGCCAGCAAAGCCTTTGCTTCTTTTTGTGCCGCAGCCATCAAAGAAAAGTCAGACCATTGCGCCGCGCGAAACCGCTGATGTCCGCTTTGCTCCGTGCCGATCAACCGACCGGTTCCGCGCAAGCGAAGATCTGCTTCAGCGAGTTTGAGTCCATCCTGCGTTTGTTCCACGAGGCGAAGACGATCGAGGATTGGACCACCGGCGTCGGTCAGGAGATAACAAAAACTTTGAAGCGGTGAACGCCCCACGCGACCGCGGAGTTGATGAAGTTGCGCAAGACCAAATCGCTCTGCCCCTTCGATCAGAATGACTGTCGCGCGCGGCACATCAATCCCCACTTCAATCACGGACGTTGCAACGAGCACGTCGAGTCGTTTTTCAAGAAGATCTTTCATCACGGTTTCTTTTTCATCCGGCTTCAAGCGTCCGTGGATCAATCCAAGACGCAATCCGCTCAACTCCTGTCGGCGTAGTCGCTCGCATTCATGCGTTGCTGACCGTACGCCAAGCGCATCCGACGGATCAATCAGCGGGCACACCACGAACGCCTGTTCTTCGCGCGCCACGGCCTCGCGAATCGCTTGATACGCTTGCTCGCGTTTTTCTCCCACGCACAGATGCGTGAGAATCGGAAGCCGGCCTTTGGGTTTTTCTTTGATGATGGAGAGACTCAAATCGCCATACCAACTTAACGCCAGTGATCGCGGGATAGGCGTCGCGGTCATCGAGAGAAGATGCGGCATGCGTCCATCTGCGCGCGGCGGAGTCGAGAGAATCTCACGTTGTTCCACGCCAAAGCGATGCTGTTCGTCTATGACCGCGAGCCCAAGATCTGCGGGTAAGCGATGCGCTGAAAGCAACGCGTGCGTGCCGACAAACACTGCTTTCCCCTGCTCGATGCGTTGCGCCAGATCCTCTTTGGCCAATGGCGTTTCGTGGCCGTCGAAAATCTCGCGTTTATCCGTACGCGTCACCAACACAAGAGGAATATGATGCGCACCGAAGATCGTCCGCAAACTGATCGCATGCTGACGCGCGAGAATATCGGTGGGTGCGAGGATCGCGGCAGAATAACCGGCGCGCTGCACATGGGCCGCAAGAAAAGCCGCGACAATCGTTTTGCCGCACCCCACATCGCCTTGCAACAGACGCCGCATGGGGCGAGCCCGCTCCATCTCTTGAAGGGCGACCCACGCCACGCGCTTTTGATCATTCGTCAAAGGAAAAGAAAGATGCTCGACAAAACGCTTCGCAAAAATGGGATCAAAAGGAATCGCGGGCGCGCCAGAAGCGAGCGCATTCTTTTGCATCTGCTGAAGCGCGAGCTGATACGCAAACAATTCGTCAAACGCGAGACGCTGCCGCCCGCGCTCTGCCTCCTCGACATTTTTGGGAAGATGAACCGCGCGCGCAGCCCAAAGTAGATCCGGGAGTCCGTGGCGGGCGCGCAGATCTCCCGGAAGGATTTCTGTCTGGGGATCCACCTGCTCGAGCGCGCCCTGAATCAACCGGCGATACGTTTTCTGGACAAGCGTTCCGGAAAGCGAATACACGGGCGCAAATTTTCCGGCGGCAATCGTGTCTTGCGTAGCAGGTTCCCACAACGGATGTGCAAGGCTTTTTCCATAACGCGGATCGACTTTGACTTTGCCAGAAAAAAAAACGTCGCGTCCTGGCGTCAACTCGTTCAACAGCCACTCTTGATTAAAAAACGTCGCCGTGATCGTCCCGGTCTCATCGCGCATGGTCGCACGGATCATCTGGAATCGTTGGCGAAATGAAGGAATGCGCTTGCAGCTCACGATAGTTCCGCGTACCGTCACGATCTCCTCAGGAAGAACTTGACCAATAGGAACAATCTTCGAATAGTCGTCATACCGTCGAGGCACGGTCTCGAGCAGATCCCCCACCGTTTCCAATCCCAAACCCATCCACGCGCGCCGTACCGTCGCAGTGGCACCTGGCACAAAGGCCACAGGATCATCCCAATGAAGCATAAAGACATGCTAACACGACTTGTCATCCCGAGCGTAGCCGAGGGATCGCTTCGATGCTATACTTTTATTCTATGATTCCCGTGAGCCTGGAAACTCGAGAGGCATTGATCCTTGGTCAAGATCGTTTTGTGTGGGAAATTCCGGCATTTGAGAAGCGTGCTCGCGGACGCGGCTGGTACGGAGGGATGTTGCTGATTGCCGTCTTTTTGGTGGCATACGCTATCTACACCGCGAATTTTCTCTTTGCCTTTCTCGTTTTGCTCACCGCGCTTTTGCTTTTGCTGACCGGCCATCACGAACCCGCGAACGTCCTCGTGCAGATCGGCGATAATGGTCTCGTCTGGAATGGCAAACTATACCTGTTTCAGGATATGGATAATTTTTCCATCATCTATCAACCCCCGCAGACAAAAGTCCTCTATCTCGAGACGCGCCACGTGCTCACGCCGCGCCTCCGCATCCCCTTGGCCGATCAAGATCCTCTCCAGATCCGCGACCATCTCAAGCGCTATCTTCCCGAGGATGCAGACTTGCGAGGCGAACATTTCTCTGATATCGTGGGGCGGTTATTAAAGATCTAAAATCGTCGTTCTGTCATGAAAATGAAGAGCCCATTCGCCAAGCAGCCATAGCTCAGCTGGATACCCGACAAAAGCGCTTTGCGCATTTTGACGGGCCCGCCACAATGGCCAAAGGCCTTTGGGCGGGGAGCGCCCCGACAAAAAAAGTTCTATGTGGTACGTTTACGTCTTGCGAAGTTCTTCTCTTGGCATCTTCTACATAGGCTGCACGGAAGATCTTAAAAGAAGGCTGCAGGAACATCTCTCCGGCAAAACAAAAACCACTTCTAGATCGACAGACTGGTTCCTCATTTATTACGAGGCTAGTCGCTCTAAGAAGGATGCCCTAGATAGGGAACGGCAACTGAAAACTGGTTTCGGAAGAGGATACATCCGCAAACGCATTCAAGATGACAATTTGCAGCCATAGCTCAGCTGGATAGAGCGCTTCCCTGCGAAGGAAGAGGTCGGACGTTCGAATCGTCCTGGCTGCACCATCGCGAAAATGTCATCGTTTTGGCCGCGGAGAACCCGCGGTTTTCGCGTTTGTTGAGCGGAGATTCGGGGGTCGGTGTCGCGTTCGAACCCGCGGGGCACGCGACCGTGCGCGTGGAGCGCTTTTGTGGGGCGATGCGCGAGCGAATATCGCGTAACGGTGCGGTGTTTTTGACGTTCGAGATCAAATTCGGAACTTTTCGGTGGGATGTGCTCGTTGCGGTCCCGGCGAGGACGGCGAACGGTCCGGTGAGCTGCACGTGGAGACCGTCGTCGTGGAGCGTGAGGGGTTCGCAGAGCGCAGTGACAAGCCTGCGGCGTTCGTCGGGACCGCCGGTGCGGAACGCCTCGGGTGCTTCGATCGCGGCGACGAGGGTCTTGCGGAGGAACTGGACGCTCGCGTGCGCCGCCGCAGCCGGATCGCGAAGCCGGGACTCGAGTTCGGTCTTCTCGGCGAGGGTCGTAGTTTTTGCGCGTACGTACTCGTCCTCGGACAGGATGCCTCGGACGCAGAGCGTCGT
>OBEQ011813144.1_pt1 | contig 23285 bp, 18 predicted proteins | sample 1670901 | NCBI WGS metagenome assembly OBEQ01 (sample SAMEA104232315, study PRJEB22302) | groundwater metagenome | biome: forest; feature: aquifer; material: groundwater | place: USA | collected 2011-08-07 | depth 5.4 m
AAAGACACTGCCTGTACAGGAGAATTTGGCACCAATTACCAGGCTGCCGGTGGACAAGATGTTGGTTCTGTCGCCAAAGGTGGAGACAATGCAACATTCTTTGTTGTTGCAGAAAATACACTTAACCGGTTTTACCTATATGCAGCAGCTGCAGCTACTGCTGTTACCTCAAGCGGCACTGGATCACACGTTGTCGCCTGTATCAGAAACGGTACCCAGACAGGAGCAGACCTGGCGGAGTGGATTCCCACTTCTGAACAGAGTCTCTCTGCAGGAGATATCCTCTCCATAGACCCAAGGAATAACGTGATGAGTCAGAAATCACAAACAGCATATGATCAAAAGCTCCTGGGTGTAGTCCCCACTCAACCGGGACTTGTCCTTGGGGAAGATGGTAACGAAACAACTGATACTGTGCTGACGCTAGCCGGACGGATTCCCGTGAAAGTTTCCACGGTGAATGGACCCATCCACCCCGGCGATCCCATCACTTCAAGTCAGATTCCCGGTGTAGGTATGAAAGCCACAAGAGCCGGCGCCATCGTGGGCAAATCACTCGAAGCTTTTGATCCGAAAAATGGCCAAGGGGCGGCCGTTGCCTGTCCGGCAGGATCTCCTCCCGGTATTGAGTGCGGTAAAGTAGTGACTCAACTCAATCTATCCTGGTACGACCCCGACGTCTACCTGAATTCCATTGGTGATTTTGGTTTCCTTCCACTGCCCGTGCCCACGATAACGATAGGCACATATGAAGCATCCTCAAGTAGTGCGCTCGCGCAACTGGCCGAAGCTGCAAACACCAAGTCTATTGCCACTCTCTTTAAAGATAAATTTATCGTTCACGATAGTGTCGGCCGCGAAATTGAGCGTCTGGGGGTCTTTTCAGAAGCGGCAATTGCCAATTTACGCGTCGGTAAGCTTACGGGAGAAGAAGTTTTCTCCAACCGGCTAGCTACCCTTGAAGCCAGTATTGCCGGCACGCTTTATGCCAAAACGATTGATGTAGAATTTTTGCGAGTAAGGCACCTGCTCGCTGATGAAATCACTACCGCATCCATTTCTGCGCAAACATTTTCTTCTACTGCGCTTGTATCCACGAGCACTCCATCGGGGACTACTTCATCGACAGGAAGAAATCGTCTGGAACAGTCATTTGATACCGATGATCAGGATTTGCATCCAGCCCAGCTTGTCCAAATTGCTTCATCTTCAAGCACTACCAAAGTAGCGCGCGCGAGCGGGGAATATATCGATACGCTTTTAGGAGTATCAGGAGAAAGAGCAGATGAAAAAATGATGGTTGTCTTGGGAGGTCAAACCAAACTTACTGTTTCTACGGTAAATGGACCTATTAAAAAAGGCGACTACCTCACTTCATCGGGCATACCGGGTGTAGCTATGAAAGCCACACGTGCGGGTATGGCCATCGGCCGAGCATTTGAGGACTTTGATGGACAAACCGCCACTGCCAGTGCTCTTTTTGGGGAAACTTCGGGAAGCTCACCAAGCGGCACTCTATCTCAAGAGGAAAAAGTCACCTGGATCAAAAAGCAAGTGGAGAAAAAAGTTGAGAAGCAATTGTCTGCTAAAGAAGCCACCATTACCGTTTTGGTCCAACCCGGCGTTGCCCTCCCCAAACCCGAGTGCGATATGCGAGAGATTCTTTGCCGTAGTACGTATTTTAGCTACCTGTCCCAATCCAATGTTTTAGGGGCATCTACAAGCACGATAGAAGGATACGACGGTACCATTTCCTCTGCCTTTATCAAAGATCTCATCATCTATGGCTCTTTGTATGTCAATCAAATTGTTCTCACAGATAATGTTGGAAAAGTCACCTTGCTCAAAGGGAAAAAAGATATTCAAGTAGAGAGCAACCTCGTTACTTCCCAAAGCATTATCCAGGTAACATTTGAGGGAGATTGGTCACCGGCAAGTAGATATTTCATTAGCAAAAAGGATGCTGGAAAAAGCTTTACCCTTAGTTTAGATAAGAATGTAGATCAAGATGTAAATATCAGCTGGTTCATTGTGGAAAACCAAAAAGCGGAGCCAAAACCAGTTGTCAATCCCACACCGACATTCCTTCCACAGCTTAAACAAATCATTGCCAATCCCTCTTCTGATAGTAGTTCGCCCTCGGCGGCACCAGAAGCCAGTGGTACGAGTCCACTCCTTACACCTCTTCCCGAACGTACTAGTACGCCTACATTTCCTCCTTCCCCTACCCCAACCGGAGCAACAGGCCATGTGCAAATCCTCCCCAATGATTTAGGATATGTACGCATCAGAAAAGAGCCTTCAACTAGTTCTCCCGAGCTCGCACAAGCGCTCACTGGCTCAACTTATCCCTATCTTGATGAAGCCTATGGATGGTATAAAATAGAGTATGATACGGGAAAGTTCGGCTGGGTAAGTAGTACGTATGCGCTAAAGGAATAGTATGCTCCATCATTTCAAAAAGAATCCGCTTATCGTGGTGATCATTGCTCTCTTACTTATTCTCTTGGTGGGCTTGGCGTTGGGCCTGAAACTCTACCATGACTCACAGGAAAAAATCAAAGAGTTGAAAAATAGTGTCGTTCTCCCCGTGAATCCTTCTCCCCAAGAAATCCAACAAGTAATTACCAAAGTGGGTGAGCATTATGTACTTCCTAAAGGCGAACCAAAAGTCATCACTATCACCGGTGTTGAAACACTCAAAAAAGATCAACCCTTTTTTGAGCAAGCCAAAGACGGCGATATTCTCTTGGTTTATGGGGAAAAAGTTATCCTCTATGATGCAAGAGTAGATAAAATCATTGATATCGCCCAGATTCGTACAGATGCCTCATCTTCTGCCTCTCTCTCCCAAGTCTCCGCTAAAAAAGTAAACGTTGTCGTTCTCAATGGGACACAAATCACCGGACTCACAAAAAGAATAGATACTATCCTTGCTGCGATCGAGCAAATACAGATTGTGAGTCGAGACAACGCTAAAAAAAGGGATTACACTAGGACTCTGGTCATTGATCTTAAAGGGACCAATCCAGAGCTTAGGCAAAGACTCGTCCGGACGCTACCGGCATCAAGCGTACCTCTGCCTGAAGGGGAAAATCATCCCGACTCGACAGTGGATTTTGTGATTATTCTTGGAGAAGACAAAAAATAAGAACAATAGATGGATTGACAGGGTATAAAGCCGCATGGTACTCTTTTTTTATGAAAAAAACACCTGCCCGAACACCTAAGGGAAAATTTCCTATTATCCTTGGCGCTCTTGTCGGTATGGCAGTTATTCTCCTGGGCATCTTTTTTGTCAAAAAGAGCCATAAAAGTCTTCCTTCCCCAGTACAGTTATCCTCAACCACAACGGAAGTGGCGCAAGCGAATCCCGTAGTTTTTCATATTACTTCCTCTACTCCTTGGATAAGTGTCAAGGGGAAAATATACCCCTACAGTTTCTCCTATCCGGAGACATTGCCCCTTGTAGCGTTTATCAATGATCCTATAGATGCCATTGCAATCAATTGGAATGATATACGGCCGCAAAATAATATTTTATCTAATGTCGAGTTCCTCGACTACAACAGCAGAAAATTTATCGGAAAGTATCAGGATTATGTCAAGAACTATTGGACATTTTTTTCTGGACTCAAAGGGTTAGCATCAATGCAGCAGTTTTCCAACAGTCAGGGATTACAAGGTTTTAAAGCCCATTATACCGATCGAAACGGCCAATCATCAACGGAGCACGTTTTCTTTATTATGCCGGGAGACAATAAAATCATGCTTCATTTTGCCAATGGTATCTTGGATCAGGCAGTATTTGATAGAATCATTGATAGCGTCACTTACACCAAGGTTGTAGCAGCTCCGCTTCCTTCCTAGCCTTACTCTTTCTCCTTTTTTTTCTTTTTGTTATGATGATCCAAAATCATAACTCATGTTACGCAGACCTCATTGTCATTCCCATGAAAATGGGAATCTATATAAATAATTTGTATAGATCCCCGCATGCGCGAGGATGACAATGCGTAAGGTGAGATCATAAGTTTTTTTGTACGTTCTATGAAGTCAAAGATACATTTTCCACTCGAACTCCTCGCAAGCTTCATGATCACTGCTATGATTATCGGAAGCAGTGCTCCACTTTTGTACTATATACGCACAACACCTCCGGGAAAGACGTTTGTCCTGATGCATAATCAGATTCAGGATTACTACTCCTACCTCCATTACATGCGGCAAGGGTACGACGGAGAGTGGTTGCTTACCACCCGTTATACACCTGAACAGTTTCCGAGACAGTTAAACCAGACTTACTTCATCTTCTTGGGAAAGGTGGCAAAACTTTTTGACGGCAATATGCCCTTTACCTACACTTTGGCACGGGTAACTGAAGGCATCATCCTCGCTCTCCTGACGTTCATTCTTGCATCTGCCGTGCTTCAGAAAAAAACGAAGGTGCTTTGCGCTTGTTTTCTCGCCTGGTTTGGGACGTCCTTTTGGTGGCTTACGAAAACGAGTCATGGGTTTGTTTTTCACCGAACGCTTGATTTCTGGACAGAGTTCGACGCTCTCTACCGAGCAACCTTTCTTCCCCACCATATGGCCGCACTTATCTTTTTTGTTGCAAGTATCCTGTTTTTGACAAAAGCACTGACTGGCCGCTTTTTTCCCTGGATTATTTTAGCCTCTGTCAGCGGACTCCTCTGCGGACTCACTAACCCGGCAACACTTCTTCTCCTTTTTACGACACTTGGAGTCTGTGTTCTTTTTTATACTGTCCGGCAAATCGTACGCATTGGAAAGACAACATCTACGGCTCTTCGCAAGCGCAGGCTCTCTGAATTTTTACTTTTCAGTTTAACAGTGGGCTCATTTGGAGTAGTTTCCTCACTTGCCTTGTTCCATTTGTATAGAGTCCAACATGCTGTTTTTCCTTGGAGTGATTATAAATACCATTTGGGTTTCCTCAATTTTTCTCTCTCTTTCAAAGACTACCTATTAGGCATGGGACCATCGTTTGTTCTGGCTCTCCTTGCACTCCCTCTCGTAGTAAAAACACTTTTTTTCGGACAGAATGCGTCGGGCGAGAAACCATCGACAGAACAATTCGTTCTTCTCCTCCTTATCCTTAGTTGGGCAATTGCCCCGTTTATAGGTATTTTTATCATTGCCCCGATGGGTATTGTTCCCAATTCCTATTTCTTCCAAGGAGCACACTACATTCCTTTGAGTATCCTTGGAGCAATCAGTTTAACTTCCATTTTGCAAAAGCTCCGGCGCATACATCTGCTTCTTCCGGTTGTAGCAATTGCCATTCTTTTCCTCTACTTTGCCGTATCCTGGCATGAGACATACAGAAGAGAAACGAGCTATTATTCTCCAAATATTTTTAATATTTTTATAGATAAAGAAATTATCGATGCCATGAAGTGGCTTGATACCAATTCTCCCTATGAGTCCGTGGTCTTGGCCGGCCCGTATACGAGTGTTTTTCTTCCAGGCTTTACCCATAACCGAGTACACAGTGGCCACGCGGGTCTGACGTACAAATATGGCACGAAGCAAACGGAAAGCGATCTGTTTTTCCGCCAAGATGATTCTGTAGGAAGCCAAAAAATCCTGGCAAAGTACCCAATTAGCTACGTCTTCTATACCTATGACACACCTGCCGCAAAAGAGGAGTTTATCAAGCAGCTTGGTGGCAAAAGGGTCTATCACAACCCCGCAGTCACGATCTTTGCCTTTGCAAACTCAAGATAAAAAATCCCATTCACTACGCAATGTTTCTCTTACTTTAGTATGTTATGATGATCCCATGAACAGGAAGACGACCAGAAAAGCAAACGGCAATGTCTTCAAGACTATCATCCGCACAGTGTTACATGAAGAGTTGGAAGTTGTTGAGAAGAGATTGCGTGAAGAGTTGGAAGTTGTTGAGAAGAGATTGAAAAGAGACTTAGTGGAAACCTTTGCGGAAAAGGTAGACGCAATCTTTAGGAAGTACCGCGATGATACCCTCACTAAACTGGATACAGCCATTGGAAAATTACAAACTGCGAACGATCAGCAAAATATCCACCAAGGACAACACGATGATCTTACCGACATTCCAGAACGGCTTGAAAAATTGGAGGACATCCACCCTGGTGGTCAACATCCTCGTTGACTATATTACCGTATGAAAATCCTTTCCGTGCCATGGGCCTATTGGAAGCGCTTAGCCCGAGCACTGGGAGACCTCAACGCCCGGATTCTCTTTTCCCTCATGTACTTCCTTCTCACCTGGCCATTTGTACTTATTGTTCGAATGAAACACAAACCCTTCGCGCATCCCAAAAATTCCACCTGGCACGAAACCCGATCGCCACAAGAAACAGGGCAATCATTGGAAAAGCAATATTAAACTGCAGGAATCGGCCGGAATCTATAGAAAACGGCCGATTAGCTTCAGGCAGCCTTGAGAATTTGCCGAATTGGGCTTGTAAGTGTCCACCAGAAGGTAAATCCGGCCGATTCATTCCAGACTCAAACTCGCTTCCTAAGTTTGAATAAATACCCTATATAATATATAATAAGGTTATGTGTAACCGTTTTGAAGCTGGATTAACGCATGACCAAGGGGAAGGAGGCGGAGCGATCCAGCTGGTCCAGAGGGATGAAGCTTTCTCCCCTCCCACATGGAACTTTGAGGCTGGTGAAGCATTTGAAGCATTCATTGCCAAGCAGACATTACTTGCCGGCAGGATTTTTACCCTATCTTCACCGAACTGCCGATTACACTTTCGCGTCGATCAGGCGCAGACTCATGGTAGATCTTGGTCTTATACCGCCACACTTCAGGCAGGAGAAAAAATCACCAATCCATACGAACTCACTCCATCTGAAGGAGCTCTCCTTGTCTATGCAGCCCAAAGAGTCGACCAAGAACTAAAAGGAGATGAACTGTTAGACCAAATCAGACCGCAAAAGGCGGGAAGTAGTTCTACCTACCATTCGCTACGACAATTGAGGTCAACTTTAATGAAGAAATTAGACCGAATGGCAAATGAACTTAATGTAAACGGACTTCAACTCTTTTATCTTAGAAAAGGCCAAGAAGCAAAAAGGAGCATATACATGCTTACTTCTCGACCATCTTCCGGCCCGAGCATGGGTGTTCCTGCAGAAGTCCCGGTAATAAAAAAACCTACCATTGATACTCTCGTCCTGGAGATACTTAAAGCAAGTACCGGTGCGAAGATTACTGCCGCAGATTTGGCAAAACTGGTGGAAATTGCCTATGGGAAAGCCGTTGCTGACCATAGCCTTGCGGCTGCGGTCAATCGCCTAAGCACAAGTGGATGGGATATTATGCGCATCCGAAAAGAAGGGTACGTATTCTTAGGAAAAACAGAAAAAAATACTGAAGCGATAATACCTCAACCACCTACTTCTCCATCACTTCTGGAAAAAAATCCTCGAGGCCTAAAAGGGATAAAATATGTTCCTGCTACACGATCAGCAATCATTGCTGCCTTAAATAGTTCTAAGGGAAATATCGTCCCCCATGAACAGATTAGTGAAGCCGTTTTCAATGCCACGGGGTTAACACTTTCCCAAAAAGAACTGGCAAGCATTGTTGGCTCCTTACGAAGAGACCACGGCTTTGGCACACATATCGTCACAGTCAAGGGAATCGGCTATGGCATGGTAAGTGGAGTAGCTTTTCAAACGTTTTATCGATATCGAAAACAAGCTGATCCAGGCGCCGATGTAATTGGCTTAGCCACCCCCCAGGTAGAAACCATCATACGCGGTGAAGTATTAAAGCACGTCGGAGAAGTAATGACTATTTCTCAACTCATGGAAATTATTGCGCCACACGCAAGGGATTTTTCTGTCCATACGTTAAAGATTATCATAGATACACTGCGATTTCGCATGGAAGAAGAAGGCTACTGGATCCTTCAAGAGTCAAAAGGCAGTTATCGCATCGTTGGAAAAAATCCTCTCTGGACAGGCTCATCCAAAGAACCTATCCGCAGCGCCACTGATCTCCTTAGACGTTATATTTACGATCAACTGCAGGAAGCACCTAGCAAGGCCTTGCCGTTGGAGCAAATTGTAACAGGTTTTCATCAAGTTACGGGTATTTCGATTGCAGATCATCCCTATAAAATATATAGTGCAACTTCCGCCCTCAATGCCATCCTGAAACCTCAAGGTCTTACCCTTCGGAGAAAGGGTCCAAACATCATTCTCATTCATCTTCCGCCCCGCCCAAAACCCACCAAAACAGAAGTATGAGGTTGCCCTTGTCAATGCCAAGTGGTGCATTCTACAATGAGCATCCCTATGACCATTCTCGGCCTCTCTTTTTACTACCACGACGCGGCTGCGGCACTTCTAAACGATGGAACGATTGTCGCTTTAGCCCAGGAAGAGCGGTTTAGCCGCAAAAAAAATGACCAGTCATATCCGGAGAAAGCAATTGAGTTTTGTCTAAAACAGGCGGGAATGGCAAAAGATGAGCTTGATGCGGTCGTTTTTTATGAAAAACCATTTCTAAAGTTTGAGCGGATTTTCCTCTCCTCTTTACAATCCTACCCCCAGGGCTGGCGGCTTTTTCGGGAAGCAATGAAAGAGTGGTTTTTCCATAAACTGTGGGTAAAGGAGCTCATCATAAGCCGCCTTGATCTGACCCGCGACAAAGTTTTTTTTGTCCAGCACCACGCTTCACATGCCGCTAGTGCCTACTTTGCTTCGGGACTTAAAGAGAGCGCCATCGTAACTATTGATGGCGTTGGCGAGTGGGCAACAGCAACAATACAGTACGGAAAGGATCATAATATAACAAAATATAAAGAAATACGCTTTCCCCACTCTTTAGGTCTCTTATATAGTACTTTTACATCATTTCTTGGCTTTGAAGTAAATGAGGGAGAATACAAAGTCATGGGTATGGCAGCATTTGGGAAACCTCGGTATGTCGACAAAGTTAGCAGATTGATCAAGCTCTACCCAGACGGATCATTTGCCCTTGATCTCTCCTATTTTACCCATCACTACTCTCCGTATAAACTCTACAACAGTAAATTTATCTCTCTCTTTGGAGAACCCAGAAACCCTAAAAGTCTTTTCTTCACCCGAGACTCCGGATATCCTAAGTACTTTGGAGATGCACCATCTACATTTTCCCAAGAAGCGAAGGCAAACCAATACCATGCTGACCTTGCTGCTTCTTTGCAAAAAGTCACGGAAGATGTAGTCGTGGGGATTGTCAAAGAAGCCCAATCCATAACAAAAAGTCTCAATCTCTGCCTAGCAGGAGGTGTCGCCCTCAATGGACTTGCAAATGGAAAAATTGCACGAGAATGCCCGCTAGAAAACTTCTTTATTCAGCCCGCAGCTGGAGACGCAGGCGGAGCATTGGGCGCTGCACTCACCTATTACCATACCAAGGCAAAAAATCCCAAGACAACGCGCATGAGCCATGTCTACTACGGAAAATCCTATACAGACGGTGAGATTAAGAGTTTTCTCTCCAATAAAAACATCCCTTATGCCTTCTACGACAATGAAATGGAGCTTCTTCAAACGACAGTTGACGCAATCATCCAAGGGAAAGTCGTCGGCTGGTTTCAAGGAAGGTTTGAATGGGGACCTCGAGCGCTTGGTAATAGGAGTATTATTGCCGATCCGAGAAACAAAGAGATGAAAGATATTATCAATGCCAAAATTAAATTCCGTGAGCCCTACCGCCCGTTTGCACCCTCCGTTCTTTCCGAACATGTGCAGGATTTTTTTGAATACAAAGCATCTGGTGACAATGATCCCGCCGCGTTTATGCTCGTAATTGTTCCGGTGAAGGAAGCAGTCAAGAAACGCATCCCTGCTGTCACCCATGTGGATGGGACAGCCCGAATTCAAATCGTCACCAAGGAAGCCAATCCGCTCTATTGGAAACTCATTGACGCATTTTATAAAAAAACAGGAGTACCCATGCTTCTGAATACCTCATTCAATCTCAAAGGCGAACCGATTGTGACAAGTCCCCAGGATGCCTACAAAACATTCATAGCATCGGATATGGACATGCTGGTCATAGGAAAGTATAGTATTAGTAATTACCCTCTCCTCGTAGGAGAGGGTAAGGGTGAGGTTATTTCCGTAAAAAAGACCTCATCCCCACCTTCTCCTATGAGGAGAAGGAGACTTCCAACGTAGTAATTCGCATTAATCATGAAACACATCATCCGTAAAGTATCAACGCGCTTTTCCATCCTTGGCGAACTCTTCTCCTTCTTCTGGGCCAATAAGCTCTGGTGGCTTATTCCCATGCTTCTCGTAATCGTACTCGTTGGCGTACTTATCATTTTTGCCAACGCCAGCCCCCTTGCACCATTCATCTATCCCCTGTTTTAAGACCTAAGCCCGGGGTCAGACCTTGATTTTCCCTTCCCGACAATCCCTGTCGTTACTCTTAGTCGCTTCTTGATACTTCTTGACAGCCGTCCTTATGTATTGTACCATTACATACATAATGGGTCATGCGATTGATCTTTCCAGGGTTAAAATTGAGGGTTTTTCTTGGGATAAAGGGAATAGTGATAAAAATTGGGTCAAGCACAAGGTGAATGTCAAAGAGTGCGAAGAGGTCTTTTTTAACGTACCGTTATTATTTTTTAAAGATTCTAAACATTCGCAAGACGAAGAAAGAATTGTTGCCTATGGTCAAACTGACCAGGGAAGAAAATTAACCCTTGTTTTTACCATCAGGAAGCAGAAGATTAGAGTAATCTCTGCACGAGACCAACATAAAAGAAAGGAGGCTATATGAGCAAGCTTAAACTGATCCCTAAATTCAAAAGTGAGGATGAAGAGCGGCAATTTTGGGCAACTCACGATACTATCGAGTATTTTGATGTGACTAAGCCTGTGAAACTCGATCTTACCCACTTAAAACGGTCAACTAGATCAGTTACCGTGAGGCTTCCGGAGTGGCTGGTTGACCGGCTCAAGATACTGGCCAATAAAAAGGATGTGCCTTACCAATCACTTCTCAAATTATTCCTGGCAGAAAAGGTACAGGAGGAGATGTATCGAGGGGTAAAATAAAGGCGCTTCATATCAAAGAGCAACTGATGGAAAGATGCCTTGAGCGCATTTAGTAAGGAGTTACGGTTTGAGGATGAGAGAGATTAGCTATCGTACCGATAGAATACCTGTATAGAGGAACTAATTGTACTATTTCCTTTTCTCGCAATATCTTACAGACTACAAAATTTTGACCAATCAACGTATTAAAATTGTCAGGTCTGCACTGCAAACCAGAATAATTATAACGGATAATTAAATTGTACTTACCCGGCATAAAGTCTCCGCTACCGCCTACAAAAGATACTACACCTCCCTGGGGATATCACCCGGTACCTTCCCCCTTGCACCATTCATCTACCCTCTGTTTTAATATAAATTCATGAGAACATATCCAGCGTGGCAGAAAAAAAGCGGCATTGCTCTTTGCGCTTTTGCACTTGCTTTTGTTGGTATAGAACTTATCCTTCGACTTTTTGGTTTTCGCATTAATACGCCGCAAGAGACGGCGAATCTTCCCATATTCCGACCAAATGCTTCATACACCAATGTAGGTGTCGCGGGTCGACCCAATGAGTACCAGGTAAAGGTTAAAAACAATAGCTACCACTTTAATGATGTAGAACATACTAAAGACAAACCCAAAGACACGATACGGATTCTCATCATCGGTGATTCCTTTGTCAATGGTAACCAAGTGTCCCTAGAACAAACGTTCTTTCGCCGGCTTGAAAAAAAATTGAATGATCAATCGCAAACTAAAAGGTATGAGGTGATTTCGCTTGGCGATCATGGAGCAGGCCCCCTAAACTACTGGAACGCCATGCTCACCCCCGGCCTATCTTTTGACCCGGATATTATTCTTGTTGAATTTCTGCCGGAGAATGATGTGACGAGCACTGTTGATTCTTTGAAACAAAAATGGGTAGCGTGGGAAAAAACTGCTATACAAAAGACGATTTTGATGAGTCCATCAACACCCGCCTGGGTATACAAGAGTCGTTTTCTTTCCCTTCTTCTCTACGCTTTTGATCAATTCCGCGCCAAAGAGACTCTTGACGCTGTTCCCCTTGATAAACGGATTGACCCCGACTGGTTTGTCTATTGCAAAAGACCGCTGTGGCACGATTTGTGGAAAGCTGCCTGGGATACAACCGAGTCAGCCTACCAAGGCATGAAAGAGGAAGCCAAAAAACGAGACATTGATTTCTACGTTGTCACATTCACCAGCACATTTGAAATTGATGCCTACAATGGGAAAAATACACTTCCCACTATCCTTTCTCCCTACGATTGCAACGGACAACTTCCCAACCAGCGATTTGACGCTCTTGCCAAAAAACTGAATCTTCACTATCTTAACCTCAACCCCATCTTTGCCCGCAGAGAACAAGAAACGGGGAAAAATCCCCACTACCCCTTTGATCGTCACTGGAATGAAATTGGTCATACCTGGACGGCCCAGGAGATTATGAAGGCGTTTGGCAAAGAAATGATCAACCACAAAAGGGGTGCCCTTTAGGTTCAATTTATATGAACAAAAAAATACTCATCTTTCTCTTGTCAATAATTATCAGTCTGGTTTTAGTCGAAGTAGGCTTACGCTTGATTGGCTTTCAATTAAATTCCTGGAAGGACTATAATGCTTTTCCTTTCTATGAAGCAGGCGCGAAAGCAGTGTATGTTGGCTATCCCTGGCACCCAAGAGAATTCTCTATAGATGTTTCATACAACTCATTATCCTATCCAGATATAGAGCATAATCGAGTCAAACCTAAAAATACAATTCGAATCCTGGTTGTAGGAGACTCTTATGTAGATGCAACAGAAGTTCCCTTTGACCAAACTTTTTTTCGTCTGCTGGAAAAAAGACTTAACCAGACAAAGCCAGGGACTATGTATGAAGTGATCACATTTGGAAGACCCGGTGCTGGACCACGGGAGTACTGGTGGATGCTTGAAAGTTTAGGGATGCAGTTTGACCCAGATATCGTTATTGTTGAGTTTCTACCGAAAAATGATATTATTGACACCGTACCCCAATTGGTTGACCTTAGAGCTGAATGGGGGAAGAAAACGCACCAATATCAACTTCTCCAAAATCAGTCGCTTAATAGTGCTATTCTTTCTTCCCGACTTCTTTCTCTCTCTGCCTTGGCTTTTGACACGTTTGTTCCACAGTTAACATTAAGACAATTCCCTCTTAGGGAAGCGATAAATCCTGAAGTTTTCACGACATGCCAAAAGGGCCCATATCAAGATCTGATTGAGCAAGGATGGAGCACCACTGAATCCGCCTATATAGAGATGAAAAAAATTGCAGAAAGGCATGGGGCAGATTTTTATCTGGTCACGTTCACCAGTCAAGCGGAAATTGAACACTACAAAGGGAAAAAGGTGCTTCCCAAGGCGCTTTTGGACCTTGCCTGCGACCCTGGATACCCCGACGATCGTATCGGTATGTTTGCCGCCAAAGAAAACCTTCACTATCTCAACCTCAATCCCCTCTTTGCCAAAAGAGAGAAAGAGAGTGGAAAAACCAGTCATTTTCGATTCAATGGCCACTGGAACGAGACAGGGCATACCTGGGCTGCCGAGGAAATCATGAAGGCGTTTGGCAAAGAAATGCAAGGGATCATGCACAACCCTTGATTTTGCACAGGTTGATCGAAGGCAAATTCCCGCTTATAATGCTCCCTTACAACGACTCGCCGTCAACATATGAACATTAGGGAGCTTTACATCACTCGGTTCACCACATTGTAGCGGATTCGCAAATACGAACTCTGGAAAATCCTTTGTCATGACTTTCTGCAGCAGTTTATAAGTAAAGACGATACCGTAGTGGACGTGGGAGCGGGACAGTGTGAATTTATCAACAATATTCATTCCAACAACAAAATTGCCGTCGATGTAAATAAAGACATCAAACACGTCGCCGGTAAAGACGTGCATGTGATCATTGCTTCAGTAAAAAACTTACAAAAAATCTTTAAAAAAGAGAGCGTCGACGTTTTATTTATGAGTAATCTTTTAGAGCATTTGGACGATAAGGAAGACGTATTTCGTCTTCTCAATGAGGCCTACAAAATTTTAAGAAAAAAGGGAAGACTTCTGGTCATGCAGCCTGATATCAAACTCATCGGAGGAGAGTACTGGGATTTTTTTGACCACAAGGTACCTATCACTTTAGCAAGTCTCTCTGAAGTACTTTTGGCAATTGGATACACTATTACCTTTTGTAAATACCCCTTCCTCCCCTACACCACCAAAACGCGTTTCCTGCCTTTTTGGCCTCCTTTGCTGCGCATTTATTTACGTCTGCGAATCCTTCACTACCTGTTTGGCAAACAATTCTTTCTCTGTGCTGAAAAGGAGTAATAGATTTGCATAGAATTGCACCTTTCAATTATTCTCCACTTATTGAATCACCTTACGCATTGTCATCCTCGCGCATGCGGGGATCTATACAAATTATTTATATAGATTCCCATTTTCATGGGAATGACAATGAGGTCTGCGTAACATGAATTACTGAATCACTATATCCGTCCAATACGACCAATTCCAAAAGGGACTATCCAACGTAAGCGTTTTGAGAGAAAGAGCACACGGACAATCGGATAACTTGATAGTCGTTGCCTGCATTCCCTGATCGAATTTGTTGGCATTCGGTCGCAGATCTTTAGCAAAAAGAGTTTGACTTTGTGTTCCTTTGACAAGATCAATATGAAATCCGACACCTCCCGCATTGGGTTTACCATATGCACCAGGCATGATGCCAAATTGAGCATGAAGCATGGTTTTCCCCTTTGGAATAGTTACGGTTACTTCTCCCGGTGCATGAATAAAAAGTACCTTCCTACCATCGACAAAGCGAAAATCAACCGCCACAGATGAACTCACTGCATTGGGAGTAATTGAAGAAATACCCTCATATAAAATCTTGTTCATGCGTTCATATTTATCTTCCATACTTTTCGTATCGGTTTTTTTCACATACAGGGCCCCATCCTGATTTGTAAAAACCGGTTTTTCCTCTAGGCCAAAGTATTTGATGCGCTCATCTATAAAACTGGGCCATCCTTTAGAGATGTACACAGCGCCGATACGTTCCTTTCCCACACCCCCAACCACCTTTTGAATACGCGCATCACTAAGAGGTAGATACCACCAGTCAATGATCGCCCTTCTTCGAGCATAGTAGGGAAGTTGAGGATTCCAGTCATAGGTATGGATGAGCAAAACGTCATCTTTTTCGGTAAAGGTGCCAACAATATTGCCTAAAGTAGCCACGGAGTACGCATTCGTCGCTTGGAGAGGATAGTACGTTTTCTTGTATGTGGTTAGAAGAAATAAGAGAAATGCGGGAATAAGGACGAGCGCAGTAAGCGACCTAAAATATCGGCTTTCTTTCAAAGAAAGAAGCGCAAAAACAATACCTAAAAGAAGGAAAAAACCATTGGCATAGAGGTAGTAATCGTGGACATAATACACGTTGGTAAAGAAAAGCGGACCAAGCAAAAAGGCTCCAAAGGAGCCTAGGATAAGCAAGCGATACGGACGTCGAAGTATGGCGACGATAATTGCAGCCACAATAATCCATCGGGAACCGATCACGGTCTGTTCTACGGTTTTAAGTATCCACAGCCAAACGGCCGGATCCATCCGCTCCTTGAGGTTGCCATACATCCAATAACGCAAAGAACTACCAGTGAGAAACTCCGCTGCAAGAGGATTTTTCACCCGTATTGTTTCAGCAAATATGGTCCAGCCAGCACCGAGTAAAAGAGGTAAGCCAAAAACTATCATGCTAACCATAAGATTGGAAAGTAGTGCCAAGCGTTTTCTTTTACCACTGGGCCAAGAGAAGAACCAGAAGGCAAGAATTATCGCCGGTAATACGCTTGCAAATGTTGTCGCCTTTGTCACGGCTGCTAAACCCCCGAGGATTATAGAGAGGAAAAAAAACACGCCTCGTTTTTTGCGCGTCAGGCTCAAGACTGCCCATGCATACCATGTAACAAGTACCAGCGCCGTAGACTCAATCATGAAAGTCCGCGACCAAAAGAGATACATTGGGCTCACTAAAATGGCTGAAAGAATAAACAGACGTTTCTCTAGGGAAAGATTGAATTGTTTAAGTACCGCAAAAAACCCTGCGATAAAGACGTAAAACATGAAAAGAGATACAAAACGTCCGGTTTGATCCAAAGGGAAAGAAAATGGGCGGGCGATGGCTGCCACGAGCATTTGATAGAGGGGGAATTCAAGAGGTATCGACCACGGAGGACCAAAAACGGGCGTCTCATAGTCCAGACGAAAACCATCTTTGACAAAGTAGTATGTAGACAATGCCGTCTGGGATTGACGGAATCCGTGGGCATCCAGAATTGTATAGTTCCAACCCACAGTAGAAATAAACACGTGGACAAGTAAACATGCAAGAAAAATTAAGAAAAAATAGCGCTCCTTGAGTGATCGAAACATTCCTGTTAGCATTTAGTTTAATTTTCCTCTACTTTTGTATGAACGTAAAGAAGGAACAAATACTATCAGTCTGGAAATTGACCATCGGAAGAATTCTATTGCTGTTTAAAAACGATACGGCATATTTTTTTACCATCACGATGGCTACTCTCTCTTTAGGATTTCTGCCAATGCTCCTCCAAATCCTCCATACCCCAAGCGACAAAATTTTTCCCCTGATTCACAATAGCCCCCATGACTACTACTTCTACCTTGCTCTCATGAACCAGGGAGCCAATGGCCGGTGGCTCGCCCTTGACCCATACACCATCGAACCTACCCGTCCATCTTTTATTGGCAGTTTCTTTGTGATTTTAGGGAAAGTCGGTCATCTTTTTAGCCTTCCCCATCCCATTATGTACAATCTGACTCGACTCTTGGGGGCATTCCTCCTCATGGCTGTTATTTACCTTCTTTTTTCTAAAATCTTTAATAAAACACAAAGGAAAATTGCCTTTTTATTCTATGCACTTGGCGGCTCATGGCTGCGCGTTGCTTATGAAGCAGGCACATGGAAAACATCCGTGTTTATGGAATGGTGGACAGGTATTGATATTTCCCGCCGCCATGTTTTCCTCCCCCATCATTTATTAGCATACGCCCTTCTAGCCCTCTCCTTTTACTTCCTTATTCGCTTTATGGAAAAAGGAGGCATATTCTCTCTTGTTGCAATTCTCATTGCGCAAACGGTTTCTGCATTTATGCTTACACCCACAACGCTTGTTTTTTTGGTAAGCACTCCGGGAGCACTTGGTATCTATGTTCTGCGCCAAATAATCGAGATACATAGAAATGGAAAAAAGTGGCGTATTGAAGTAAAAAAAAGGAATATCCGACCTCTTTTTATTCAATGTCTCGCCATAAGTTGCGTGCTTTTGGCACTCCTTGTTCCCCTCTTTATTATAAAAAATCAAATTGCCTTGGGCTTCCCTTGGAGCCAGTATACCGATTGGGAAACAGGCAACAAATACCCTGTACAAGAAGAAATTCTTGGGGCGCTGGGCATTCTCTTGCCGTTTGCCCTCGTTGCACTCCCTGTGGTTTTTTCCCGAGGATCTTTTGCTCTAATCCTCCTAGCCTCCTGGGCATTTGTCCCCTTCATGCTCATGCCCATTGGTGATAGCGTGGGTCTAAGCCCCATCCGCCTCACCCAAGGGAATCCCTTTATACCGCTTGCAGGGCTTGCAGCCGTCGGCATAAGTTACCTAGGCAACCTAAGTCACCTAAGTCACTTAAAACACCTGCGTCGCTGGCTCCTTCTCCTTGTGATCGTCGTCAGCATCCCCGCGATCACTCGAAGCGTCTACCGCCACACATTTGAGTTTTGGGTTCATGCATCAAACACGTTTTTAAGTTTCTCTGATGTCCGGACATTTTCAACTCTTGCAAAAGTAGCCAAACCCGAGGATCACGTCTTAGGCTCATTTTTTACGTCAAATACTGCCGCAAGTTATGCATATACCAAGATGTTTATCGGCAGTTACAGCTACACCAAGGATTTAGGGCCAAAAGAAGGGAAAACTGTGGCATTCTTAAAAGGTGAAATGACTCCAAATCAAGCCAAGGAGTTTCTCAAGGAAAATACGATCACTTACCTAGTCACCGTCAATCACGACAACTGGCTCTACGGCTGGCCCGGCAACCGCTATCCCCAATTTTTGCAACCGATCTACGAGGAAGGAACGAATGGGGTATACAAGGTAAGGTATTGACGCTGGATGCTGGAAGCTAGAAATTAGATCTTGAGGCTGGAAGTTAGAAACTGGAAACACAAACTTCTATCTTCTATCTTCCAACATCAAGTTCCAGCTTCCACCTTCTAACATCTAACGTCCATTGTTAGACAGTCCTCCTCCCAGGTGACAAGGCAACGACCTTGGCTCCTGGGACGGTGGACGACATGGAAACTATGGGACGGTGGACGACATGGAAACAAGGCACTTCTTTATTTCCCCTGTCTCATCCTAAACAAAAAGTACACCTCATCAGGCACAACACTTCTTGTAAATGAGGCGAGAAATTCAATCTGGTAGGGAAGATTTTGGAGGTTAGTCATCGGATAGTTTAAAAGAATCAGCACATCCTCTCCCCGCTTAGTGGCAAGTGTGTTGGCTTTCGCTAGTACCTCACGGTAATCCAAGTAATGCCGGCTGTAATCCCAAAAAACAAACGATCCCATGCTACTTCGCTGGGGAAAATACACATCCCGATCTAAGTAGCCTGCAACCGGCGTCCCAGCATAATCGTAGTCGGCAACGATAACCATGTTGTTAAGATTGTGAGCTTGAATATACTCTGCAGTTTGTTTACTTTCCGAAAAGGGGTAGACAAAATCAAATCCGAGCGCTGCAATTGCGCCTATAAATTGGAGGAGAAATACTAGTGTGAGTATGTTTTTACGAAAGAGAGAAGTAATTGTGTAGCCTCTCCCAAAGAAACGGAAATGAAAATCCCTGCCTTTTTCCAAAAACTGCAGCCACGCCAGTACAAGAAAAAGGAGGAAAAGGTAGCCGTGGTGACGACTAAATCCAAACCAGCGAAAGTAAAAGAAGGCAAGCAGGCTTCCTGTACCAACTAGATAAGTGATTAGTAATGGTGGCGACCCAGCAAATACGAGAAAACCAATAGTCAAAAAGATAATGGAAACGCCTGCCTCCAAACCCCAAGAACCTAATATGTTGGAATTCCAAAACTGCATTGATAATCGCGGAATTGGCATATAGCTTCTCGTAATTGTCGCAATAGTCCTGACAATGTATTCACTATCCCAACGAAAAGACCATCCCTCCCCAATTCCTGTTGCGTATTGAGGTACGAGCTGCCAAACAGACAGAAGAGCTCCTGCCATCACGAGTAAAATGGGAATAATGGTGATCCATCGTTTCCAGGGAAGAACTTTACGCATATCTAGAGAAATAATCGGTTCGAAAAATAACAGTACCGTTAATGCAAAGGTAAGAATAAGGCCCTCAACACTTGTTTGAGTCAGGAGAAACAAGGCAAGACCAACCCAGAGGTATGTTTTTTTTCTCGTTGGGAAAAGAGTACAGAAGAGAAATGCAAACAGGACACTCAAGACATAATTTCGACTGATCACTCCATACTCATAGAGCGTATAGTAGCCAAAACTCCCTAAAATTTTCTGCACTTTTGTAAACGGAGAAAAGCGGACAAAAAGGACGATACCAATTGTGGCAAGACCCAGGTGTACTACTTGCATGGCAAATGGTGCCTGGGTAAATCGAGTAAGAATATAGAGGAGAAAAAACCAAAGCCTGGGATGCCCTTCAAACCGGCTGTTAAAGAGAAGTTCGGCGATCGAATGACTTCTCTGGGCAATCAAATAGGCCTGAAATTCATCTCGCCAGAGTTCATGATGGAGAATTCCCACCAATCCCACGGCAAAGAAAACGAGAGGAACTATGCTATTTAAATGGGACCGAATAAATTGAAGAAGACGCTTCATAGACTAACTTGCCTCCATGATAGAAAAATAGGAGACGCGAATCTATCATACCCGTTGCCGCTTAACCGAATAGCCACTACTTCTTTTCCTTTTTTCTCTTTTAAAAATTGGCGAAAGTCATTCGTCGTTGCCACAAATGGGTTGATCCAGATGCCCGAAACTAGGTTTTGGGGAACTACACGGTAGCTCCCCTCTTCTCCCGATGCGTACTTAAGGGTAATCATGACGGGTTCTTCCCGAAAAAGACCCTGCCAAAGCTTTAGAATAAAAGATGGCTGAAATTCTATACTCACTTCTACCACATCTTTTTCTTTTTTAGGGATTTGCACCCAGGTATTCCAGCCAACTTGCATGGTTTGCCCAATACTTTTCCTTATAGCAAGAGGGAGAGAGCGTTTCTTCAAAAGTGTTAGGTTTCCTTGAGCATCTGCCAGTTCATACGAGGTGACAATTTGTTTTACGCTTTGCGGCTCATCAAAAAACACATGCCGGGCGTCAATACTTCCCATACCACCACCTAAATACCACTCATGATGCCATAGAATAAAGTCAGGTTGTTTTCTCGATCGGAAAAATTGGGCATCGCGCCCGTCAAGGTAAGGGGTAAACGCACTGTAGGATTGAATGACGGGGCGGTTGGTCCAATGCAAATTGTTTGCTTCAACAAAAGATAACTCCCAAGGATAGATATCTATGGTCGAATTGCCAATAGTCTGCCTCAATCTTTCGGGAAGAACCATTTGGGCAAGTCGACCAGCGTAAAAACTGACAAGATATGCCCTCTTTTCCTCAAGATAATTGGGAAGCAGGTACTGGATATCCCCTCCCAGGCGAGATTCCCATGGCAAAGTAAAGACCACGCGAACTTGTTCCCAGGGAATTTGATTGGAAACTGAGCCTTTAGTGAGAAAAAAAATACTCGCTACTCCCAAAACGCATCCCATGATAAACCTTCTCTGTGTGGAAGCTGAAAGAAGAAAAAGGACGACAGGGAGTAGCCCAAAGGTAGTTAAAATGAGAACATGGCTATCTTGCCGCACAATTGCCGTTTTCCAAGCCACAAACAGAGGAATAACAAAAAGAAAAAAAAGGCCCACGATCCGCTTTGAACGCATGGAAAAAACCCATAGACCCAGAAGTACAAAGAAGAGTAGGAACCAGAGAATACTTTTCCCCGAAGTCGGCCAATATAAGCCCATTGCTCCTGGATAACCTTTGGAAAGTTCTAACTGGGATTGTATAAAGCCAGGAATACTAAAAAATTCCTGTCTACCCAGCGACCAAAAAAGGAGAAAACTTCCGATGAAGGCAACCAGAGTCCAGCCAAGCGTTTGGCGCACATTTTTCATTCCTACAAACGCTATACCCACAATGGTGGTAAGAAATGCAGGCACACCGAGAGGGAATTTAATAAGTGTATATAACCCAGAGACTACTGCGGCAAGGACAAATGGATAGACATCTTTCTTTTTTTCAACACCTAAATATACAAGAAGAATAGTAAGCACAAAGAGCTTCCAGGCGTAGTGCTGAATCGAAAGTGTGTAAACCAAGAGCGCGATTGCCCCATAAGAAAGCCAAGGTTTTATATGGAAAGCCTCCCGAACCAGAAAAAAGACAGTTATGCCGGCAAGGAAAGCAAAAGCCAATTCAAATACGATGCGCAACTCTACGGTATTTCCAACATCCATAGTTTGAACAAGAAATCCGTACGGACCGTACGTGGAGATAAAATCTCTTCCCCAAGCAATTCCTTGATCCCATGCTACATTCATGCCATAAATCCACGAAGATTCCAGACCGGGAATAATGGGTAAAATCTCTACGCGGAATATCAAAAGCAAGCTTACTAACAGAGAGAAAATAAGCTCCGTCCTCCACGATTTTACAATTGCTACTATAGGAATCTGCTTCATAAGTGCACCAAGGTGAGACCTTGTGTTAAGGTCTCACCTTATAAATCGTCACATTTTCTGCTGAATAGATTGTATGGAGCAAATTGCCATACCTGGGTTCTTTCGCAAGGTCCTTTTCATACCATCCCCAGTAGACATACCGAGCTCCACTTTCAGCAAGAAACGCTTTTGCCCCGTCAATCGTCATAGCATTCCCATAAAAAGCTTCCACTTTTTTCTGTTTGGTTAAAAAATTGTACGTTAAATCAGGATGGGCAATGTACGGACGCAGATGGGTAAACAGGGGCACAAGTGCTCCCACATGTTCTCGACTTAGGATAATAGTATTTTTTGGTGCAGATTGATTGACTGCTAAAAGTCCTCTTATCCAGGCATCAGGTATGTATACATTCGTCGTCCACTCAACTTTTAGCTCCTCGGGGAAAAAATACCTCCACCCGGGAATGGAACCGAAGGCGATGATTGAGAGAAACATAATGGGTAGAAACATGCGCATTCTTTTTTTTACCTTTTCTCCAAGTGTTATCGCCCCAATACAGGCTAAAATTGACGCTGCTACATAGGGTGCTGATGACGTCACGCGGTAGCTATCTCCCCCAACGAGAGTTGCCAAAATCATTAAAAGAAATGGAGCGATAACCATGGAAGCGACTATTTGCATAGAAGGTGAGAATTTTTTGACACGAAGAAACGCCCATGGCATAAACACCCATAAGACACCCAGAGAATAGATGTACTCCCAGATGGTCAGCCCCAGCGGAATGGTTGCCCGTAAGTTCCTTGTTCCCCCCGTAAACTCCGCACTCCACGATGCCTGCGACTTTACCTGCCAGTACATGAATGCAAATGTGGCGAGAGACGCTAAAATCACCACTACCGCCCCCAACACCCGTCTTTTTTCTTCCAAACGTCTTTGAATCAGTAAACGCAATAGAGGTAATCCGATAAAAGTCAGGCCCAATGAAAAAGCCAAAACGACTCCAGGTGACGGAAACACGACTATACCCACGATCTGAAGAAGTGTCACAAAAAGGATGTATCTTGTTTTCTTTGTTCCCAAAAATCGTAACCAGAGAAGAAGTGCAATCACCATAAGTATTTGAGAAAATAGGTGATGGGGTACAAGAGTCGAGCGGATAAGGGGGTTGCCAATAGGCACCCACCATGGGTATGGGGTAAGAATCTGCAAACGCCCATTTACCCATAGAAGTGGAGGTAATGAAGAAGCAAAAAGAGCAAACAGAAATGCAAGCCTACCCCACGGCTTAGGCAGAATGGATATAGCCAAAAGAAATATGCTCAAAGCG
>OBEQ010673448.1_pt1 | contig 23280 bp, 23 predicted proteins | sample 1670901 | NCBI WGS metagenome assembly OBEQ01 (sample SAMEA104232315, study PRJEB22302) | groundwater metagenome | biome: forest; feature: aquifer; material: groundwater | place: USA | collected 2011-08-07 | depth 5.4 m
CGGTTCCATTCGCGAATATTGACCACTTTTCCATATTCACCATGAGGAAGAGTCAGCGAGGTATCTTTTACATCACGGGATTTTTCACCAAAGATTACACGGAGTAATTTTTCTTCTGCAGTTAAATCAGTTTCACCTTTGGGAGTAATCTTACCAACCAGAATATCACCAGCCTTTACCGAAGCACCGATACGAATAACACCAGTTTCATCTAAATCTTTAAGTTTTTCTTCGCCAACGTTAGGGATGTCTCGAGTAACAATTTCTGGGCCAAGTTTAGTGTCCCTTACATCAATTTTAAAATCTTCAATATGCACAGAAGCATATCTATCTTGATGCACTAAGCGAGAAGATAAAATAATTGCATCTTCAAAGTTATACCCATCCCAAGACATAAACCCAACCAGCACATTTTGACCAAGGGCTAGTTCGCCAGCTTCTGTAGAAGCACCATCTGCTAATACATCCCCTGCTTTTACCATATCTCCCCTCGTGGCACGAACCACTTGGTTAATACATGTTCCACTATTCGTGCGCACAAATTTAAGTAAGGGGTACTCTTTTTTCTTACCAGATTTAGTAGCTTGAACCACAATTTTATCGCCAGAAACCGCAACTACTTCTCCGTCTTCTTCTGCCAAAATTACTTGGCCAGAATCACGAGCAGCTTTTGCTTCCATACCCGTACCAATAAGTGGGCGCTGGGGTTTAATACAAGATACAGCCTGACGTTGCATGTTAGAACCCATTAACGCACGGTTCGCATCGTCGTGTTCAAGGAATGGAATAAGCGAAGTAGTAACAGAAATAATTTGCTTAGGAGATACATCAATACAATCAATATCATCGGTAGAACCAATGGTTGGCACACTTCTCACCCGCACTGGTACACGGTCTTCTATAAAGTACCCTTCAGCATCTACTTCTGTATTTGCTTGTCCAATCGTTAGTTTTTCTTCTTCGTATGCATCTAAATAATCTACTTTTTTGGTTAACCGTGGCTTAATTTTAATCTGCGTAAGGTCTCCAGTAGAAGCTAGTTTTTTTGCCGATTCTGGAGTAATTTTTTCACCTGCTGAAACTACGAGCGTATCAGCATCTTTAATATCAACCAAACTTTTTTCCCCGACCGCGTCTTTTCCATCGTTTTTTGCAAAACGCTTGGTCATTAAGTATGGCGCTTCAATAAAACCAAACGGATTAACTCGCGCATAGGTTGCAAGGTGAGCTACAAGTCCAATGTTTGGACCTTCTGGAGTAGTAATTGGACACAAGCGGCTGTAAGAACTGCGGTGAACATCCCGCACCTCAAAACCAGCACGCTCGCGAGAAAGCCCTCCAGGGCCCATAGCAGAGAGTCTTCGTTTGTGCTCAAGTTCAGCCAAAGGATTAGTTTGGTCCATAAATTGAGACAACTGCGAAGAAGAGAAAAATTCTTGCATAGCAGCAACAATCGGTCGAACATGAATAAGCTGGGCTGGAGTAACTGTTTCTAAATCTGCCAAACTCATACGATCTTTAGCAATGCGGGCCATTCTCGCAAGCCCCACGCGGTAGCGCGCTTGAATAAGTTCTCCTACTGCTCTTACCCGACGGTTTGCAAGATGATCAATATCATCTGGAGCTTCCTGTGAATTATTTAAACGAACAATTTCTCTCACCGCACTTACCGCATCTTCTTTTGTTAAAATTCGGCTGTTGTGACTAGCTGGAAAATTCATCCGTTGGTTAAACTTATACCGACCAACTTCTGAGAGATCATATCGGTCAAAGTTAAAGAACATAGCCGAAATTAAACTCTTGGCATTATCTACGGTTGCAAGGTCGCCTGGTCGTACACGTTTATATACTTCTTTAAAACCTTCGTCTGCGTTCTTACTCGCGTCTTTTTCTAAGGTAGCCAAAATGTACTTAGTTTCTGGGTCAGTGTCTATATCTTTAAAAGCCTCTATAATTTCTTCGTCACTGGAAAGGCCAAAAACGCGCAAGAGCGCTGTTACCGGGATTCTGCGTTTCCGATCAATTTTAACTCCTATAACTCCTGCATTGTCAGTATCAAATTCCAGCCATGCACCACGGTTAGGAATAATTTTTGAACCGTAGTTTGCTCGACCTCGTCCTGGCTCAGAAGTAAAAAATACACCAGGAGACTTAATTAACTGGTTAACCACGACACGTTCAACACCATTAATAACAAACGTACCTCGTGGGGTCATTAAAGGAAAGTCCCCAAAATAGACATCTTGAGTTTTGGTTTTTCCTGTTACCTTGTTAATAAGTTTTGCACTTACATACAACGGTGCTTCAAACGTAGTATTACGCTCGCGAGAAGTAGTTTCATCGTACTTAGGTTTATCAAAAAAATAGTCTCCGAAAAAAAGCTCTAAATTTTTACCAGTGAAGTCTTTTATTGGATTTACTTCTTCAAGTAACTCTTTTAAGCCTTTTTCAAAAAACCATTTGTAAGAGTCCAGCTGGATCTCAATCAGATTAGGCATAGAAGCCACATCGTGGAGCTTGCTGAAAAACTTACGCGACACTGATGAAGCGGAGATAGCTCCGCCCGTAGAACGAGTGTTAGGCATACCCTTTAATTCCACTGCACACGCATGCGCAGCGTTAATAATAGAACTAGCCATTCAGGACCCAAAATGATAAGTACCTGATTCGGACTCTCGCAGAACAGGCAGTGTTCGAGTGTATATTGCGAAGGTCGGAGTCAACTACTTTTTTTTGTAAGCAGGTTGGAAATAAAGAGTATTACAACCTGAGTGCTGGTTCCTAAATGTGTGCAACAATTTTTTTTAGCCAGCACAAGCCTTATCAGAGAAAAAAAATACCTCCTTTTTTGCATACGCAAAAAAGGCCTAATTTTTTTTGGCTAAAATGTTATGATTTTGTGCACTAATCTATTATAACCGTCAATGGGGGTTTGTCAAGTGAAACCTACCAGGACATATTTCCAAATCTCTTATCTGGCAGGGAAGTAAAAAAGAAAAAAAGTAATCCACAAGATTACATATATAGTATAGCAAAAAAATTTAGGTCTTTCAACAGTAGTAGTATATCTTCAGTACTTGACGTAAAAGGCATATTAGCCGTATAGATACATATAGGCAGAAAGGAGGACCTATGGTTGCATTACTTAAGCAAAAAAGCAGGCTCCACACATTTTTATACAATAATCTCCCCTCAGAGAGGCTTGTGGAGACAAGTGTGCTGCGGCCACTTTTGTACTGGGATGATACGCTAATTGCTCGAAGGTTCCCCTGGCGTTGGGCAAATAGCTTGTGGCAAGACTATCCCCTGCTGTGTGATACCTTATCCATGGTAACTAACACACAGGTAAGCTATTTAAACTTCTTTTCAGTGGAACTTCCCTACCCTACAAACAAAGCACCTGATCTTCAGTATTACAATGAGTCAACTGCAAAACTGGTTGGTTTAGTAAACGATTCCACAACAGAACACCATATTGGCAGTGTGCTCAGGCTTGCGTTAGAAAGCAGACATGGGATAACACTCAACCAAATAGTCGAGCATTCTCTACTACAAGAACTGAGGACTAACTTTGACGCGTATATGGGGCAACCGCTTGCCCAAGTGTTTGGCTCCACGTACGGCAGAGGGTGTGCCAAAGAATTGTGGGAGCATGTGTGGTACAGTATTCGAGAACCTTTGGTTCTTTACTATGGCCTAGAAATTGCACGAGCAAGCTATGCAAGCCTCTGGCTGCAGCCTGTACTGGACTTAACTACCTACTGCACACCATTTGCACGAATGAAAAGTGTAGAAACGCCGAGAGAAGTAGGTTGGATCCTGTTTTGCACATAACCCCACGAACCGCGCACATCTGTGAGCGGTTCGTTTTGTTTTGGGTGAGAATGCTATAATAGTTGCACTATGATTAGCTTTATTCGCGGCACCATTATACATAAAAGTCAGACCAGTTTAATTTTAGAAAATAATGGCATTGGCTATAAAATTTTTACCATACCTAAATGCTTAGAACACCCTTTGGGAACACAAATTGCTCTTTACACCTATCAAAAAGTGAGCGATGACGGAATAACACTCTTTGGACTTCCTGATCAAAAAAGCTTAGATTTTTTTGAACTCTTAATCAGCGTGAGTGGGGTTGGCCCGAAAATGGCACTTACCATAATTTCCGCGGGCACCATAGACACACTTGAGCGAGCCATTGCTACGGCAGATGCTGCAACATTTACCCGCATGAGTGGCGTGGGGAATAAAACTGCTGAACGGATTATTCTTGAACTTAAAACTAAAATAAGCTCACTTGATACAGCACACCGGGGTAACACAGATACATTTGATGCGCTTATTGCACTTGGGTATTCTGCAAAAGAAGTACGAGAAGTTATTAATCAACTAGACGCAGCAGCATCTGGAACCGAACAACTCAAGCAAGCTCTAAAACTATTATCCAGTACCACATGACTACCCCCGAAGCTTTAATAAATACTATAGACAACTGCTCGCCAGCCGTAAAACAAACGCTTATGTGGCATATTACTCCCCCACATATCCGAACACGCCACGCTCCTCTTTCTAACCAGTACCTACGCACCCTATTTACACAAGAGCCAAACCTGGCTGAAAAAGTATCCAAGTGTTTAAAAAAAATACAACAAACTCTACCTGAAGAAAGACTGCTTCAGTGTGAAGCCTTTAGCCTAAACGTGTTTGGGCCTCTCGATTATGCAAATTTTTGAATTCACTTCCAACAATAAAAATGTTTATGCCCAGCTTACTCAGACGTGGGGTGCGGCTTTTAACCAATCGTGGGTGTGGGGTGAGTGGCAAAAAAGTTTAGGAACAAAAATTCAACGGTTTGGCATAAAAAGCGATGCCCTGGAAACCATCCCCCTTGTCTGCGAATGCATTGAAAATAAAGGGCTGCTTGGGGTATCATATATCCACTGTGTGTATGGGCCTGTATATAACACCAAAATCAGTAAAGAAGAAAAAATTCAAGCTCTTGCTACGTTGAGTAAAGAAATTCAGAAACAATTCCCCTCTGCACTCTGCTTACGAATAGAACCAACAGAGAGTGGTATAGATTTTTCTACGCTCGCAAAAAAAAGTTTAAATACTCACGCGAGTAAAACTATTGTGCTAGACCTTGTAAAAAACCACGATGCACTCCTTACAGCAATGCACCCTAAGCACCGATATAACATTAAACTCGCAGAGCGCCATGGCGTAAACATTACCACCACACCGCTTCTAGCGGCAACCCAAAAAACTAAAAACGCTGTTATAGATTTAGTATTAGAGACCCAAGATCGTCAAGGATACCGAGGGCGCAACCGAAGTTACTTAGAAAAATTGCTCGCTTTTTTTTCTTCTCCGGAAATGTCTGAAATTAACGTATCTCTGTACACTGCTTGGTATCAAAATAGTCTTACTGCTACCGGAATTATGTTTGATTTTGGAAACACTCGGTCTTATGTATATGGCGGTTCGAGCGAAAAAAATCGAAACATAATGGCTCCATATCTTCTGCACTGGCAAGCACTTAAGGATGCCCAGGCACGAGGGCTAAATACATATGATTTTGGTGGTTCTGAAACAACAGGTGGAAACACCCCAGGGTTTCTCCGCTTTAAACAAGGGTTTGGGGGAAGAGAAGTGGTCTTTGCTGGTGCGTGGGATATAATCTATAAACCAATTGGGTACGAATTTTACAGCCGCCTAAGAAATTTTAATAGACTTATCCTTAAAATAAAATAGCATGAAGCTTTCTAAGCCATTTAGTGCATTCATTATTTTTTTACCGCTCTTTGCCTTATTTAATATAGTTCCTGTTTTACCTACAGAACCAAAATTTAACCTAATACCATACGCATCTCATCCAACAGTTACCCAAAGTCATTGTTCAATTAATTGGTTTCTATCTTGCTACAGCGATTTAGGTGGAAACAAGCTCAAGTCTCCTTTTGAGTTTCTAGAAAGTTGGGGCATTGCAATCGGTCTTTTCTCGCCTTTCATTCTGACATGGGTTATTATTAAACTCTTGTATCGTAAGCATCCTACCACCAACCAACCTAATCATGATTCTCTTTCTTAACACAACAGATTTAAACAATATCCAGTTTTCTTTGATTGATAAAGAAAAATTTTTTACTAATACCACCACAGTTCCCTATCACGAAAATTTTAAAACATTGTCTTTACTTAAAAAATTTTTGCGTAAATCCAAAGTAGATAAGCCAAGTAAAATAGTAGTGGCCAGCGGCCCTGGATCCTTTACCGGCATTCGGGTTGGAATATCACTCGCCCAAGGACTAGGTTTTGGCTGGCAGATTCCAGTGGTAGCAATTCCAAACACCAAAATCCCAAAAGATATACATAAACTCGCAACTCTTAAAGCCGGCAAAACACTCAGCATCGAATACGGCAGACCTGCGGTATAACAAAGATGATCTTCGCAACTGCGAAGATCATCTTTGTATGAGACTGTAAGTTATTCCTCAAGCTTAAACCGCCAGATTACCAGGAGTAGGAGGCCTGCAAACCAGGCAAGTAGGATTGGAAGGCTAGGCAGTAGATGGTTCCAGGCAAAGGGCTCGAGGTAAGCAGTGCGCAGGCCATTGGCTAAGTGAGTAATAGGTAAAATATTTGCGAGGACTTGGAGTGAATGAGGCAAAACAGAAACTGGATAAAAAATATTTCCTAAAAAGGTGAGGGGCAGACCAATACCAGCAGTAATTGGTGCTGCTGCATCGTAAGTTTTTGCGAATGTGGAGATAAATAGCCCAACCATAAGGAAGATGCTACCACCTAAAGCTGTATATATAAGGACAGACACAACATTCCAGGCAAACATGGCATGAAAAAATATCATACCAACAAGAGTTAATAAAACCACCTGTACAAGTAATACTACAAGCCGAGCCGCTACTAGAGCCAATCCCATCTCTGCTGGCCTAAGTGGCGTAACTAAAAAGCGCTTTATCACTCCCCTTGCCCGCATATCTACCATCCAATACGCCAACGCGTAAATGCCGCCTTGCATTATAGTCATGGCAATAACGCCAGGTAGTAAGTAGGTAGAGTAATCAACACCAGTTTTAATAAACTGGCCAATAGGCAAAATCGAGATCACGACGTAAATTGCCACCGGCATTGCTACAATCCAAAACAAACTTGCTGGGTAGCGATAGACAATTTTTAAGTTCGCGGTAAATAGTTGCCAGAATGACATAGGATTATTCAGTTTCGTATTCCTTACCGGTTAAGTCTAAGTATACATCTTCAAGTGTGGCTGTTTTTACAGTGAAGCCTGAGAATTCTACATCTTTGCTATGCAAGATATCAATAATCTCTTTCACGTTATCAAGGGACTTAATTTCCAAAATCACTTTAGGAAAATCATTGTACACCTTCTCTATTACACCTCCGAGCGGCTGCCATATTGATTCGTCTAACTTCTGGGTTGTAAGAAAAGATACTTGAATAGTATGAGACAAGTCGTTAATTAATGTTTTTGGATTGTTGATGGTTAAGATTACTCCACGATCCATAATCGCTACCCGGCCGCATAAAAATTCTGCTTCTTCCATGTAGTGCGTAGTCATAACCACCGTAATCCCTTTTGCATTAATATTGCGCACGAGCTGCCAGACATTTCTGCGCGCGCGTGGATCTAGGCCTGTTGTTGGCTCATCTAAAAACACAATTTCTGGATCATTAACCAAAGAAGTAGCTAAGGTAAAACGCTGCTTTTGGCCACCTGATAAATTTGCAACCACCTCGCCAGCCTTATCTTCTAAATCTACAAACGTAAGCAGTTCAAGTGGGTCTTTACGACTGCCATATATAGAAGCAAAAAGTTTAATTTGTTCAACCAAGGTGAGCGCTGCTAAATAATCGCTACTTTGCAATTGCACGCCAATCTTTTTCTTTATGGTTTGGGAATCTTTTAAATTATCTAAACCTAATACTTGTACATTGCCGCTCGTTTGTTTTTTTAGTCCCTCGATAATTTCTAAAGTCGTAGTTTTACCCGCACCATTAGGGCCTAATATGCCAAACACCTCGCCTCTATTTACAGAAAAAGAAACACCCCGAAGTGCTTGTGTGTTTTTATAGTGCTTTTGCAGATTTGTGACTTTAATAACTTCCATAAAGAAAGTATAACAAAAAGCCGGAAGCTTAACACTTCCGGCCATATACACCCTTACGCGTACTGGATTGTGTAATGAGTGTGTATAGAGGTTGTAAATACTTTGAGCGGCATGGATGGCGTAATGCAATAAAACTTCGTTTTTTCATTTCCCACCCTTCTTTTTTTGTTAAGCTCAGAACCTTAAAAGTCCCTTCCCAAGAGCGATTATGTCTATAATACAAACCATAACGCTCTGTAATTAATATCTGCTCTTCAGGCTTTAAGGTTCCAATAACTTCGCTACAGTAGAGCATTGGTACTAGGGCAGATGTTTTCCCAAAGATATCTACAACATCCCTTGAGCTTTCACGCAAAACATTCACTAACTCAGAAGTGGCTGGGTGGAGATGGACTGAAACAAACGCCACACCGTACAAATCAACCAAGAGTGGATCTATACCCAAAAAGTTAAATTCTTGGATCTCTTGTTCAAAAAAAATGCTTCCCAGTTCTAACCTTTGTCTTACCGCTAGAGCACTTGCCATGTAACCTCCTTATACAAAAATTATGCTAACAAAAGGGTTAACAACTACTGCCAATGCAAAAAATTAAGCACATCTACAATCCAAAGTATAACAAAGTGGTAGAGTAAAAAAACTTATTGCATATTTCATATGCGTGGCTTATTGTATTAAGATATAGATTATCATACAAAGATGCGAGAAGGAAAGTTTACAATTCAAAGTCCGTTTGAGCCAGCTGGTGACCAACCAGGGGCTATTTCTGGTTTAGTAAAAAGCTTGAAGGCTTCCAACCGCTATCAAACACTCTTAGGGGTAACCGGCAGCGGAAAAACATTTAGCATGGCCCACGTAGTACACCAATTACAACGACCCACACTCGTAATGTGTCATAACAAAACACTCGCTGCACAGCTTGCGAGTGAGTTTCAAGATTTTTTTCCTAACAATGCAGTGCACTATTTTGTTTCTTACTATGACTACTACCAACCAGAAGCTTATATCCCCCGCTCAGACACGTATATTGAAAAAGATACCCAAATAAACGAAGAAATAGATAGGCTAAGAAATGCTGCTACTCAAAGTTTACTCACTCGCAGAGATGTGCTTATTTGCGCTTCGGTTTCTTGTATTTATGGATTGGGTAACCCAGGGGATTACTTAGACCTTTCCATCTCTGTAACAACGGGCGTGTCTTTAAAAAGGGACAAACTTATTCGTAGACTTACTGACTTGCAATTTAAACGAAACGACTATGACCTTCACCGCGGAACGTTTCGGGTGCAAGGCGATACCATGGAAATAGTGCTGGCAAGTGAAGATACTGCTATCCGCATCCAATTTTTTGGCGATGAGGTAGAAAGCATAGAACGGCACGATCTGCTTACCCACGAACTCCTGGAGACCCCAAAGCAAGTACAAATTTTTCCAGCAAAACATTTTGTTGCAACTGAAGATAAAGTACACGAGGCATCAGAGCATATCCGTACAGAGCTTACAGAGCGACTCGGAGAGTTAAAACAGCAAGGCAAAGTTTTAGAAGCAGCGAGACTAGAACAACGTACTAATTTTGATTTAGAAATGTTGACCAATACAGGGTTTGTCGCTGGGATAGAAAATTACTCCAGACACCTAGACGGCCGCTCTGCTGGCGAACCCCCTTCTACGTTAATTGATTACTTTCCAGATGATTTTTTACTTTTTATAGATGAATCTCACCAAACCATTCCCCAAATTGGAGGTATGTACGAAGGTGATCGCAGTCGCAAAAAAACTCTGGTTGATTATGGGTTTAGGCTGCCCAGCGCTATGGATAACCGCCCACTTAAGTTTAGTGAGTTTGAAGCCAAGATTAATCAAGTAGTCTTTGTATCAGCCACTCCCGCTGCCTTTGAAATTAAAAAAAGCCTTGAAGAAAACCAATCCACAAACTCAAAAGATACAGGAAAAAAGCAAGAAAAAATCCCAACCATTGTAGAACAAATTATTAGACCAACAGGACTGCTTGATCCAACTATTGAAGTTAAGCCAATTAAAAACCAAGTAGATGATCTGCTCGAGCAAATAGCCGCGCGCATAGAACAACGACAACGAGTGCTTGTTACCACACTTACTAAACGTATGGCGGAAGAACTAACCGAGTATATAAAAGAATCTGGTTTTAAAGTGCAGTATCTGCATAGTGAGGTAGAAACATTTGATCGTTTAGAAATCTTGCGGGATCTCAGGCTTGGAGTTTTTGATGTTGTAGTAGGAATTAATTTGCTGCGTGAAGGATTAGACCTACCAGAGGTTTCTTTAGTAGCTATCTTAGACGCAGATAAAGAAGGGTTCTTGCGCAGCGAAACTGCATTTATGCAAATTATGGGCCGAGCTGCGAGACACTTAAATGGGCATGTGATTATGTATGCTGACCGCATGACAGGCTCAATGCAACGCGCAATTGCAGAAACAACTCGTCGCAGAAAAATTCAAGAAGCATATAACCAAGCCCATGGTATTACTCCTAAAACCATTTTAAAAAAGATTCAAGACACGAGGCTCGCAGGCAGCAAAGTGGAAATGGCGCAAACTGACACCACCAAACCAATAGATGTTACGAGGCTTTCAGACGAAGAGTTTAAATTCTATGTGGAAGAACTTACAGAACAAATGGATTTGGCTTCTAAAAATTTAGCTTTTGAAACCGCCGCAGAATTACGTGACAAAATTGCTGAAATAAAACAAGCACGCAAACTTGTCCGAATAAAAAAATCTAAAAACACGCTTTGACAAAAAGAGTACTTAAAGGCACAATACAACGTTCTCGTTTTACTCTACACAAATAACAATAAGGAGGGGCAATGAGCAAACCAGAACTCACTGATAGCACCTTGGTTATTCCCTGCAGCGTTGGTGGTTTAATTGAGTGGGAAAACCTACCCACTGTACTAGAGTTGTTAACTACTCCAGGAAAACATATCATGATCGTTTCCTGCGGAACAATTATGCACCGGAGTATCCATATCATTGGAACACTTACTAAAAATACAGAGATGCTGGAATTGGTAAGGAGTGCATTTTATGAGCTGACTGAGTGGGTACCTACACAACTAATACATTTCCCTGGTCACGGAGGTCCGTTTGGCCAAGAACAACTTGGTACACTTAACTGGAAACAGAAACCCACAATCTTAAACCAACTTCCCTTTAAAGTTAACCAAGCAAGTATAGACGAGCTTGTAGAAAAATTGTTTTTCCAAATCCAGCAACTTGCATATTTTGGAAGCAGTGATCCAAGCCTAGCCCTAAAGATACTTTCCCAAATATCAGCAGTGTGCAAAGGTTGCTACAGTATTCAAAATGAAATGTTGGAAGGCAAAAATATCTTAACTGCCCTATGGGAAGGACTTAGGGAATCTGCCGAGGATTTGGATATCCTCAAAGAACCAGACATCCTGCTTGCAATTCCGCGACCAGAGCAAGAAGCGGGAGAAGAGGAAGATTTCCCCAAAGAACTGGACATTGAAAATTTATTTGGAGAATCAGACCGTGGGCACTAAAAGGTCTTACTTAGAGACAATGCTGTGTATTGTCTCTTTTTATTGACAAGCGCAAGAATGTATTATTCAATGTAAACTCTGGACAACTTTGGTTTAATAGAAAACCACAATGTTTTATATAAAAAGGAGGGAAATATGAGCAAGCAACATAGAGAGACAAAAACGCTTATAAGCAAAGGAAAGGTAGTAGAAAAATGTCCTATTGCAGGCACACTCACCTGGGAACTACCAAAAGCCATTCAAAACTCTGAGTTTGAACACAAGACTACACTGCTTGAAATTTTTTGCAGCCTTTTTCACGCTCACATGGAAATTACACATGAGTTGGCACAACTTGACGCAGACGGGATTGGGCCAATCTTAGACTGCTTAGAAATAATCAATAGAAAAGTTGTCGCTAGTATTGCCTACATTGCCTACCGAAGAAACTTTGACGAACAAGTAGACCTGGGCCGCATTTCCTGGGATGCGAAAGAGCCAAAACTTGCGTCTGTGCTCGCAGAGGGTACCACAGACCTAAACTGTTTTTGGTTTCAGGAATCTGTGCACAATTTACGCAAATTACTCGTTATAGGATTTGTGTTAGATGAGCTTGAAAAAGTCGCTACAACTAGTCTGATGATAAATAAGCAGATTAGAGAACTACGAGAAGTGATTACAGCTGATCCTCTCACGCTACTTGGCTTATTAAGTGAAGTGCTCGATATCAAAAAAGATATACCTTTCTTTGAGGGCACTCTCCGAGAAAGAAATGGACACTAATTTATGCCTTATTTATAGGCAAAAACGGCTACCTAAAAGTAGCCGTTTTTATTATGGTTTCGCTAGGTATTGACATTATTTTACATATATGCTATAATAACCAGATTTGAATAGAAACTCTGTTTTTTGAAAAGCAACGAAAAAACACCTAAGGAGAAAAAAGTATGAAGACCTTGAAAAATGCCCTTTTTGGTGCCCTCGTGGCGATCGGCTACTACCTCACCGGCAACTACCCGGTGAGCGCTATCCTCCAGAACGCGGTCATAAATGAGAGGGCCGAAGAGGCCATGAACACCGCGCGCAGAAAACCTCGGGCTCACAACTACCGCTAAACGCGGCTTCGTCAGCAGTTGGAAAATCTTTCCAGCTGCTGATTTTATTTTTCTATCTTTCCTAATAAGCCTTCTAATCTTGCAAAATTCTGCCTGTATAGCTATAATTTGGAAACTTATATACGCTATTAAATAGTTTTTATTCATGCCTAATACTAAGTCTGCAGCTAAGGCCATGCGCCAAACTAAGCGCCGTACTGCTATAAATTTAAAAACCAAGGAAAAATTCCGCAATGCTGTAAAGAAGACGCGCAAAGCCATTACTGCAGGAATTAAAACAGAAGCTATGCAAAGCTTACAAAGCGCTATGTCTGCTTTAGATAAAGCAGTAAAAAAAGGAGTACTCCACAAAAATACTGCGAGTCGTAAAAAAAGCCGCCTGGCCAAAGCAATTGCAAAACTTGCTTAGTAAAAAACCCACCTGTCTGGTGGGCTTTTTATTTATTCTGAATGAGATTGACGATCAATTTTACCATTACATCTTTTTGTTTAGGTTCGCTTTCAGCAACCAAGAGCGCGAGTGCGGTAAGTGCCGCATTATTTATTTTTTTCTCTCCTCGCAAATTATAAAGCGCTCTGTTTTCTACTAAGTACAACAAAAATAATAATGAACCAATTCGTTTATTGCCATCTACAAATGGATGGTCTTTAATTGCAAAATATAACAGATGTGCAGCTTTTTCTTCTAAACTTGGGTAGACATCAATGCCGTCAAAAGTTTGGTTGATATTTCCTAATAGTGCTTTGAGTTTAAAACTTACTTCTTTACCGAACAATTCAGTTGCCTCACCAGAAGCTATTAGCCTAGTTCGAAACCGATATATAGACTTTGTGACCTGTTCATACTCTAACCGCGCTAATTGCTTTTTGGTGATCTTACCCAGTTGTAAGTGTTTGTGATCGTACTGATTCAGCAGGATCCATGTTTGGGTATAATCAGTAATAATATGTAAGAGTTCTTTTTCGTAACCCTCTAACTGGTGCGAGTTAGCCGCTTGTTGCAGGAGCTTAATTGCCCCTTCTAACTCCTTGAGTTTTGCCTGCGATTGTTCTTTAAGCCGTTGCTGGTTTACCAAAAAACCCTTTACTAAGTACTCTTTTAGCCTCCCCGTTGCCCATATGCGAAATTGCACGCCACGTTTAGACCTAACTCGGTAACCTACAGAAATCACTACATCAAGATTATAATAGGTGGTTGGCTTATTTATGCCAATTCTCAAATGAGTAGAATTGGCTTTTTTAAGAGAAGTTTTACTTCGTTCCAACTCACCTTCTTTATAAATAGCAGTAATATGTTTAGAGATGGTTTTAACATCTTTACCAAAAAGCTCTGCCATTTGAGCTTGGCTTAACCAAATGGTTTCATCTTCAAACTGAACCCGAAGCTCTGGTCCATTGGCATCTTTATAAATAACAATTTCGCCATTCATGCAGTAAGTGTACTCACTCTTTTGCCATATGCCAACCATAGAAAAATAGTGTAATGAAAAAAGGCAGTAGATGAACTATCTACTGCCTTAACTGCTTCATACTTTTTGGCGACTAGATCGCGCCTTTGTGTAAGAAGGTTTTTCCCACTTGAGCTTAAGTGGGTTTATGGGAACATGCTTCCCGTTATCCAAAATTTTGTTAATACCCAAGTCCAGATGAGTGCCGTCGCTTTTCTTTTTCCGTTTTACATGACCACTATTTCCCCCGGTGCCAACAAGCTGGCCCTGTTTTACAAACTCACCCTCTTGCACCAGAATTTTTTGTAAGTGTGAATACCGAGATTCAAAATGACCATCCTCGTACCAACCATGGTCAAGCAGAACATACCGGCCAAAACCCTTTTTACCAAAACGCGTAACCGCTACTTCTCCCGGCGCAATTGCTTTTACTGGATCACCCATTGCCAGATCAATATCAACCTGTGGGTGGAACCGTTTGCCATTGCCACGTACCGGGTTAAAGCCAGACGTGATAAGCGTGTTTTGTGTTGGCCACAGCTTTACTGAACTTTTAAAACTACTTGCTGTTGGAGATACTGCTGGCGGTTCTGGACTTGCTTCTATAGTTCGCCTTGGGCGAGTAGCGCCTAACACTGCAATTTGAGTAGGCTGTGGGTGTGGTTGCGCAGCTACTACTGGTTTGAGTGGTTGCTTTGTAGGAAGCTGTTTTACCTGCTTAGTTTGGTGTGCCGGGCCTTCCTTGGCAGCAGGTTTCTTTGTTACAGCTTTTCCATCCCAGCCTAACTGCTTTTGTGGAAATACGCCTTGTCCGTAAGCCGCAGTAGCCCCGAACAAAAAAATGGTGATATATAAAAGGTGCTTACGCACGGTTTTTCCTCCTTTTTGATATATGGGGCTGTTTAAAAGAATAACCCAATATAATACATAACTATGCGGAAAATGTCAATAGTGGAACTTATAATAGTTGACAAATAAGCATATTTAGAGTATAATAATAAGATTCACGGCGCCGGTTATCAGACAAACCGGTCATTATAAACCTATAAAAGCCCCACGGAGGATTGTTAGTATGCCCAGAAGCAACCGTCGTCGTTACGAAGAAGAGGAGCCTGAGTCAGGTGGTTTTTTTCGCAAACTCAGGACCGCGTTCCTGGCTGTAATGGTTTTTGCCTGCTTAGGCGGAGCCATTTACTTTGTCAACGGCAATACTGCTCCCACAATTTTTCCCCACACAGACAGTGTGGTGATTAATGGGAACACTAATGCGCACTTTGCAGAAGATGCCCTCAGAGGATCTCTGCACCAAGAGTGCACTGGTGCATTTCTGGAAAAAGGCTGGAGCATTATTGGCGGTTCAAACTTGCAAAAGCAAGGACAGTACTTTTCTGTCTATATGCTTAATGCAAGCGGAACCAACCCCGAGGGAATCAATGTAAGCGCTGCAGTTTCTGTGAGCAGACGCGAACTTGATGAAACCCTCAGGCGCACAGATTTGAATGAAGGCGATTTTGCCACTGCTGCTGCTACCAAGTGGATGGCAGAAGTAAAAAAACAAATCGCCGCTCATCGGCAAAAACTCAACAAACCTACCAAGAAGTAAGGCTTGCAAAACAAAGGCCTCACGCAATCGCAACGCGTGAGGCCTTTTATCTTTGGCTTGTTACTTATAATCCAAAAAGAGTGTGAGATAAAGAATCTCTACCTGCATTATTTCCCACTACTGTAACTATCTGTCCTTTGGCAAAAGAAGTTTTAGCTCTGTATAACTCCACTTCGTCTCCTACTGCTGCAGCAATGGGCATATCTAGTTCCAAAGCTACCTTTAGACTTTCTTTAGCAATAAGCTGCTTTGTGCCTTTGGGTAAAAACACTCTGCCTGTGAGTTCTAGGTTATTTATGACTGCAGTAACTTTTTCTAAATCAGACTGTTTTTTAATTCCTGATTCTACGTTAATAAAAACTTCAAAAACATTGTTCATAGTTTTTATTTAGTCACACCACCGGCTGCTCTAAAGACACGGGCGGGAACTGCTTTATTATATACGGGCTCTAAACTAAGTCTATCACCCAAATGATCTAGTTTAATTTCTTTAATACTGGTGTCTGCAACTGGGGCGGTAGCGGTATTTTCTAGTGCACTCGCGTACTGTTCTGCAATTGGGGCCACCTCTCCCTCTTTACCTGTTGAGCACGAGACAAAAACAAAAGGAAAATTTTGCTTAAAAAAAGTTTTTGCCCGTTCTGCAAAACGTAACTCAGTTTGGCTTACTCCCACCCTTGCGTGCTGGCTAAAAAACCCCAGCTGCACGCTCTTCGGCGTACCATGTCCAGATAGTACGCCAAAAGAAATTTTATTTTTAGCGCCGTATTTTTTATCTAAAAATTTTAGACGCGTGTAAAGTTCTTTTGCGCTTGCTGCCTCAATAATTCTTAAGGTCATGCCTACATCTGCTGCTTGCGCATCTAAGCTTTCCCACACAGGACCTTCGTGCCCAGACGAAGCATTATGGTCTACGGTTCCAGACATAAGCAGGCCATAGGGCGTATCTGTATCCCGCAGCTCGTACTGCTTTATGAGCAATGATAAAGGGTAATTATGCACGTTTCTAATACCTTGATTTTTGTACAAAAAAGGTGTGAGCTGGGGGTTAAGTTTTTCCATTTCAAGCAAACGAGTGATTACTTTTTGCTCTTCTCCTTCTTGCCGCCATGCATCTTTGGTAAATTGTCGATCTAGCTTATTATCTACTACCATAGAGCGAACTATGCGGCTCTCTGCAGACTGGGAATCTGTTAGTTTTTGGGTGAGCTGATCAAGCACACGGGCCAAGCCTGGATAACTCGAATCCACTTGCTCATTAAAGTTCCGGGCAGGGTCAAGAGGCACGTGATCACCTTCTGGTTTAAAAAAGTGAGTGTAGAGATATTCTGCAGTGCTAGCCACTTTTTTAGGATTTTGTAAACGAGGAGGTAAGTTAAGGTACTCTACAAGCAACTGAAGACTGCCGCCAAACAGTTCTGTATGTAATTTATATTCTGTGCCGTTTATACTTTTGCCTCGTTTACTATAACAAGCCTCAGCAAGACGCCTTATGGCATCCTGTTGGCTGCTTTTGTCTGGCTGATCCAATATGAGCATTAAACCCTGCTTTTCTAAGTCATCCGAAGGGCGGTAATGCTCTGCTACTTTTAACAAATCTTCTAAATTCATTCTTCTTGAGGCGTAGTCAACAATCTTGTCATGAATTCTAAACGGAGCAGCATCTGCCCACTGTATAGCCTCGTCTAAAGATTTTTCTGACAACAAATAATTTAAGTTATCTTTAATAAATTCTTTGTCATTTTTAAGTTTGGCTTGTACCTCAACAGGAAGCAGAGCAAAAGCCTCAGCAGTTGTTCCCAAATAGTCACGTGGTTTAATAGCAAGCCAGGTTTCCATTTCAGCATTTAGAACAGTGCTTTCGGTTTGCATTTCTTTTGCTAGGCTCTCTTCTTCTTGGACAAGTGCTTTTACCTCTGAGTATAACGGACTATCTGTGCCTACTTCTGCTGCAAGCTTTGTGGTTTGAGTTTTAGTTTCTGCAAGTGCAACAAAAAACGCCTGTAGCTTTTCTTTAGTAGTTTCATAAAAATGCTTTATGCGTTCTTGAGGCGCTACTTCGTGTTTGTGTGTAGTATTACCCTCCTGTGCTTCAGAGTGAAGCACTGATCCACGCTCTTTTGATTTCATGTATCTATTTTATTACGAACTTTTGAGAGATCATATGTATCACGCAGCTGCAGTAACTTTTTCTTAATTGCGTTGAGTTTTGCTTGAAAAGATTGTAGCACAGCCTGGTGTTTTTGTTGGCTTTGCTCTGTAGTTTTTTGCATAGTCTTTTAGTCTAAAGTATGTCTTTGTATATCCCCCCAGTTAGGACCAGATTTTACTTCAACTGCAATAGGAACATCCAGCTTCAACGCAGTTTCCATAATGGGCGCTATGGTGTGTGCATAAAATTTGAGCTTACTATTCAAAACTTCAAATACAAGTTCATCATGCACTTGCAAGAGCATTTTAATATCCTTTTTGCCTGTTATTTCTCTATGTACATTAATCATGGCTACTTTCATTACATCTGCTGCTAAACTCTGAACCGGAAAATTAATTGCTGCCCGTTCTGCCGCAGCGCGAATAAAAAATTGGCTGGATTTTATTTCTGGAAATTTACGTACCCTTCCGAGCTCATTTCGTACAAAACCATTGTTTCTAACTTCTGTTCTTACTTGCTCTATATACTCCTTAACCTTCGGGTAAGTTTTAAAGTATTTGTCTATATACTGTTTTGCCTGCGCTTGATTTAAACCATCTACTCCGTAAGAGAGGCCATAGGCAGACAAGCCATACAAAATACCAAAATTAATTGCTTTAGCAGCTCTGCGATGATCTTTAGTAACTTCTTTTTCTTTTACGCCAAACATTTCTATAGCTGTTTGGGTATGGATATCTAGTCCTTTTTTAAACACCTCTTGCATGGCAGTATCTCCTGCTAAGTGCGCTACAATCCGCAGTTCTATTTGAGAATAATCTATACTCAGGAGCGTGTGGCCCGGGTGTGCGACAAAAGCTTTTCTAATTTCTGCTGCAATTCCAACTGAAGAAGCTGGAATATTTTGTAAATTAGGATCAGTTGAAGAAAGCCTGCCAGTTGCAGCTACGGTTTGGTTGTAACTGGTATGGAGACATTTATCCTTGCTATTTACTAATTCGGGCAAGGTTTTTATATAGGTAGACTGAAGCTTAGCCAATTCGCGGTACTCTAACATTTTTGCAATAACTGGATGCTGCCCCAGCATTTTTTCAAGCTCTCCGGCTGCAGTACTTTGACCAGTTTTAGTTTTTTTACCCCCAACTGGAACTAGTCCCAATCTGTCGAACAATACTTCCTTGAGTTGCTTAGGACTGTTTAAGTTAAACTCGCTACTGGTAAGTTTATGAATTTCTTTTTCTAGCTCATAAATACGTTTTTCTGCTTCAAGTTCAAGTTCATTTAATTTTTTTGTATCAAGTAAAATACCATTACGTTCCATTTCTGCCAGTGTAAGCACGAGAGGCATTTCTACACTCTTGAAAATCTGGACAACTTTTTCCTGTTCTAGCTCTGGCGCAAATAACTGATACAACCGAAGCGTTATATCGGCGTCTTCTGCAGCATACCAAGCTACTTTTTCAACAGGTACCTGGTCCATGGTAATTTCAGTTTTCCCCGCCTCGGCCTGCTTCGCAACCGAATCAAGGCGAGCTCGGCCTCGTCGAGACGGGCCCTTGCCTATAAGGTCTGTTATAGGCTGCATTTGATAGCCAAGTTCGTTAAAGGCAAGAGTATCTAAATTATGCTGCCTACTACCTGCATTAAGTAAGTAAGATGCGATCATAGTATCAAACCAAGGTTCTGACAGTGTAATTCCTTCTTTAGCAAACACCAGCCAATCAAATTTAGTATTGTGCCCCACTAACTGTTTGTGGTTTTTTAATAAGCTAATAAGTGCTTTGCTTGCAAGCACCAGGCTGGCTGGAATATAGTATGCCGCACCAGGGGTACCACAAAGAGATATACCAACAAGCCTGCCAGAAAAGACATCCAGAGAAGTAGTTTCTGTATCAAACGCAAGTGGAGCATCTTGAGACAGTTTTCCAAGCATGCGCTTTAGTTTTTCTGGAGTATCCACTAACTGATAATCCTGGGAGGGAGGGTTTAAAGTTGCAGGTTTAGGATGCGGCATTTCTGAGGGAGAAGCTTCTTCTGTTTCTTGAGGCTCACCTTTTACGCTATTAGCTATATAATTTTTAGGCAACTTATCTACTAAGCTCTTAAATTCAAGTTGCATAAATAACTCTACTGTTTTGCTCAAATGTGTTTGCGTAAACTCGTAGGCAGGCAAGTTAAAATCTATTGGCATATTGGTAACAATAGTAGATAGCGCAAAACTTTGGCGCGCATTAGCTTCTTCTGCCAACAGTAACTCAACTACTCGAGATTTTAAACTTCCTACTTTTTGTTCTTTAAGTTGTTTATATAAATTATCAATACTCCCAAATTCTTGAATAATAGCAGCAGCGCCTTTTTCTCCAATTCCTTTTACACCTTTAATGTTATCGGAGGGGTCACCACGCAGGGCTTTGTAATCTATCATCTGGTCTGGGCGTAAACCAAACCGTTCTTCTACGGCTTTGGTATCATAAATTGCTACATCAGTAATTCCTTTGCGAAGCGTGTACACACTCACTTGATCATTTACTAACTGTAGGGTATCCATGTCTCCGGTTACAATCATGACGTGTGCCGTAGCGTCTTTTTTTACAATAAGTGTTGCAAGTGTACCTAAGGCATCATCTGCTTCAAACCCTTCCTTTTCGAAAATAGGAATATTAAGTGCGCGTACTACTTCTTTTACCCGCGGGATTTGATCATACAATTCTTGGGCAGCTTTTACGCGCGTGGCTTTGTAATCTGCGTATTGCTCGTGCCGAAACGTAGGCCCAGCTAAATCAAAGGTGGCTGCAATGTGAGTAGGCTTAAGGTCTTTTATAGCTCTGAGTAATATCATAGTAAAACCATACACCGCACCAGTTGGTTCGCCCAATTTAGTTTGAAGTCCTGGAATTGCATGAAAACCCCTATGAATAAGGGCGTTTCCATCTATTAACATATAGCGATGAGATTTTGCCATATCAAAAGTATACCCGGAAATTTCTAATTAAAAAAATAGCAGATGTGTTCCATCTGCTATGTAAAACCTACTGCCTCGAAGTTAGTACCTAGACAAAAAGTGCCACGCACGGGTGTTTATTTCCTGTGCTTTGGTCTGATTGTATATATCTAGATGGGTATGTCCTGGGATTATTCCCAAGCGAACATTGTTAGTACCCACCAGTGCACCAAGCTCACCAACAGTACGGCGCACACTTGCTACTGAGTAGCGAGTATCTCTGTCACCTACCTGAATATATACTCCTATTCTTTTTTTTAACTTCGTCCTACCCACAGCACCAGGTGGAAGCGTGCCTGCATGTACTGCTACAGCCGAGACTATATCTTGGGCCAAAAAGGTAAGCAGTAAAGCATGGTTCGCCCCAGAAGAATGCCCACCCAAGTATATTTTTGTATCCGCAGGTAAACTTGCTAACTTAGAAACTTCTTCCACTAAACCCTGCAAATACTTTTTATCTTCTACAGCACTATTCCACGGTTGCGCTGGACTTACACCTCCTTGTGCCTGTGGAGCTACAACAATAATTCCCTGCTGCCGAGCAATATCTAACCACGACTCAAATAATTTTTTCGCTTTTAACGAAGTTGTTGCTCCCCCATGAAAGAGTACGAGTATATACTGCGGCTTTGGCGGAACGAATAGTAAATAATGAACAACTCCTGCTTGACTGTTCCACTCTTTAGCATACGTACCAGAAAGTACTACTGGTTTTAAAGACATCCGCTTTATGGATAGTTCTCTGAAAGAGAGCGCAGAGTGCCAATCCATATATTCCAGTGGAGAAATTTCTCGTTCCGGAAACGTAAACGTTTCAATCACTTCTCCACCAGAAATGATTTTTTGTTTGCTCGGATCTTTTTCAGCCACAGTTTTACTCAAAAGCCCACGTCGTGTGGGAGTCTGCGAATACGCACAAGCGATTAAAACCAACAATACCAAAACCACAAATGCACGCTTCATGTTTACCTCCATTATTTGTTTAGAAAACTAAAAATATCAAAAGACAACGTAACAGAGCACTATAGTAATTTGCTTGGATTCAGTCAATCCGGTTTATAAAATAAAACTGCCGCGCTGTTGTCTATGAAGACAACTGCGAGGCAGCCAGAATGTGTTTACCGCGGTTTACTGGTCCTTTTCTAGGACAAACGCCTGGGGCTTGTGGACAGTCAGCCTTTGGGACGGAATGAGAATACTCACATCCATTCCCACGTCATACGGAATTCCACTGAAAGTACCAAACTCAATAGTTTTGCCGTCATTACTGATGGCATCCCCAATGGCCCAGAAGTACCTCGGGTTTCCCAGAAACATCTGCAGGGGAACACCCTGAGGAAAACTTCCGCTAATCACCAGCCCCCGGGGGCCTTTTGTGACCTGGCTAATCTTCCACCACCTGCTATAGGGAGCAGAGTGACGCAAGTAAGCATAAACGAAGAACTGCTGAAGGAGAATACCTCGGCTATCTGTGATAAAGAAGCCGAGAATATATTCTCCCTGCGGATCTTCATTCGTATACTTGCGAGTGTACGCACCCATATACGTAGCCCCTACTTCTACCCCATTTGGAAACCAACCATTACCATATGGTCCGATTTCCGGATAAAAGTACGACACAGGCTGGGTGCCATCGTAGGCACCATTCTGTCCTGGCTTTAAAGCATACCCGTAGATACTGAAACCGTTGCAGTTTGACTTAGGGACAAGCAAATCAACACCCAGCTCCTGTCCGGGCTGGACAAACTCGTGGCTCGCACGAGCCACAAACACCACGTTTTCACCTGGCGCTGCAGCAACAGCATTCACTGCTTCTGCAGCTTCCAGAGTTCCGTCAGCATTTCTACGCGCAAGTACTCTTGCAGACGAATCAGCTCGAGAAGCCCTGCTGCGATTGACTACAAACTCCCGCGAGTGACCTTCCTGCTCAGCAGGAAGAACACTGGGCTGCTGCAGGTGCCCGGCAGCAGACAGCTGTTCATAGGCTTGTTTAGCGTCCCGGTAAAACGGCTGTGCAGCCTGAGCTGAAGCCGAATTAGCCATGACACAAAGTGAGGCCAAAATCATGACCAGCAACGCAAACTCGAGAACAAGAACTTTCTTGGTAAACATCTAGTCAATCCTCCTGGGTATTTGGTTGTAAATAAGCGGAATTCTTAAGAATCCGCACATCAGAATTCTTATAATTATATACTATTTTACTTATTTTGTCAATAGCAGACACAGGGGTATTCCTAGTCAAATGGAACAGGCTTGAGTGTCTTCTCCAAGTAAGTAAGGGGAGAATCA